>ERZ1026880.305-NODE-305-length-26008-cov-5.384426_pt1 | contig 26008 bp, 21 predicted proteins | sample MGYA00380170_ERZ1026880 | MGnify/ENA primary metagenome ERZ1026880 (study PRJEB33269, sample SAMEA4719806) | human gut metagenome | biome: human-associated habitat; feature: organic feature; material: feces | place: Cameroon | collected 2013-10 ...
GACAGGGCTATGCCGGGATGCGGTTTGGCAAATGGGCTGCCGGATCCATTCTGACCGGAGAGAATTTCATTCTCAATGCCCTAAGCGAGGCGCAGGTGCAGTCCGTCGGTCAGGAGGAGATCTTTGGCACGGTGGTATCACCGGCAGGCAGTATCCTGAAGAACTTGCGTGTTGTCATCAAATGGCCATTTGTTCTGTTGCTGTTCCTGTTGCTGTTGTATACTTTTCAGAGGAAGGTTATCTCTGGAAAGGAGCGGTTTACACAGCAGTACGCCGGCACTGATTCTGCTGGCCTTTTATCCCTTTGTATGGTTCTCTGTGCTGCAGGCACATTCTGTTTCCTGCTACTGGTTTACCTACCGGAATCTCTGTGTGACAGTGCTTGCTGTGCTCCTGCTCGCCGTACAAAGGCTGAGATGCCGCAAGTAGCTGCGAGTTTTTCATTCTTTCCATTCTCATCCTGTACGAGGAAAAGGTGTTATGAAGACGAAACGGAAGCAAACATCCAACAAGCTTCTTAACTTAATTCTGTGGATCATTGTTCTTATCCTGCCGTATCTGTGCTACCGATCCTTTATACTCCCTCTGCAATTCCCGGATGAGTATTCGGAAAAGCTCCTTCTGATCTGCGCAGCGGCATACCTGGCCGTGTTTCTGGCGGTTTTCTTTGTTGTACAAAGGCTTCCGGAGAAGGGCCTTGTGGTTCTTGGCTATGTCATGATTGCATGTGCAGCGGCCGCGCAGCTTTATATTGTGGATCAGATGCAGCTTCTGCCGGAGATTGATCTTTTCTTTACGATTGATCAGAACAAGGCCATGGTGGAAGAGGGACTGCACGCTTTTACGAATAGGGCATATTTTGGAGTCTACACGAATAATATTCCGCTAACCATTGTGATCTACTGGGTGTTTCGTCTTGCAAAGGCGCTGGGCTTTCATAACTATGAGCTGGCCGGCGGAATTTTCAATGTGGGAATGAATCTGCTCACTTACATGGCAGGTTACGGAATCATAAGGAGGGTGACCTCGGAGCGGCCTGCGTTTCTTCTTCTCGTCGTACTTCTAACCAATCCTGCCCTGTATGCCTATGCGAGCTATTACTACACGGATACGATTTCACTGGGACTTACCACATTTGCCATCTATCTGTTTGTCTGCGCCGTGCAGACAACGGGAAAATCGGGGAAGAGACAAATTGTACTATTTGTGCTTAGCGGGGCAGTTCTTTTCTGGGCGGCCAAGGTTCGCGTTACCAGCCTCTTCGTTCTGATTGCAGCTGTGGTTTATGCAGTGATCATGGGGGAATGGAAGAAGCTTCTGAAGCGGGGAATTCCAGTCATGGCAGGTCTTCTTGTCGGGATGGCATTGTATCTGCCACTGTATCATTATCAGGTGCCCTTTGATACGAAGGATACCGACATCACCTGGCAGCACTTTGTCGCCATGGGGGCAAATCTGGAAACAATGGGACAATACAATCAGGATGATTATGAGGAAACGTGTGATCAGCCCACGCATGAGGAAAAGGTGGCTTACAATGTCGCCAAGTGGAAGAAGCGTGTGAGGGAAAATGGAATCGCCGGAAGCTGGGCCCTTATCTGCAACAAGGAAGCAACGGTGTGGTCCTATGGCAGCAAGCGGTATTACCAATATGTGCAGTTCGTGAAGGACAAGCAGCCAATCTATGACTGGATCGAAGGGGAACATGCCATTTATTTCCGCACGTATATGCAGGCTTATAACAGTCTGTTCCTGTCTGCCATACTGGCCAGTATGTTGGCAGCGCTGCTTATAAGGAAGCAGAAGAGAATACTGACCTGCGTGGCAGCCATTGACTGGCTTGGGGTCGTGATGTTCTATGTCCTGTGGGAAGCACACCCACGGCAGTCGGTCAGTTATCTTTTCCTGATGACGATGCTGCTGATTCCGCTATTTGAAGCTGCAGCTGGATGTGGTGTCTGCGGCATTGAGGCGTCCGGGAAATAAATCTTTGTTTATGGACGAGCATTTGTTCAAGGGGAAATGATAATGGGGAATCAAAGTGAAAAGGACCAATTACATCCTGCTGCAAGGGCAGTGATTAAGCTTGCTCTTCTTGCATCTTTTTTCATACTGATCCGGATTGCAATGCCATACAGCGACAATGGAAGACTCATTGGAAAAGTTCTGTGCGCCGCGAGTGTCCTTGGTGTCTTTTGTCTGGATGTGGTCTTGCATCCGTCTATACACATTATTATTGCGGCATTTGCCTTGCTGTCTTCTGTCTCCTTCTGCTGTATCGGGGCATAACTGATTGGACCAAATCGTATGCTTCCGGACAGGATAGTGCCAGGCGGATACAGTATGCAATATGCTGGCTGGGGGCCATTCTTGCCATGACTGCCGGGTATTTGCCATGGCTGCGCGTATTATTCACAACGCTGTCCAGTGTTTCAGATCGGACGTGGCCGGCACCGTTCAGCATTTCCGGCATCGTCAACGACATATGGTGCTTGGTTGGCCTGTATGGGACGATTTGCTTTGTCCTTCCGGTGGCGCTTATGGTATGGACAGGGAGCAACCGCCTGGAGTCCGGGGAGCTTTATGACAAGGCGGGACTCCTTCTGCCGCTTATTCTCATGCTGGCAGGTGAGGTTGTTTCTGTTATCTACACACCGGTATGGTCGTTTCGATATGTTCTCTGTACCCTCGGTGTGATGTGGTTTTCTTTTGCAGTCATTGCTTCCAGACAAAGAGAGCTTGTCCGTCACAGGATCCTGCTCCTGATGATGCTCGTGGGCTTTATGAATCTGTTTGCATTCGCAAGGCATGAGTCCACGGCGAAAATGTATGCTGCCCCATTGGCTGCAACGGTGCAGCAGAGCTATGACACTGTTGTTTTCTGGACCTACAATCCAGATACTGCTTATGTCCTTGCAACGGCCTACAACAGAAAATGCATTCTGGTTGGCAGAATTGGAGACTATCTGGAAGATGTGTACCGACAGAATCTTGTCGTAAATTCGGATGCAGATGTTGAGAAAATGGAAGGGCAGCGAATGTATCAGTATGTGGAGTAGAGATCTGATTGATCTTTGATGAATTCAGATAGATGGGATGTGTTTGAAAATGTTAAGAGAAAAACGAAGAGGCGTAAGTGCTCTGGCAATCGCATTATTGGCAATGGGAATGGTAACGGTACTCATTTTCCTGTACCGACGGGAGAATGGGCATATTCGTGTACGCTCTCAATCAGAATTCACGGAAGGAGCTGCAGATGAAATTGTATATAGCATTGAAGAAGAAGGAATCAGTTCCTCGGGAGACTATCGGCTTCACGGATGGTTTGTTCGAAGAGGCCAGGTATATTCCTTTCTGAATGCCGGAATGATGGAAGAAGGCAATGGCGTATACAATAACAACCATTTGTGCTATGTGAAGAATGACCTTGTCTATGAACTTCCAACGAAGCTGGAATATCGTAAGGATGTCAATCATATACTGCACGATGGAATCGATTATGAGTATAGCGGCTTTTATGCCAGAGTTCCGGAGGAAGATGTTGGTGTTATGAATGATGCGGAACTCGGAATGATTGCAAAGACACCGGATGGAGAAGAAATTCTGTATCTTTTGAAATGAGAAGAGGGTACAGAAAATGAAATGGAAAATTACCATGAAGATGAGTAAGTGGAATACGAAAAAGAAATCAGTCCTTTTATGCCTTACCATGTATGTCCTTCTGGTGGTATTTGACTTCTGCCTGATCGATAAAATGGACGACTCCAATTTCCGGGATGGGATTGCAAATTTCGGAAATATATTTGCATGGATGAAATTCTGGGGGGAAAGCTGGAGCGGACGTGTAATTCCACAGGGAATTATGGTCCTTCTGATGCAGATTCCTGACATAGGATTTCATCTCTGCAATGCGGGAATGTGGATGATTCTCCTGTATTATACATGGAAAAATCTTGATTGTTTCAAGGAAACGGATTGGAAAATCGGCATGCCGGTATTGTTTTTCGCTGTGTTTGCCCTCATTCCGGTAAAGGTTCTGGATGATTCGGTTTTCTGGAAAAGTGCCAATGTAACCTATCTCTGGGGAATGGCGGCATTCATGGCTGCCATTTATCCATTTACCGCATTACTGCAAGGCAAGAAGTACCGGCGAAGGGATTATGTGATTTCGTTGCTTGCGTGTCTCTATGCGGCTGGGGCTGAACAGTGCGGGGCGCTGATGTCAGGAATTATGATATGTGCGGTTGTGATGCTGGTACTTCGCAAACATGATATCGAAAGGGAAATTCTGATCCTGACGGCTTTTTCCTGTGCGCTGACAGCATATTTCTTTCTGCTGCCGGGTAATTCGATCCGGGTGAGAGCAGAAATCCTGGGAAATTTTCAGAATTTTGATATGTTCTCTCCGCTGGATCGCGCGTTGTGGGGGATTACTTATGCAATCGGGCATGCTGAAGGTGAAATACCCGAGCTGATGGCCCTTCTGGCGGTCGTTAATCTTGTCGGAATTTTAAAATTAAAAAGAAAAGATCATCTTCAGGAGTTTTTAAGCTGGTGCACAGTAATCTATTTTGTCTGCAATTTTTTTGATACAATGAGCAGACAGATGCAGGAAGGGACCACCTATATGTCATCGTGGTTCTCTCTTATTGAAATCAATACAACGGATTTTGGCATTTCAAGGCAGGCTCTGGTTGCGGAGCTCATCAATGTTGGAATGATTGTTCTTCTGGGAATGGATATTGCGTGGATAACAGAAAAATTTGATATCCTTGCTTTTGGCCTTTATTTCGGAGGCTTTGCCACGATGTGGCTGATGGGATTTTCTCCGACGATTTATGCAAGCGCAGAACGTCCGAGGTTCATTGGTTATTATTGCCTGCTGTGCTGTCTGTCCTCAGAAGTGCTTGTCTGCTTGAAAAACGAGGAGCAAAGGAAAAACAACATATCATGATTCTTCTGAAAATCGTACTTCCAATCATCTACAGTCTGTTCGTTGGCGGAGCGTATGGAGCGGCTTTTCGCAGAAAATTCGGATATTCACTGATGCCAGCATATTGCATACAGATTTTACTGCTTTTGGGCAGCGGCATGCTATTTCACAATCTGCTGGTGGGAATTGTCCTTGCGTGCCTTCTGGCCATTATTGGCTGGGGAATTGGCTTCCGCAGAGATGGCAGGAGAACACTGCTGATATTAAGACCGTCTGTGGACAATCTTGCTGTCCCAACCTTTCTGTTGCTTGCCCTGATTGTCTTTGCGATGAATTATGGGAAGCAGTATTTTGAATCGGATGAATTTACTCATTGGGGAAGATTTCTGAAGGAGTGTTGTCGCCTGAATCAGCTCTATGTCACATCTCCGGCGCAGATGGCACATAAGGACTATGTCCCTGCAGTGACCTTGTTTGAATATCTGTGGTGCAAGCTTTCCTTGGTGTACAGTGAAGCCAATGCTTATCGCGGCATTCAGATGCTTCTGGTTGCCATTGTTCTTTCTGTTGCGGAAAAGATTCGCACCTGTGGGAAAGCAATTGCCGGTACCCTGCAATATGCCTTTTCAGTGCTGATACTTATGGGAATTCCGCTTTTGTTCTCTGCCTTTCGTTTTTATCATACTATTTATGAAGATGCCATTTTCGGAATCCTGATCTTCTATGCATTATGGGTGGCCTTGCAGGATCAGGAAAGCGTGCGATGCCGATCTGTTTCTCTGAGCATTGCACTGTCTGTCTCGATCATGAGTAAGATGACGGCAGCTCCCTTTGTTCTGCTTATATGGCTTTTCTATCTGTGGAATGAACAGAAGCTCGGCCGCCGTTTCAGAGATCATTGGATATGGCAGCTTCTTCCCATGCTGGGATCTGCAGGAATCTGGCTGGGATACAATCAGTTTGTGAAGCGCTATGTCGACATGAGCGGAACACAGAGCTACGGCGGGTTTACCAAGGAGCTCCTTGTCGGTGTCATTCTGCATAATGGATACGTTCCCTGGCAGAAGGACGTGGAATACAGCTATTGGAAAGCAATTGTATCGCAGGGACTTGTTGGGGGGGCGTCCTTTGCCTTTGTGGCAGGTGCGGTGATGGTGGTTTTCTTTCTTGTGCGCAATTCTGACACGAAGAAAGAACACACATGGTGCAGAAATCAGGAAACCTATCGGCAAATGCTCGTTTGGCTGGTACTTGCTACGGCCGCATATATGCTGATGATGTGCATTCTCTATGACACATCTTTTTCGGAGTATGAAGCCAGACAGCTGGCCAGTTATGAACGCTATATGAGCTCGTGGCTGATCATGATGGTGTATCTCCTTGCCGCAGTTCTTTTGACAGAAGGCAGCGGACAGCGCACGAGCTCTGCTCTGACACTTATTACTTTATTATCGTTTGTAGTTGTCACAGATAACCGATGGCAGCTGCTGTCCGGCGTAGAACATACGGAGCTGGAAATCGAACGGTATGAAGGAGAAACCCATCTGATCACTTCTCTGGTTGACGAAGAGGAATCGGTACTGATTATTGAGAGAGGCTCCAATGGAATTATGACTGCCAAGCTGGGCTATTATTGCCTGCCTCGAGAAATTGATTTTTCCAGTCCGGGGCCTGCTGTTTATGACGGAGATATCTGGAGTACAGACATGACACCGGAAGAGCTGCAAACGCTGATCAGAGCCCATGATTACGTGTATTTTATTCATGTCGATCAGGCATTTGTCCAGAAATATCATGAGATACTGTCGGAGATTGGAACAGACACGGAAGGAGCGCTTTACCGGGTCAGCCTTGATGGGAACGGGACAGTCTTAACAAAAGTGAATTAATGTCCAATAAAGAGTGGCGGAAAAGTTTAAACTTCCGCCACTCTTTTGAAATGGGAAATGAAACAGTAAAATTTGTCTTGATGCTCGTCAGTCTGTTATATTTCTCCTTTGCCAGTTCCTATGATTTGGGGACTTAAAGAGACTGAAGATGATTTACATGAGATGGATAAATGAAAAGAAATCGAGTTCGAGATTCAGTTTTATGGTTTTTGATTTTGGGATGCGGTGTCCTCCTGAGAATCTATAAATTTGGTATAGCACCGGGAAATGGGGCCATGCATAAAGATGAGGCGTATGCCGCATATGAAGCATGGTCTCTTTTACATTATGGAATAGATTCCCATGGCTACCATTATCCTGTCTATTTTTCAGCGTGGAATTCGGGAATGAATGTGCTGGAATCCTATTTGATGATACCATTCATTCGAATCTGGGGATTAAATAATGTAACTGCCAGATTACCCCAGTTGATCACAGCAATCTGCTCCTTGCCAGCTTTTTATTTCCTGGTGAAGAAAATAATCGGGAAAAAAGCAGCCTACATTGCTATGGGGGTTTTATCACTTGCACCTTGGCATATTATGATGTCTCGGTGGGGGCTGGAATCAAACCTGTTTCCGTCTTTTTTCTTGTTTGGGCTGGCTTTTTTACTTTATGGTGATAATAAACAGTATAGATTTCTTTTTACAGGATTCTTTTGGGGACTGTCCTTATACTGCTATTCTGCTATGTGGGTTATCATGCCTTTTTTGGTATTTGGTATTGTTGGATTTTTATTACATGAGAAATACCTTCATATTTCGCCATGCCTGTTGGCAGGAGGAGCAATTCTTGTAGCTCTGTCTATCCCTCTCTTTCTTTTTATTATGGTGAATACGGGGATTGTAGCTGAAATTATTACCCCGTTTTTTTCTGTTCCTAAGATGTATAGTTTTCGAGGAAATGAGATTGGCTTTTCACATCTTAATGCGAATTTTGTTCACTTTCTTCATATTTTTTCTGCACAGGATAATGGAAGACAAAATGAGGTTATTTCTGAATTTGGCCTATATTATCACTTCAGCAACTTGTTTATTCTTCTTGGCATTGGTGAATCCTTTGCGTATTTAAGGAAGGCAAACAGGAATAACACAGAATATCAAGGACACTGCATTATGATCATATGGTTGGGGTGTTCTGTTCTTTTAGGTTTGCTTGTAGATGTCAATTTTGTTCGGATTAATGTGATTCATTATGTTCTGCTTTTTTATTGCAGCTATGCGATCTATAAGCTCTTTGTTTACTTTGGGGATGGCCCGCTTTACGCTATCGCGATTGCGTATGGTATATCTACAATGTTGTTTTTATCCACATATGTTGGGAGTTATACAAAAGATGTGACAGCAGGTCTGTGGGGAAATGGTGCTAAAGAAGCATTGGGCTATGCAAATGAAATGTTTCCGCAAAGAAGACTGCATGTTTTTGATCTGACCCCGTCACAGGTTTTCTATTATGAGAAAATACCAACAGATGTTGTGGCAGAACAGGTTGCAGCACAGAAGAGTATGGGAGAGTTTTATGCATACCATATTTTCAGCAATTATATCATAGAAGGTATTACGGATGACGAGCCGGTTTATCAGATTGAAGATGTATATCTGTACAGTAAGGATAACATCGAAGTAAATGAAAAATGCAGAGATATGGGATTATCAACAATTGAATTTGAAATGATGCGTGTTTCCTTTGCTGGACAAGGAGCGGAATAAATTTGTTTCTTACATTCTACTGGAAAAAGCAAGGTGGAGAAAGAGAATGAATATATTGTTTCGTTTTTTTAGCTGGATGTGTTTTGCGGCAATATTGTTTTGCTGTATTTTGTCGTTGGTATGTCATGGAAATGTGAATTTCCAGACATATGCAGAAAGGGACACAACATATTCTTTCAATAATGTTTGCCAAATCTTGGCCTTTTTACTGTTCTTGACTCTTTTGATATTCATATTGATGATGTTACGTTCTGTTGGGCGAAGAATTACTGTAGGAGTTACGATCTTTTGTGCTCTGACTATCATAATTCTTGGATGCATATGGATTGATATGAATACTTATCCTCCAATTGCAGATCAAAAGAAAGTATGGAGTGCTATTGTGGGATTTGCGGATCATAATTATTCGATGATTGACCGCGACTATTTCGAACAATACCCTTTCCAAGGTGGGATTGTGACCCTATTTTCAGTATTGCTTCGTCTTTTTAGCACAAGATCTATTTTAGCTTTTCGAATAACTAATGTTGTGGCTGCCGGTGCCATTGTCGTAACGATGGTCTGGCTTTCCTGGGAGTTATTTGGTGAATATGCTGTCAGCTTGCTTACTGCGGCAATGACGACTGCATTTGTCCCAATTATCTTCTATACCAGTTTTGTATATGGAACTTTATTATCTTTAGAGTTTTCTTTATTGGCTTTTGTTATGCTGACGCAATATCTTAAAACAAGAAGACTTTGGAAAATGGTTCTTTTAACGTTCTTCATTGCTGTCTCCAATACTTTATATTCCGGGTCGGTTATAGCCAGTATAGCGATTGGATTTGTTCTGGTACTAAACGGTCTGACTGCACTTCGTTCCCGAAATAAGAAGGTATTTCTAACGGATCTTCTCAGTGTGCTTTTTTTGATGATTTGTGCAGCGTGTTTTTCTGGTTTTTGCAGATATTGTTTTTTTTCTGCAACTGGGATTTCAGAACAGGAAGGAATTCCTTCATCGGCGTTTATTCTGATGGGAATTACAAGCGATGGAACGTGCGGCCCTGGGAGCTATGACACAACAAATGTGTATATCTATGAGATTTCGGGACGAAGTAATAAAGCGGCTAATCAGGAAGCGTGGTCAAGGATTAATTATGCGGTCCGAGATTACATACGTGGCAGGAGAGATTGTGCTTTTTTTGTTAAAAAACTTCGGAATGAATGGACAGATCCATGGTTTTCCTCTGCTGTCATGACAATCTACCTATGGGCCGATAACTTGGCAATTTCTGATGCTTTTTCAGCTTTTTTGTCTGGTACAACGATGATATGGATTCAAAGCTTCTTGAATATTTTTGTGAAGGGAATCTATTTTTGGGCTACGATTTCGATGATTGGGATGATGCTAAAATTGAAGAAGTCAGAGAAAGTAGAAGTGGCTCATTTGCTTCTTCCGATTTATTTTTTGGGAGGCTTTACTTTTTATTTATTCTGGGAAGCTAAGCCACGATATTGCTTTCCTTTTATTGTCTGTCTGATCCCGCTGGCTGCATATGCTGCAGTTAGAATAGCAACAGGTGTCAGAATTCGTAAAATTTGATAGTCAGGCTTTGTTTTATATGATACGAAAATCGAAATTGTACATCAAAACAAGTAAAAAGACTTGGGATGTCTTTGACCAATGCGCTGATTTTTTTAGGAACCATTTTGTCTGTCTGAGTAGTATGTTTCTTGGCGTGATTTATGTATCTCAGATGGTGGTTTTTTATCCGGGATTACCGAATGGGGATAATATCGGACAGCTTGCGCAGGCCTTTGGGGTGGAGAACTATAACAATCATCACCCTGTTCTGCACACATGGTTCCTTGGATTGTGTATGCGGATTGGAAGAATTATCTACAATGATAATTTTGGACTTTTCATGTACGTCATTGCTCAAAATCTGTTTTTGCTTGCAGTTGCAGTATATGCATTGCACTACCTGTTAGAAAAAGGACTCCGAATACGATATATAGTGCTCCTTTTGCTATATTATGGTTTGCATCCTATCCTTTTGAATTATTCGCTTTGTATTATTAAGGATACTTGGTATACAGGCTTCCTTACGTTACTTTTAGTTTTGACACATAGATATGTTATTAATAATGGGGGACATAAGAATCTATCCGGTATTATTATCTGCATGTTATTTATGATGTTGCTTCGCAATGATGGGATTTACATGAGTATCCTGTTCTGCGGTATGATGATTCTTTCAAAAAATCGAAATTTACGAACAGCTTTCTGCAAGGTATTTGTTGAGTTGATTTTCTGTTTTGTAGTTTGGCATAGTCTGATCTTGCCTGCGATGAGTGTGAAAGAAGGGAGTGGAAGAGAAATGTTATCGCTTCCTTTTCAGCAGACGGCAAGATATGTGAAAGAATATCCATCTGAAGTAACAGAAGAGGAAAAAAGCAGCATTAATGCGATTCTTCAATATGATCAGTTGGCGGAACGATATGATCCGGTTAATGCTGATCCGGTCAAAATTACATTTAAGGAGCAGTCATCATCAGCGGATATACGCGCATATCTGAAAAGTTGGATGGGAATGTTTATCAAACATCCTGCCACTTGTTTTCAGGCAACGTGGGATAACAAGAGTGAGTTTTTTCTGCCTAAAGGAGCAATGAGTTTTTCGTCTGTATCGGATGCAGAGATGATTATGCAACGGATTGAACGAGAAGTATCAGGGGGCAATATTCATCTCTCTTTTTTGAATCAGATGTCAGGTTTGAGAGAATATCTGGAGAAAATACGGTTATTTCTTGGAAAATATACAGTATTTCTTTTTTTACGTATTCCTTGCTTGTATATATGGAGCATGTGCGTATGGAGTATTTACAGTCTGATTCGTCGGGACCACGTTTCGTTTATATTATGCATACCTTTTTTGATTAACCTGCTGATAAACATTGCAGGACCTATGAACGGCAGTTATACGAGGTATATGTATCTTTATATGTATGCTTTGCCGATCGCAATTGCCCTCGGTAATCTTATGGGAGACCAGAATGCACTTAACATTAAAAAGTAAACCGATGATTTTTGGGATAATCATGACCATTTCCATGATCCTGATGTTGCATTCATGGAAAAATGAAGACCCTGTTTATAAAATGAAACCAGCGGAATTTGGCACAACAGCAGAATTTACTGGTGATTGTTGGAATGCAGAGGAGAAAACTGTGACGGCAGATTATCTTTCATATACTGGAGTGCTTACGGAAGTGGGACCTTTTCAGTTGGAAAGAGGAAATTATCAGTTCATGGTTTCTTATAACACGGATTCGTCAGAGAACTATTGTGAAGTGGTATCCGATGTAGAAATGGATGAAGATGGTAGAGTCGGCGCGGTATATGGCAGAGAGAATTTGGATGATAAAAAGGAAGGAGTTATGCTTCAGACAGCACTTCCGAACGATGCGACTGGTATTACTCTGAAGATACACTATGCTGGAGGATATTTAAAAATCAATCAGATTGAGCTAAGAAATATGAAGCATTATATGGACACGCCAATTATGTGCGGATTTTTCTGTGCTTGTTTGATAATTCTCTATCTTTTACTTCAAAAGAAACAGGATTGCTTTGAGGAACAAATCATTTTTTTTGTATTAATATTTGGTCTTTTATATATTTCGCTTCCGTTGTGGAATGATTTTTTAATGGTCGGACAGGATACAGAAATACATCTTGGACGCATTCGAGGGATGTATTATGCCCTTCGGGATCACAACTTTCCCATGTGGATCAACCCTTTTCAGGGAAAAGAATATGGATACGCGTCGTCGATCATGTACCCACAGCTTTTTTTATGGATTCCTGCTGCTTTGATGTGGGCAGGAATGTCATTAATGAATGCATATAAGATTTTTGTGTTTATCATAAATTTGTTTACAGTTGTGGGATCATATAATGCCTTTCGCGTCATTTTTCACAATAAAATTGTTGGGGCAGTTGCAGGTCTGTTTTACTGTACATCGTTGTATCGGTTGGAAACTGTGTATACAAGAGGTGCATTGGGCGAAATGTTAGCCATGGCATTTTTACCGATTCTTGTACTGGGATTATATCAAGTGGTATTTGGAAATTATAAGAATTGGATGCCACTTGCAGCGGGAGCAGCAGGTATACTGTCTTCCCATGTGCTTTCCACCTATTTATATGGTATTACTTCCTTGCTTTTTGTATTGGTGATGTTAGGATGGGTTAGAAGAAATGAGCTAAAGGAAAGAGTGATTTCCATTATAAAAGCAGGCGGAACTGCTATTTTTCTCAGCCTGTATTTTTTGATCCCGTTTCTTTCCTGGTATGGTCAGGATTTTATAGCATCGAGTGGGAAAAACATGGGGTATACCATGCGCGCACATGGAGTCTATTTTTCACAGATGTTTGCTACGTTTGTCACTGATGGAGGAATGAGTTTACCGTTAGGAACGACAGAAGGAGAAATGCCGCTTACTATTGGTGGAATCTCTCTTCTGATTCTGATTGTTTCGGGTCTTTTACTGTTTAATAGGAAATGTACTCAAATATTAGATTTGAGTACTGTGGAAGAAAAGAAGACAGCAAAACTTATTTGGATTGCTGCGGTTCTATCGCTTTTCATGACTTCAAACTTTTTTCCATGGGAAATCATAGAAAAAATACCTGTTCTCAGCAGATTGACTTCTATGCAGTTTCCATGGAGGATGATGGCTTTATCTGTAATGTGTGTGACGCTGTTGCTAGGGTATTGTTGTAAGGTTCTGTTTAGTACGGAAATAATACGGAAGTATAAAATTGGACGGTACTGCATTTTGATTGCAGCCAGCGGACTGATTGTCTTGAGTTCAATGTACTATCTGGATTCGTTACGTAATATGAAATCCTATTCTTCACTTACAATGACGGATACCTTGGGCTCTTCAGATTCGCTTTATTTGTATCAAAATGATTCAGTCAATGTATGGGAGGAAGGACAGATTGTAAAATCAAGTATTCCTGAAACAGTTATTCATTCATATTCCCACAAAGGAGATACAGCGAGTTTTTCATATCAGCTGCCAGAAGGAAAAGATCAGGCAGAGCTGACACTGCCGCTCTATTTCTATCCGGGATACCATGCATATATAGATGGAGAAGCTGTATCACTTAAGCGGAACGCGGAAGGAAGAGTGACTCTGTGGACTGAAACCAATAGTGGAAAAGTAACGATTCGTTTTGAAGCACCGGCTATTTGGTATGCGTCATATTATATTTCCGCAGGGGTAATAGTATTATGTGTTCTTGAAATGGTTTATTATAACCACCGAACTCAAAATTCATAACTACGGATATTAAACAAAGCTTTATGAGCAAGAAGAGAGATCAAAGATTAGATGTTCTGCGCGGCTTATTGATGACATTGGTAGTGCTGGGACATTGTATTCAATATGTTGCTGATCCAACAGATTTTGACCATAATTTAATCTTTCGGGCAATTTATTCATTCCATATGCCATCTTTTATGTTTCTCAGCGGATATGTGGCACAATTGGTACATCCACATTCCACATACAAACAGTTAGGAAAACGGATCAGCTCTTTGCTTGTTCCGTTTCTGGTGTGGGGTATCTTTAGTACCATGAAAGATGGCATACCATATGGTTCCATTCTTATTTATCCGGAAAAGGGGCTGTGGTTTCTATGGGTGCTGGCTGAAATTAATGTGATTGTTTTTCTGATTGATAAAATTCCGGCACCTTTGAAATACGCAATGTATGCTTTGGCGTATATTCTTTTGCTTGCCGTTCCATGGAATGCTTTTGGAGTGGGATTGGTAAGAATGTACTTCCTGTGGTATACCATAGGATTCGTCACACCTGCTTTCTGGGAACATATTCCGTGTAAAAGGGTAATCAAAGTGACAGCTCTTGTTGGCTGGCCTGTTGCAGCCTGTTTCTGGATGCGCAATGCAGATCCTCTTTTTACAAATTGGATTCATCTGACAGGCATGGAAGCAAGAATGTTTCACTACTTCTGCAGTATTTATCGGCTTTACCTGACACCTCTTTTGGGTATCATTTTTATATGGACCGTTTCTTGTAAAGTATGGAAATATCTTCCGGTTAAGTTTCTGCAAACAGTGGGAAGGAATACCGTTGCTATTTATGCCCTGCAATACTATTGTTGGGTAGGAGTATTTTCCATTGCTCTCGCAAATGCTGTGGCCTCCTTTATTCTGGCATTAATGGTACCAATTCTTGTTGCTAAGATTATTTCAAAATACAGACTAATAGCTTACATGTTTTTGGGAAAGTGCTGATACCAAATACCTTAGGGTACTATCTGTGCTCTTGTCACATTTCTGCTCCTGGTACTATGTGGAAAAACTCATATATGGATCAATCAGAATAAATCAGATGAGCCATTTTATCAGAAGGACAGACAGAGGAATACATATTATCCGGAACACCATAGAGAAAATTACAGAAATTGTTGTAGGTAGATGCTGTGAAGAAGAAAAGTAAGGACAGAAGAATTGTTTTATTTATTCTGATCTTTTTATCAGGAATTGTTATAAGAGTATTCGATTTTGGAATTGTTCCCAATGGCTTAAATCAGGATGAAGCTTTTGCAGGGTATGAGGCATGGAATATACTGACAACGCATCATGATACGATGGGGTATCGTTTTCCTCTCTATCTGTTTACAAATGGAGGGGGAATGAATGCACTGGAGACATACCTGATGGTTCCATTCATAGCAATTTTCGGGCCACAGGATTGGGTGATCCGAATTCCACAGGTCATTATTGCGATTCTGTCTCTTCCTGCAGCCTATGGAGTTGCCAGACGTATTTATGATGAGAGGGTAGCGCTTTGGGCGATGATGATAATAGCCTGGTGCCCCTGGCATATTATGATGTCACGCTGGGGATTGGAATCCAATCTGGCGCCCGGAATGCTGTTGTTTGGTTTATATTTCTTCCTGCGAGGCTCAGAGAGCAGGCGGTTCTATTTCCTTTCCGCACTGATGTATGGATTGGCTCTGTACAGCTATGCAGTTGTATGGATGTATGTTCCCATCATTCTTCTTCTGGGAGTGTGGTATCTGATCCGTGAGGGCAGGCTTACGCCAAAGAGCCGGCCGCTGTGGGGGAGTGCTGTGATTGTGGCTGTGTTTGCGGCTCCTCTTGTGCTGGTTTTGCTTGTGAATTATGGCTATATTGGCGAGATTCAAACCAGATTCTTTTCCATCCCCAAACTGGATTTCCTCAGAACCAGTCAGACCAACGGGTATACCGTCTGGCAGAACGCGGAGAATCTTGCAGGAATCCTGTTTCTGCAGTCCGATGGCCTGATCTGGAATTCTCCAACGAAGTATGGATTATATTATTCTTTTGGAATTCTGTTTATTATGATTGGGCTTGCGGCGAGCATACGTTCCTTTTGCAGAAAATGGAGGAGACGCGAATATGCACCGGAATTCTTTCTGCTTCTTCAATTTCTGTGCGGGCTTTGTCTGGGACTTACCAGTCATGTGAATGTAAACCGGGTGAATATTATCTTCCTTCCCATGCTGATCATGGGAGGTTATGGCATTGAGATTTTCTGTTCTTTCTGTGCACGCATTCTTCCCCGTTGGACCAAATGGATCTCTGTCGGCGCTGCGTGCCTGTATCTGGTTTCCTTTCTCTGCTTCGCACAATATTATTTTACAGAATACCGGCAGGAATCTGCGGCTGCCTTTGATTCGGGACTCAAGGACGCTTTGGTGGAGGGAGAGAAGAGCGGAAAGACCATTCATATCAATAAGTCCGGCATTTATCCAAAAGTGCTCTATTATGTTCAGATGCCGGTGGACGAGTATATAAATACAAGAGTATTCAGTGACTGGCATCCTATGCCGAAATCTGCGGGGAATCTGGACTTTGATATGGAACAGGCTGAGCCGGACAGAAACGGTGTATTCATCCTGGAGGAGGGAGCAGATCTGTCCGCCTTTGTGCAGGAAGGATTTGAGGTGGAGAAGTATGGAAGCTGTTCGTATGTTTATTATCCGGAATAGAAAGCTGCTTTTTGGAACCGTGATCGGCGGTATGCTGGTTCTCTGCATTGTGATTACAGCAAAAGCCTATCCGATTGGTTGGCTGCTGGCAGGAAGCATTTTACTGGTGCTTTCCTTATTATGCTATATGGGGCATGTTGGGAAACATTCTGATGGAAAATGGGAGGATGGACTTTCTTTTCTCCTTCTTGGGGCAGCAGTTTATTGTTTCCCGGCAGCGGGAGCAGCGGTTCCTTTTTACCTTACGGAAATACTGAAAAAGAGAAAACTCCTTGGCTGTGGCGGATGCTTTCTTGCAGGTCTTTATCTGCCTGGAATTTCACATATTGTGAGCCGTGCAGACCTGTTCTGGCCGTTTCACAGATTGTTGTCCTGGCTGAACACAGACAACGTTTTTGACCATAATCTGTCCTTCTGGTCACTGGTAACCGGGCGAGAACAGCTTCGATTTGGGATGGTGGCTGTGCTGATGACCCTGGGGCTTTTGCTCATAGGTCTCTATCTGTATTCGGACGGACAGCTGCATCGCGAGGATTTTCTTGTGTGGACAGCGTGGACCTGTTTGCTGTTTCTTCCTTACGGTCATGCGGAGGATGGATTTACACTGGTGTGGGTTCTTTTGATTGCGGATTTCGGACGTTTACGCGATCGTAGATTGTATCAGCTTGTTCTGTTTACGGAGCTGACGGAAACACTTTTCATGCTCGGCTCGGCCTATGGCGGATATGAGAGGTTTGGCTATGACTTTTACCAGATGGCTGTCGGAGTCAATGTGTTACTGTGGCTGCTTTACACCTACAGGGGGATCGGACATTTATGGACAGGGAACAGGGAATCTGCAGAAGGGAAGTAGTATTCCTTCTTGGCATCAGTCTGATTGGAGGAGTTCTCCGCTTTTGGCTTCGGAATGATATATCAGGAGATTACAGAGCCTTTCTGCAGCCGTGGTACGAGACGATTCAGCAGCTTGGAGGGAAGGCCCTGGGAGTACAGGTGGGAGATTATAATCTCCCTTATCAGACATTTATTCTTATGATGACATATCTACCGCTGAAGCCGCTCTATGCCTATAAGTTGGTATCCTGTATTTTTGATTATCTTCTGGCGGTGCTGGCAGGGAAACTGGCTGGAATACTTGGAGGAACAAGGAAAGCACAGATGGCTTTATATGGCGCAGTGCTTCTCTTCCCGCAGGTCTGGATTGATTCCGCACACTGGGCACAATGTGATGCCATCTATACATTCTGGCTTCTTGTGTGTGGATCTCTCTACCTGAAGGAAAGGTATTCTGCTGCCTTCTTTGTACTTGGTGTCGCGCTGTCCTTTAAATTGCAGGCTATTTTTATTGTCCCGTTCTTCCTGATGGCGTGGTTGTTGTGGGACCGGCATCGCTTCTGGAAGTTTCTGTGGATCCTTCCTGGCTTTTATGCCTTCTGTGTTCCGGCGATTCTGGGAGGAAGGAAACTGACAGACCCGTTTGGAATATATCTGAATCAGACAACCGAGTATTCAGCAATCCGCTTTAATTTCCCCTCGTTCTGGGGGGATGCTCTTTCCGGCAGGAACGCACAGTGATTGGAATCGGATTGCCGTTCTGCTCACAATGTCGGTTCTGGCAGTGGGACTATGGAAGATGTTAAATATGCAGATGAAGCAGGAAGCTTGGTTGCCTTATGACAGAAGCCTTCTGCTGCGCCTGTGTATCTGGTGCATCTGGACCTGCGTTCTGTTTCTTCCCAATATGCATGAGCGCTATGCTTATTCGCTGGATATCCTGATGCTGGTTTTTCTTTTTACCATCAACAGCGGGGAAAAGGAGATTCCTGTCATTGGAATCTGCTGGCTGAGCAGTCTTGTCTGCTATGGAACTGCGAGATTGGAACTTCCGTATTCCGTCGACCTGTTCCGCCTGACCTGCGGCCTGTACTTTGCTGCTTATCTGCTGCAGAGCAGAATGCTGTTTATGAAGCAAGCCAGAGTGCATACATCAGGAGCGGAAGAAACCCAAGGCTCATAGAGGAAAGAGCTCGCAGAGAGAGCACCCACTTCTCAACAGATCCATCGGAATGCAGAAGATGTGATGAGCCGTGCTGGATGCGTTTCTGAATGAGAGGGCAGTTGAAGATGACCATCATGAGGATGCAGGCAAGAAACACACTGCTGCCCATGCCCTTGGCTCCGGTAGACAGCTTGCGGATGGATTCGGAATCTCTGCCGTTGGAGAGAATGGTGACCGGGTTAAACTGCTCGAAGGCTCTTGATCCGAGAAGCTTTGGCCACATATTGGCAGCCATCGCATTGCCGAAGCACCAGGGGAAGTAGAACAGCTGTGCCAGAAGGATGCCCCAGGTCCCGACCATATCCAGAAGAAGATTGATATGAAGATACCTGTGGTTCATCATGGCAAGAAGTACGGTGAACGGAGTCATGATGATGATCCAGTATGGATGAGAAACGCAGGTGGTGAACAATATCGCGTAGGATACGAAGCAGACATAGATTCCCCACTGCGCATATTGCCGGCTGGTCTCCAGGCGGACAAAATAGCATGCGGCCATGAGAATTCCGAAACCGATGACGGAATAATAAATCTCACCGAGAACCATTTCGGAATGATAGGTAATGGCATACAGAAGTGCGAGATTGCTGAGATCGGTACTGTGAAGCATATCAGAAAGGCGAAAGCCGATTCCGTTCCCGGAACAGGGAATCAGAATCCGGAAGACGAGAATGGGAGAGAGCGCAAGAAGCGTGCTGCAGATGATTTTCCAGATCTTCTTCTCACGAAGAAGAAGCAGCGGAAGAAAGATCAGCAGAGCGAACATTTTCAGCGGGATAGCAAGCATAAAGTTCAGTACAAAGCCCTTCCGGTCATTCCTGACCCAGCAGGTTACGCCCAGAATGGTGAAATACAGGGCGGTAATATCATAAGCACTCAGAACGATGATAGAGGTCATGAACAGGTTGGAGGTATAGAACAGGATGCAGGCAAGCAGAGCCTGCTCTTCCTTCAATTCGATGGCTATGGCAAGACGATATAATGCAATGGCAAACAGAACAGAGAAAACGAGCAGCATGGTTTTGATCCACAGCATGCAGCCGACACTCTGAAAAACGTCGATTGAACTGAATCTGGAAATCAGATACAGAGGAAAATCCCAGATCGCAAACAGAATATAAATCGGAAAATCGTAAACTCCCTGTACATCCTTCGCATAAGCTGCGGGGGACATGGCAACAAATTCGTTATAGAAGAAGCGGATCCTGCCCGCGAAAAGATCTTCCCAGAACCGGATACCCATACGGGTGGTTTCAAGGATATCATTATAAATATAGCTGTAGAACAGGAAGAGGCTGACTGCAGCATAGATCAGGAGCAGAACAGAAATTCTGCGGTATTTGGAATGATGGAGATATCTGGAAAAAATATTCATGGAAAATCCTTTGTGGTAGTATTGATTAGATTGTTGTGGCAATAAACGAATGTCACACAAAACGGATTATAGCACAGAAGAAACGGAGTTAAGAGATGTCTTTTATTGTAATCCTTCCCCTGGCAGCATGCATTGCGTATCTTTCGAAAAGGAAAATCGAGGAAACGTTATCCATTTCTGTCTTTTTTACAATTCTGGTTTTAATTGGAACAGGCTTGCTGGCTACCTTTCAGGCAGGCTGTGTGCTGATCGCTGCGGTGAATGTGATTGCTGCCGGGTTCTGTATATACTGGCTTTTCCGCAGCAGAGAACGCATGAAATCATGCCTTTTTACCAAGGGGATGGCAGCATATCTGCTGCTGGGCATACTGATGTTCATCGCCTCCTATGGGCGATATCTGCAGGCGGCAGATGAGTTTACGTACTGGGGGAAAATTGCAAAGTTTTATTATGTAAACGGAAAGTTCGGAGATCTTGCTGGAGTTGTAGTTCGCTACCTTGAAATCAGTGCTCTGTGGGATTTCTTTTCCACAAAAATGTGGACGCATTTTTCTGTTGGAATCATGACATTCGGACATGCGATGATGATCCTGAGCTTTCTGATGCCTGTGTTCAGTGAGTTCTCCGGAAGAAGGAAGAGGACGTGGGGCAAATGGCTGGCTGCTGTGGTGATGATCTGGATGTTTCCGATGCTGGGGGCAGGGGTGTTCCATGGCTATGTGACGCTATATGCGGATATGCTCCTTGGTGCAGCCATGATTTACGTGCTGGTTATGTTTCTTCGCTGGCAGGAAGAAAAGCGGGAATTTTATTTCGGCTGTATGCTGCTGGGCCTGGCAGTCGTGGTCCTGACGAAACAGGCAGGGATGATTCTGGGAGCGATTCTGGTCCTTGTCATTGCCGGAACCACACTGGCCGTGCAGCCGGAGACGAACCGGAAGAGCTGGCTGTGGATGATGACAAGGGTTGTGTTCGCGTATGCTGCCGCAGCGCTTGCTGCAAATGGCGTACCGGCCCTTCTTGGGGGCGGCGGAGCCTATACCGGACTTGCCGCTTCTCTGCTGCAGCACTGGGGGATTCTTGTCGCAGGGCTGGTCGCTGCAGCACTTTGGCTGTTCTGTTTCTGCAAAGTCGGCAGCCGGTACATTCTTACCGTTCCCGTTATCCTTGCCTATGTCATGGCAATTCTGCTGTACATGGTAAAGGGCTCTTCTCTGAGTTTACATGAAAATGGCCTGGTTCTGTTTGCGGTACTGAAGATGGTCATGTGCGGCTCAGCCTCACACATGGGGTACTGGTGGGGAATGTCCGACTATACGGTGGTGAATCTTCTTCTGATGCTGGGCCTTTTTGGGGAACTCCTTTTATATCACACCAGTGGGAAGAACAAGCTGTTTCCGGATCTTTGCAGACTTGGAGTTCTTGCTGCTGCGGTGTGTACCGCCTTGAATGTTCTGTATGAAGGTGAAAGCTATTCGGCACTTACGTTTCTGCTGACATTTGTTCTTGTTGTGGGAGAAGTGATCATATTCTGCTGCTATTTCCGGAAAAGGGCAGAACGAATCCTGGAAAACGGTGGTTTTTATCGATCCGTATCTTTTTGGATGTACTATTATCTGATCATCGGGCTGGTGATGTACTTGCTGTTCTATTATTCCGGAATTGCAGTTGCCTATGGAATTCCGAAGGAGGGCTGGTCTATACAGAACGCGAGGTCCCTGTGGCGTTATCTGTTCTCTTACATGGGACCGTTGGTATTCCTTCTTGGATACAGAATGCTGAGAAAAGCGGATCATGAGTATGTGGGAAACTACAATCCGTTCTGGGGGATTATGCTCCTGTTTCTATTGGATTCGAATCTGGTTCTCGGCGTTTCGCAGCTTTACGATAAACCGACAAAGATTGATTTTAAGGGAATTGAGGGCATTTCCTTTGAAAGCGGGGATGTTATCAGCTTTGTAAATGCCAACGCAGACAATGAACCGAATGCAATGGGAGATTTCTCTTATCAGGTGTATCCGGGAAATTGTGATGGAAATCTGTTTTCGATCAACTGGTATGAAGATGACATTCTCTACGGGACCAGAATGACTCCGGAGGAGGTGTCCGACATGCTGGAAGCCATTCAATGTTCTTATGTATATCTCAGGAACATTGATATGGAAAAGGGGTTTGCGGAGTATTACTCACCGATCTTTGCAAATGAAAATGATATTAGCTATGACAGGTTATATCGTGTAGAGCAAGGCAGTAATGGACTGGTTTCCCTGGTTTATGTGCCCAGGCAGGTGGAGTAGAGGATCGCTTATGAAGGAAAAGGTCAGTATCATTATGCCGGCATACAATACAGCGGCTTACATTGCAAGAGGGATTGAATCCTGCCTGAATCAGAGTATTTCATCCTGGGAGTTAATTGTGATTGACGATGCTTCGGAAGACGATACTGTCAATCGGGTATTGCAGTATGCAGAGAAGGATGAAAGAATCCGGCTGATTCGTTCCTCGCATGGCGGGGTGTCTCTTGCGAGAAATCGCGGCATGGAGGAAGCAAGAGGAGAATATCTGCTTTTTCTGGATTCGGATGACTGGCTGGAACCGGATGCCCTGGAAAAGCTTCTGACCCTCCAGAAACAATATCCGGAGTGTCTGGTTGCCTGTGACCGGTATGGAGTAAAATGCACGGAGAACGGACAACTGTCTGAGAAGGAAAAACGATCGAAGACATCGGCGCTGCTGTCCCGGACAGAAGCACTGAAGATGACGGGAAGAGAGCAGTATAACAATTCAAGCGTGAATAAACTGTTCCGCCGTGAAATTGCAGATTGTTTCGGAATTCGTTTTCAACCCGAGATTTCGTACGGAGAGGATGAGCTGTTTGTATTTCAGTATTTGCTCCATGTGGAGGGAATGTTTTTTACTGAAAACGCTTACTGGAATGTTCTGGAACGCCCGGGAAGTGCTACGCGGGATGGCTTTCGAAGAGCTTTTCTGACTTCACTGGAAGAAGTGGATGCTATGATGAACTATGCGGAACAGGCCGAAGAGGATGTGCCGGATGAGGTGCTTCAGAGATTAACGGATTTGAAGGTGGAAAAGGCCAGAAATCTTCTTCGCCGTTATCTGGACGCAGATGCGGAGGATCCTGAGGCATTGAAGGTGCTGCGTCAGGTGCTTCGAACAGAGGGACGCCAATATTGTCAGAGATGTTCATCCGGAGAAAAGATGAAAATATATGCGGCAGCCTATTGTCCCTGGAAGCTATATCGGATGCTATACAGAAAGAAAGGGTAGAGTATGAAATTTGCATTGATTCCATGGAGTTCGAAGGAACTGCAGGATCGGGTCTTCTATCAGGATGGGCCGGACAGGAAGATACCGACAGACAGTGCGGCTTATCGGATGGCCCGGCATATGGAAGAGCTGGGGCACGAAATACATACAATTGACTTCTATGAGAACAAGCTGGAGGAAGCGGATTTCTTTTTGTTCTATGTTCTGGACTGGAGATGGGTTCAGCGGCTGACAAGGAACGGTCTCGCAAGCAGAATGGTGTACTGCAATGCAGAACCCCCCACGGTCAACAAGCTGAATACACCGGAGGGCTATAAACTGCTGAAGCAGATTTTTCCGTATCTGCTCACCTGGAATCCCGAATGGATTGACAATAAGAGAATTTTCAAACGAAATATCCCATATTATTTTGATTTTCATTCCTGTGAGATTCCTTTTGAGAAGAGAAAATTAGTGACGGCAATTTCTGCCAACAAGAATTCTCACTACGAAAATGAATTGTACAGTGAGCGAAACCGTGCATATCAGTTTTTTGAATCGAAGCATCCGGAAGAATTTGATTTTTACGGTGTCCTCTGGAGCCGGAAGGGACATCCCTGTTACCGGGGAACCGTGACCAGCAAAGCAGAGACCTTTCATCATTATCGCTTTGCAATCTGTTATGAGAATACCAGAACAGACCGTGATTATATTACGGAGAAGATCTGGGACTGTCTGCATGCGCAGATTGTGCCAGTTTATGCCGGAGCCCGTAACATTACAGATTACATTCCGCAGAAGTGCTTCATTGATTTTTATGAAATCGGCTCCTATGAGAAGCTGTACCGGTTTATTTCGGAAATGACAGAAGAGCAATATATGGAATATCTGCATGCGGCGGAAGAATTGCTTCGGGATGAGAATATTCGCTGGTTGTTCAGTGGAGAAAGATATGGCGAACTGATCCTTGATGCAGTAAAGCATCCGGTTGATTTCAAGGCAACAGGAAAAGGAAAACTCTACACAGCGGTCAGGGCGCTGAGAAATAGTGGCTTATGAGCAGAATAAACAAACTGATTGCAGAACATGAGAAATTACGCTATCTGGAGATGTGCCTTAAGAATTTGAATTGCGAGAAATTTCGCGCGGATGTTCTGGGACATAGCAGTAAGACGCTGCGGGTAGATGAGGATGCGGAAGGCTCCAGAGCAGGAATCCTGTATCGCATCCGGATTGGGAGTAAGGGGGATGGCTTTTTTGCGGAGTACAGGCGGCTTCTGAATTATCTGTACTATGCGGATCAGCTCCATCTGATCCCTTACATTGAATTTACAGAAGACTATACATATGCTGAGAAGCAGCCGGTTCACGGACATACCAATCCATTTGAATATTATTTTCTGCAGCCCTGTGTGACAGAAAAAGAGAGCAGAGAATATCGGTATATGCTGACGAATCGGGATTGTGATCAGGACTTTTCCAGAAGACTGAAGCCGGAAAACGGATATGATCTGTCGGAGGAATATGTAGCTGCGATGGCAGATGTATCCCGCAAGTATATTCGGCCGAACAACGAGACGGAAGAAATGATGAGAAAGGCCAGGGCCTTTCTCGGAGAACGAAAAACGCTCGGCGTTCATGTGCGGCTGACGGATTTCCGGAAGAACTATTATGGACATCCGACCTGTGTGACGGCAGACCGGCACCTGGAGGCGTGCAGAAACGCCGTGGAAAAGCACGGATTTGAGCAGGTTTTTCTTGCAACAGATGACGTGGAAACGGTGGAGCTGTTCCGAAAGGAATTTGGAGAGAAGCTTCTGATCTATCCGGATGTAGTAAGATCGGATGGCGAGGTGTCCGTTGCCTTTTCGCACAGCGAACGGGAAAACCATCATTATCTGCTGGGGCTCGAGGTCCTGAGAGATATGTATACACTTTCGATCTGCAGCGGCCTTGTGGCGGGGAAATCGCAGGTCAGCATCTGCGCATACATTCAGAGAAGAGTAACGGGAGACTATGAATGCCGCGAGATCATTGACGCCGGGTACAATACGAACCCAGCGTGCAGGTTCAGCGATCACGTGGACGAGCTGTGCAAATAAGAGTCCGTAAGCTGATCCGAATCCATATTGATCATATCTCCGATGACAACGCGCGGCTTTCGGGCTGCGCGTTCATTTATGGTCAGGATGTACTCCCCGAGAATGCCGATAAAGAAGATCTGGATGGAGCCGAGTAAAAGGATGGCGACCATAATCTGCGCAACGCCAAGGGGATAGCTGTTCCAGAAGAGAAGCTTCCGGATGAATACATAGGCGGCATAGATCAGACTGACGATGCCGACCGTGAGCCCGACGAAGGTGGCGATGCGCATCAGCATTTTGGTGTAGGAGGTGATGCCATGCATCGCGAAGTCATAATTGCGCCAGAAATTGAAGTTGCTCTTCCCTCGTTCTCCTTTGTTCTGCTGATAGGAAATGGTGCAGACATTCATCCCGTATTCATCAATGACCGCCTTCAGATAGGGGGCGACCTCCTCAATGCCCTGAATGGCATCCAGAAATTCGCGGTCATACAGACCATATCCGTCCATGTTCTCCAGCTGCTTTTTCTGGGCAAGAATGTTGATGATGTGATAGTAGCTCCTGCGGGCAAATCGCATGAATGCGTTGTCGTCG
>ERZ1026880.308-NODE-308-length-25878-cov-15.654881_pt1 | contig 25878 bp, 22 predicted proteins | sample MGYA00380170_ERZ1026880 | MGnify/ENA primary metagenome ERZ1026880 (study PRJEB33269, sample SAMEA4719806) | human gut metagenome | biome: human-associated habitat; feature: organic feature; material: feces | place: Cameroon | collected 2013-10 ...
CGTTCTGCCAGTTCGCGTTCGGCACGTTCTATGCTGGCCTGCTCGCTTTTTATGTATTGTACGAAATAAAGGTCGTCTCCCATACCCTTAGCCGAAAAGACGGCTCCTTCCAAACATGCTGATATGCTTCTGCTGGATTTGGCGTGGTTGACTTGCCAAGCAGTCTTCTTGTACGTCGCAGGCTTGATGATTTTACTATATGCTGCAGTTATAATTTGTTGCAAGCGGGAGTCATGCAACACTGTGGAGACTTTTCCCACCACCTGCACAACGACTCCCTTATTTCGCAACTTGCTGATTTCGCTACGGCGTACCACTCCCAATGCTGTTTGTGCAGAGAGCGGTTGAGGCATGTATTTCTGACAGTCTTTCAAAACGATGCCTGCGGAAACAGGGCGTCGTGGTCTGATAGAGTTGAGGTGGACACTTAAGCGTTGCTTCTCCAACGGACGCGCAACAGTACCCGATGGGAGAACAACTATACTTCCGTCATCTTTGATAGTGACAGGCAGGATCGAGTGGTTGGGAACTTCAAGTCGTCCCAAGCGACCAAGGTTCAAATTTTCCATAAGACAAGATTTTTAATGTTAAGACAATATGTTTGCTTTCCCTGTCTCTAAAAGGGCTAACCGTTATTAGCTCCTGTCGCCCGCATAACTTCTCGGTATGACTTGGCAACGCCATAATGTTCTGTGAAATTGTATACTGCAAAAATAGACAAATTATGGCTTTCCACCAAATTTTATATCAAGATTTTTCGTAGGAAATCCACTTTTAACATTTGTACGCCCCAACTGGATTTAAATAATCACCCAACTGGGAAATAATTTTTTCCCAGTTAGGAAATTTTTTTTTCATGGTTAATTCCTGCCAAAAATGCAGTCTTCAGCAATAAAAACATCTGTTGTTCAAATCGTGTGTTTTTAGCTACTTGTTGATTTTTTTTACTTTTGTAACGGCATAAACATAAAAGGGTATGTTTAGAGTCGTCACTTTGCCCTGTATTTTTTGCTGCCATTCAGAAGAAAAATGTCTTTTCTCTTTGATTTGTCTTTTTATCCCTCCTTCTGTATTAATAACTGCAACCTTTGTTTACTCTACGTAAAACAAACGAGGGTGTGTCATGGATTTATGACACACCCTCCTTTTGGATAGATTTATCTCAGACTGAGAGATTACAATGTCGACTTGATGGTCTGTGTGTTGCTTCCCTGTGTCAGCTTGAATACATACACGCCGTGGGGCAGGCTTGACAGACTGATGGTCTCGCCGTTGCTGTTGATAGGTGCAGAATACATCAACTGACCAGTGAGGTTGTAGACGGCTACACGAGCCTGACCCTTGTCGCTGCCAATGTAGAATGTGGCGGTGCGAGCCTGGCGGTCGGTTATGATGCGGTACATAGACTCAGTGGTCTTGGCATCATCGATGCCTGTTGTGCCGAGCAGTTGCTTCAGACCCTTGATGGCATTGATGCGGCCATAACCCCATGTGTTGTTGGGGAAGGTTTGTCCTGTTGGCATATAATCGTCGTTCACGATAGCAGTGTTGCCAATGACTTCGAGCACCTGTTTAGGTGTCAGGTTGGGGTTGGCCTGCAGCCAGAGAGCCACGCAGCCTGCCACGTAAGGCGAAGCCATGGAAGTACCAACGTCGTTGGTATAGAGATCGTTGCCAGTGCGGGCAATGACATTGGTGTCGTCGCTCCATCCTGAGCAATATCTTGAACCTGCCGACACGATGATGCAGCCCGGAGCTGTTACGTCGGGTTTGACGCGACCATCGGCGGTAGGACCATAGCTTGAGAAGGCTGAGTGCTCCAGGAACTTGCCCGTGAGTTCCTCGTTGAGGCCGTAAGCATTTTCCGTGCCCTGCAAATTGATGGGCTGGTACTGTACCTTCGAGTTGAATGAGCCAACAGAGATGACATCAGGACTCTCGCCGCCCAGCTCGCCTACTGTGCAGTTGGTGTCGCCGTCGGTCCAGCCACGCTTGTTGAAGCTGGTGAACTCGCCAGAGGAGGCATTGTTCCACATGTGTACGGTCTTGCCAGCCTCGCCTGTCACCACAACACCGATGGCAAAGCCAGTGTTGATGGAAGTGGCACGGCTCATGAGCAGCACGTTGGTGCGACCGTTGACAGGGTTTTCCTGGAGCGACAAACCTACTTGAACCACTACGCCACTGCCGTCGGGGGCAACCCAGTTCACTTCTTTCGTTCCATCGTTGGAAACCTCGTCAGAAGATGCGATAATCTTACCGTTGAGCGTGTTTACAACAACAGCCTTGACAGAGATTTTAGAGTTCTTCTCGCCCCAGATGTCGACGTAAGCCTGCTTGTAGGAACTGTTGTCCTGCTCGCTGCCATAGGCAAACATGGTTTTCATTTGCTTGTTGGTGGCGGTAAAGGTCTTGCTGGCGTGCAGTTTGTCAAGACCTTCGTTTCCTGCGGCACCAACGATGATGCGGCCCGGACCAACCAGGTTGGCAAACGAGAGATCGGTGTCGGAGCTGCCGTCGTGAGGACCCATGTGTGAGCCGAGGCTGATGTTGACAACAGCAGGCTTTCCTACACTCTTGGCATAGTCGAACACATACTTGATGCCGTCTACAATCTGTGCATTGGTGCTCTTGAAGCTCACGAACACGAGGTCGGCATCGGGAGCCACTCCGTAGTAAGGTGTGCTCTTGTCGCTGCCCGAGGCAATGCCCGATACGTGGGTGGCATGGAAGCCACTGGTCAGGTCATATTTGGCAGCTCTTATCTCGGCTGTGGTTTTGTATTCAGCTCCATAGCCGAAACCTTCGGGAGCATTGCCAGTGCCGTGCTGGTCCCATACGCGCTTGATGCGAGTGTCGCTCTTGTCGGCATTGAGAAAGTCTACATGGTCGTACTGGAAACCGTTGTCCACGATACCGATGACTACGCCTTTGCCGGTGTAGGGACCGTTATTCTCTGTCATTTGGTGACATTCGTCTACACCCAACAGTTTGCGGGCGTTGTCCATCAGCAGTTTGGCCTCAGTACCTACCGAAACCGAAACAACCTCATCGAGATTGGAAACAGGTTCGATGGCAGACAGGGGCATGTCGGCAGTGACGAGTGTCTCGCTGATGCGCGAGTTCACTTTGGCTCCCAGAGCTTCTATTTTGGCAATGGCATCCTGCGACTTGACGGTGATGAATGCGCTGACAGTCTGTGGGGTGGCATTTGCTGCCTTGGCTTTCTTCTGTGCTGTTTTTGCTTCGTGAAGCATCATGCTTGTGCTTGGCGACAGCTTCTGCGCAAAGCTGAAACTGCCGACAAGCAGGAATGATGCCATAAGAATGGCTTTCTTATTCATTTCTTTTCTTAGTGTGTATGATAATTATAGGGAATGGTTCTCACTATAAAAAGTATTAATTAATATTTCTCAACAGAACCTTTGAAGTCAAGGACTAATCGAGTGTTATCACCTCCATTTTCGGTATAGTTGTTTGAATACTTGTTTCTTACATCAAGTGAAATGGTATAATTTCCAGACTCATCTTTTGTAATGGTTAAAGTTCCATTGTTAGGTGTATTTCCATATCCATGACCAGCTGCATACGATTGAAGTAGCATATAAGAACTATTGAGTTTTAAGTCAAACACTGATGTAGAAGTATTGGCCGCCAAAGAAGCAAGTTGGATCTCTCCAGCATTGATGAGGTCAGAACTTACTTTCAGTTCTACTCTGTTAGAGGAATCTGTTTTAGAACCATCTTTTGGGATAAAGTAGAATGTTGTGTTTCCTTTATATTCCTTATAGTAAGATTGCCCAATTATCCTGTTTATTGCAACATCTCCATCAGCATTGTAATACTTGTAGCTGTTGCTTACCACAGCAGGAGTCATTCCGTCGAGGCTCTCTACAGTTGTGGTTGCACCGCAATACTCCAGCTCGATGGTACGGTTGTCATCGAAGGTGGCGTTGATCTTGATGTAGAGCTTGCCGTCCTTGTCCTTTGCGGTGGTGATGGTGCCGGCCTTTACCTTCTCGTAGGTGACGCGTGTGGCGTAGTCGATGTACTTCAGAGTGTAGCTGTCGGCATCGGCAGCCAGGTCGATGGTTCCATTGTAGAGCTTGGAAGCCGAGATGCTTACAGCAACGCCAATCTTGCCAGCCAGCAAACCGTCGGCTGTGGTAGCCTTGACATCACCGAAGGCGAAGGTTGTTGCCGCACCTACAGTGGCTGGGTTGAGCACGAGGGCAGAAGCAACGTCATAGGTCTTCACGTCGTTCACATTGGTGGTCTTGATGCTGTTGGTGGCAGAATAAATCTGGGTGAATGCGCCGTTGGTCCACTTGCAGCGCAGGTCGCTGTAGTCGGCAGTCTCTGCATCAAGTGTGATGGTGACGTTCTTCTTACTCTTGTCGAAACGAGCCTGAAGCGTACCAGTCAGCTTAGGAGTCTCGCCATTGTAAGCCACCTTTACGTCCTGAGCGTCGTCAGAACCAAGAGTAATCTTCTGACCCATGAGACTCTGTGGAATGGTCAGTTCGAATACAGGCTTGGTGTCGCTGTCGCTGTCATAGAGTGCGAACTCGTATGAGCCGTTGGCATCCAGCATGGTTACCTTGCTGAGATCCTTCACGTTGTCGTTGTATGCCCACTGGTTGTTGAGGGTTGCGAGAGCCTCGTCGGTAAAGGTGACGTTCTCTATGCTGTTTACCTTATATACTTGGGTTGTACCGTCCTTCTGTTGAACGGTCATCACGCGTCTTGTCTGTGCGAATGTGGGGAGCACTGCTGCGAGGCAGAGTGCTGCTGTAACTATATACTTTTTCATTTCTTTACGATTTTAGTGGTTTTGTTGTTTGATTTTACGATATAGATGCCGCTTGGCAGGTTGGCTGTGCTGGCAGCCTTGGTGCCGTCGATGGTCTGCATGAGTTGTCCACCAACAGAGTAGATCTCAGTCTTGCCGGTAAAGTCGGCCTTGATGCCTTCGATGCCAGTGATGGAAGATGGTTCGTAATTGTATTCCATCTCCTTGTCGAACTCGCCCGTAATCTGGAAGCCCTTGCCGTCGAAGAGGTTGATGACGAACTTGTAGTGTGTGTCGTCGGTCTTGCTTACACCCACGGTTCCTGAGTAGACAGTAGCCCACTTGTCAACTACCCATTGCAGACGGGTGGATACGTCGGGGTTCTTGCGGAAGTGATGGTAGCGTGTTCCTGTGCGTTCGCCGTTGTCGTAGAAGTAGCCACGTGTCATCATGAATGGAGCATACATGTTGGTCCACAGATGGCTTTCCTCCATGAGGGTGTAGGTGCCTTCGGGAAGATACTGGCTGCCTTCTGCTGCCTGGAATTCCATGCGCAGCAGGTCCTGATCGCCTGTATAGTCTTGGTCGTCCTTGCCGCTTGGCGAACCGAGGTCGACAGAGAACACCTGAACTCCGTTCTGCACACCGAGCGAGTAGATGCGTGACTTCTCCACGCGGTCGAACTTGAGATGCACATCCTCCTCGAGGTTGGAGTCAACGTCCTTGTCGTCTTTCTCCGACTTGTCGTAGTAGATGAACGAGATGCCCTTGGCTGTACCTGTCACCTTGTGTCCGCGGTCGGTGGTGCAGTCTACGGTAATGTCGTAGGTTCCCTCTTTCTCGCCGTCGGCGATGGTGATGGTTCCGTTGGTGATGTAGCAGTAGTCGTAGTCGGTGTCCATTCCTGTCACGGCCTTGCGGCGCTTCACGTAGGTTCCCATTACGACAGTCATGCCGTTGTAGTCGATTTCCATACCTGGGAAGAAAGTTCCTACCTTGAAGTTGCGTGCTACGGTATAGGTGCCTGGCACGACAGTGGCAGTCTTAGGATCGCCAAAGAGACGGTTGTAGAGGTTGATGACGAGGTCGTGTCCCTTGCCTGTCATTCCGCCAGTCCCGGTGTCGTACTCTCCGTCGTAGAGGTTGAGCACCATGTTGCCGGTCTTAGAGTCCATGAGGTTGCCGTAATAGTAGCCGATACCGCCATGGAAAGTGGTGTTGATGTCAGTCGAGATCTGAGGATATACATCAGAGCTTCCCGCTGACATATTGTTGAATTGCATTTCGCCGACGTATGAATACTGTGTACCGTTGGCATCGCTGAACGAGAGCGTGTAGGTTACGATTCCGTCGTTCTCTGCCTTGCTCACGTTGATGTCGCTTGCTATGTCCACACCACCGTCGCTGTTGCCATTGTCGTCGAAGTTCTCCACGTAAGTAAGATCGGGATTGTAGTACAAGTTGCCCTCAGAGGCAGCGAAGGTTCCTGCAGGCAGGTCGATGCCTGTTCCTTCTGGCGCATAAAGGTCGAGTTCGGCTACAGCAGCGCTTTTGGCTTTGATCTGGCCTTCGTTGGCATCGTAGCTTACATCTTCCTTGTCAGAAAGAACCAAGTAGTAGTTTTCGTATCCTTCTACTCCTGAGCCGGCAGCAGGATAGTAAGCCAGCAGCACACTGTTGTTGATATTGGTGACAGCCTGTGCGGCTGCGGCAGCTTTTCTTTTGCCAGCTACGGCAGCATCAGCGCCACGCTTCTTGATGAGCTGAAAGGTAACGCGCTTCTTGACTGTTTTCTGCTGTGCCAGAACAGGCATGGCTATGAAGGCAAGAAGGCATGTGAATAAAAGTAAAGTTTTCTTCATTATTTCTTGATGATTTTAAAGGAATGTTCGTTGGTCAGATTCAGAATGTACACACCCGGTGCGTAAGAGGCAACATTGATGGCAGCGTTTCCGCCGCTTACCTTCTGTCGCTGTAGCAGTTTGCCGTTGGCATCGTAGAGCACAGCTTCGCCAGCCGCAGAACCGCTGATGCGGATCGTGGCGTTGTCGGTGTAACTAAAACTCATGGTGGAAGGATTTACCTTTTCCTCAATGCCTGTGGAAATGGCTGTGAAATAAAACTCGGTTACATCGCTCTGAGGATAGTCGGTGGAAATCTCATCGGATGTAATCTGCAACTTGTCTTCGGAAAAAGCGATGACGGGTCGCGTACTTAACTTGAACTCTGCCGTCTTGGAGTCGGCCATCTTTAAAACCAAGAATTCTGCTTGCTCAGTCTCGGCTGCATGAATAAGCCCAAATGGGGGGGCAAAACAGCAGAGTAGAGCAAGGCTCAAAACTCTCTTTTTCATGTTGATAATCTCTTTAGAGGGAAAATTAATAGTATAAATATTCTCTATGTGAACATTATATTGTCTTTCGTCTCACCCTCGTACATATTAACGAATGTCAAATAAATGTGCTGCAAAGGTAGTTAAATGTTTTAAAACATGCAAGAAAATACAGGAAAAATTGTATTTCTTACGCCTAATTATCTTACGCTTTGTTATAAAACGTATGTTTATTGTGACGAAATGAAGATAATCGTGCTGCAAAAACGAGGCGGTGTGACAAAACAATAGATATGGGTGAATTGTGTCAGTTGCGGTGTTGTAAAAACAAATTAGGGGCGAGACTGCACTTTGCAGTCTCGCCCCCTATATATAATGGTGTAGAGTCTCGTTGATTCAGAAGTTAGAGGAACTTCTCTAACTTCCCCGAGCAGCTTAAACTCCTCAGCTTATTTCTTGTCGTAGGCGTGGACGGGATAGTCGATGGTGTAGTGGAGACCACGGCTCTCTTTGCGCTCTATCGCCATGCGGGTGATGAGATAACCCACGTTGATCATGTTGCGAAGCTCGCAGAGCTCCTTGCTTACCTTGACACGCTTGAAGAGGTTCTCGGTCTCCTCGTACAGCAGGTCGAGTCGGTCCCAGGCACGTTTCAGTCGGAGGTCGCTGCGCACGATGCCCACGTAGTTGCTCATGCATTCGCCCACTTCCTTGACGCTCTGTGTGATGAGCACTTTCTCCTCGTTGGTCAGTGTTCCCTCATCGTTCCATGCAGGCACCTTTTCGTTGAAGTCGTACTCGTCGACATGCTCGATGCTGTGCTTGGCAGCTGTGTCGGCATAGACCACAGCCTCGATGAGCGAGTTGCTTGCCAGACGGTTGCCGCCGTGCAGACCCGTGCACGAACATTCGCCCAGAGCATACAGGCGGTTGATGCTCGAACAGCCGTTGAGGTCGACCTTGATGCCGCCGCACATATAGTGGGCTGCCGGACGTACGGGAATGTAGTCTTTGGTGATGTCGATGCCGATGCTCAGGCACTTGGCATAGATATTGGGGAAGTGGTGCTTGGTCTCTTCGGGATTCTTGTGAGTGACGTCGAGGCATACGTGGTCGAGTCCGTGCTTCTTCATCTCCTTGTCGATGGCACGTGCCACGATGTCGCGTGGAGCCAGACTCAGTCGCTTGTCGTATTTCTCCATGAAGCTCTCGCCGTTGGGCAGGCGCAGGATGCCGCCATAGCCGCGCATGGCTTCGGTGATGAGGAAGGCAGGATGAGTCTCGCCTGGGTGGAAGAGGGCTGTTGGGTGGAACTGTACGAACTCCATGTCGGCCACTGTTCCCTTGGCACGATAGACCATAGCCTCGCCGTCGCCTGTGGCGATCACGGGGTTGGTAGTAGTCTGATACACAGCTCCGCAGCCGCCCGTACACATCACTGTCACCTTGCTCAGATAGGTGTCCACCTTCTGGGTCTCGGGGTTGAGCACGTAGGCTCCGTAGCAGTTGATGTAAGGAGTGCGACGTGTGACGCGTGCGCCTAAGTGGTGCTGTGTGATAATCTCGACAGCGAAATGATTTTCCTTAATGTCGATGTCTGGATTGCTGCGTACGGCTTCCATCAGTCCGCGCTGAATCTCGGCTCCCGTGTCGTCGGCATGGTGCAGGATGCGGAACTCGCTGTGTCCGCCCTCACGGTGAAGGTCGAACTTGCCGTCCTGCTGCTTGTCGAAGTTGACACCCCACTGCACCAGCTCCTTGATCTGCTCGGGTGCCTTGGTGACAACCTGCTGCACGGCTTTGTAGTCGCTGATGTAGTCGCCAGCAATCATTGTATCCTGGATGTGTTTGTCGAAGTTGTCCACTTCGAGGTTGGTGACTGAGGCAACGCCTCCCTGTGCGAATGATGTGTTGGCTTCGTCGAGCGATGTCTTGCAGATCATGCACACTTTACCTTTATGCGCTCTGGCCACTTTCAGGGCGTAACTCATACCGGCAACTCCTGCACCGATAATCAGAAAATCATACTTATAAACCATTGAGTTTACTTTAAACTAATTTAATGGATTTTATCCTAATTGTTTGCAAAAGTAATAATTTATCTTTAAAGTGAGCATTAAAAGCCATATTTTTTGTAATTTTGCAGTGTTTTTTTGTAGAAAATGATAATGACAGACAGAACATTTCATAAGCGAATCACGCTTCCAGTGCGTTTGGGCATGGGGCTTTTCACGGTTTTGGCCGTATATTTCTTTTGGGTCAAGACGGCGATTCTGGGCATCTTGGTGGCTATTGTTATCGTGGGAATGATAGAGCGCATTCTGCATACCACGTACACCATCCGCCGCGTGAAACCCATCGACCGCGACGAGGAGATGGACTTCCTTATCATCGACGAGGGACGTTTCTCTACGAACCGCAATGTGCCGTTGTGCGATGTGGTGAGGGTGGAGAGCATACGGTGCTTCTTCGGTCTCGACCATTGCCTGCTCATCGAATATGGGGCTGGCAACATGGTGACGGTTCAGCCCGACAACGAGGAGGGAATGAAAAAGGCAATAGAGGAGAGAATTAATGCATTAAAAGAATATTGACTCAACTTTCGCAAATGCGAGTGAGTTGGAGTGTAGAAAGACAGAAAATGAAATACAGATATATTTGGTTGCTCTGCATGGTGGCGATGCTTTCGCTTCCTGTAGGAGCACAGGACGTGAAGAAGAGCGCTGCGCCCTTGGTGGCGGGCGAGGAGGAAGTTGTAGAGGACAGGGACGACAGCGAGGCGGCAGACACACTCTGTGCCGACTCCATAGCAGCCGACTCGTTGGCTGTCGATTCTGTCGCTGCAGGCAACTTGCACCTGCCGTGGCCCGAGAATGTAAGGCAGGGGCTTGACCGTCTCTTGAAGAACGATATGTTCGAGACTTCGCAGGTAGCCATCATGGTGTGGGACTTGCAGGCCGACTCGTGCATCTATCGCCATCGCGAACGTCAGCTCATGCGTCCTGCCAGCACGATGAAGCTGCTCACAGCCATCACTGCCCTCGACAGGTTGGGCGGCTCTTATCAGTTTAAGACGCAGCTCAAGTACACGGGCAAGATAGAGGACGGCGTGCTCTACGGCGACGTGTACTGCGTGGGCGGCATGGATCCGCGATTCAACAACGACGACATGCGGGCTTTTGTGAGCAGTCTGCAGGACATGGGCGTCGACACCATCCGCGGCAGCATCTATGCCGACCGCTCGATGAAGGACGCCGACCTCTTGGGCGAGGGCTGGTGCTGGGACGACGACAATCCCGTGCTCTCGCCTTTGGTCTTTGCCCGCAAGGATGGGTTTATGGATCGTTTCGTCGACAGGCTGAAGGATGCTGGCATCGTGCTCGAGGCCGACACGCCTCAGGTGAAGCGCTGCCCTGAGAGCGCCTTCTCGGTGTGCACGCGTTTCCACACCATGGATCAGATTATGCAGAAGATGATGAAGGAGAGCGACAATCTCTATGCCGAGAGCATGTATTATCAGATAGCAGCCTCTACGGGCAACCGTCCTGCCAGCGCCAAGAGTGCGCGCAGCGTGGAGCGACAGCTCATCCGCAAACTCGGACTGGATGCCTCGCGCTGCAAGTTGGCCGACGGCTCGGGCCTCTCGCTCTATAATTATCTCAGTGCCGAACAAGAGTGTCTGCTCCTGCGTTATGCTTATCGCAACGAGAACATCTATCCTCATCTTCGTCCTTCGCTGCCCATTGCCGGCATCGACGGCACGCTGAGGAAGCGAATGCGTGGCACTTCGGCAAGCGGCAACGTGCGGGCCAAGACGGGCACGCTGACAGGCATCATCACCCTTGCCGGCTATTGTACGGCAGCCAACGGGCACGACCTGTGTTTCGTCATTCTCAACAATGGCATCATGCATGCCGTCAATGCCCGCCACTTCCAGGACAGGGTGTGCGCATTGCTGTGCCAGCCGTAATTTTTTAAAGGTAAAAAGGTAAAAAGGTAAAAAAGTAAAAAGGTAAAAGGCTATTGTCTCTTAACTTCTAACGACCAAAGGGAGTGATCACTTCTCTAACTTCTATAACTTCTGAACTTGCTAAAGTTCAATAAGTAAAAAAGCGAGTGGATATGGTGTCGAATACAACTTTTTCTTATGCGATTCTTTCATGGTTTCGCGATAACGGCAGGGCTTTGCCTTGGCGCGACACCACCGACCCCTACCCCATCTGGCTGAGCGAGGTGATATTGCAGCAGACGCGTATCGCCCAGGGATGGGAATACTGGGAGCGGTTCATGCACCATTTTCCCACTGTCGAGGCCTTGGCTTCGGCGAGCGAGGACGAGGTGCTGAGGCTCTGGCAGGGCTTGGGCTACTATTCGCGGGCCCGCAACCTGCATGCCGCTGCCCGTCAGATAGTGGCATTGGGACAGTTTCCCTCCACACTCGAAGGCATCAGACAGCTGAAGGGAGTGGGCGACTACACCGCAGCAGCCATTGCCTCCTTTGCTTTCGGCATCAGGGCGGCAGTGGTGGATGGCAACGTATATCGAGTGCTGTCGCGTCATTTTGGCGTCTCCACCCCCATCAACTCCACGCAGGGCAAGAAGGAGTTTGCAGCTTTGGCTCAGTCGCTCCTGCCTCCTTCCGAGGTCTCAGGCTACAATCAGGGCATCATGGACTTTGGCGCCCTGCAGTGCACTCCCCAGTCGCCCCGTTGTTCCGATTGTCCGCTGATGGAGAGCTGTGAGGCTTTCCGCACGGGCAGGGTAGAGGAGTTGCCTGTGAAGCAGCGCAAGCTGCAGATCAAGACGCGCCGTCTCGCCTATATATATATAAGGTGTAGGGAGTCGTCTTCCTCGCAGGCGTTTACCGCCATCCATCGCAGGGGCGAGGGCGACATCTGGCAGGGGCTGTGGGAGCCTTTCAATGCCTCGCTTCCCGACGGCACCCGTGCTGCCACGCCTGCCGAGTTGTTGCAGCAGTTGGACTGCGGTGCATCTGATGCACATCTTCGTCTTCTGTCGCAGGGCGTGAAGCATGTTCTCACCCATCGCATTCTTCTTGCCGACTTCTATCTTCTCGAGGTTTCTCGTCGTCCTCTCCTTCCTCCCGATTACATTTGGATTCCTGAGTCGGAAATAGACCGTTATGGCGTTCCCCGCCTCATAGAGAAGATGCTGAGTGAGGTTCATGGAGGATGTTGCGAGATGTTCCATTTTCCCTTTTTTGTTCGTGAGAAATAGTCTATTTTTCGCTTTTCTATTACAAAAAGATGAATATTTCTGTAAAGGCTTGCTTGTTTGCTTTATTATGCTTAATTTTGCATTCGTATAAGAAGCAGATAGTAGCCTTGCGCAAACACGAAACCCTTAATAAAGAGTGAAATACGCCTCGTAGGTGTTGTCTGCTTTCACACGTAGCACGAAACAAAGACTAATTAAAATATTAATTCTTACGTTTATGAAACAACATTTACGCTTTTTATTTACGCTCCTCTTGGCGATAGTCTGTGGGGGGGCAATGTTTGGACAGACAACGAAGTCGGTGACTTGCACACTTGGAAAAAATGCTAAATCTTGTACTTCAACAGGAGATTGTAGTGTTTCCTGGACTTACAGTACCGATCCAACAACAACTAATCAAACCCAAAACGGAATGTATTGGGCTATTGATAAATCGGAAACGGTAACATTAACAGCAACACTCAGTGATAAAAATGCAACGATAACATCAGTAGTCATAACTGGTTATACTAATAAAGGTGCAGGTAAAACGATTGATGTGACTGTTGGAGGAAAAACTTTTGGTAAAACGATAAGTCTTGAGACTACGTCTAAAGATTATACTTTAAGCGGAAGTGCAGCGGGTGATTTAGCTCTTATCTTGAAAAGTACTACTACCACTAAGTCACACATCATAAAAACCGTTAAAATTAATTATACAGAGTCTTCTTCGGCAACTGAGCAAGGAACAACCCTGTCTTTCCCTTCTACATCTGTTACAGCAAATGTGGGTGAAACTATCACAATCCCTGCTGCTACTTTGAAGGCTGGTGAAACTGAACTTACTGATAAAACGATTACTTATTCATGCGAGGGCGATAAGACTGGTGTTGTAGAAAGTTTTGATCCTACAACACGAAAACTAACTTTAGGTTCTGTTGCCGGTACAGCCACAGTTACTGCCAAATTCGCTGGTGATGCAACTTATGCAGCTTCTTCTGCTTTTTATACGATTACCGTGCAAGATAACAGAACCACTCCTACATTGACTTTCGACAAGGAGTCTTACACCTTCGACTTAGGCGCTACGGTTGCTCCATTCACCAATCAGCTGACAGCTCCAGAAGGCGTAACAGTCGTTTATTCTTCTAATTCGGAGATTGCTACAGTTAACGAAACAACAGGTGAGGTTACAGTCAACACTGCTGCTGTTGGTAAGGCAACGATTACTGCTACTTTTGCAGGAAATGAGACTTATGCCCCAGCTACTGTTACTTATACCATTGAAGTAAAGAAACCAATGTTGCCTCCAACATTCGACTTTACTCAATCAGAAAATGATTATGGTTCTGGTGCGACTCCAGGTGAAAATTATATAGAAACATCAACTTGGACTTCAGGAAAAGTTAAAATGGTAACAAGTAAAGGGAACAGTCAAGGATTTCGTTGGTGGCAAAAAACTGATGGTACAGTATTGAGATCCTATGATGGTTGCAGTTTGACTATTTCTGTAAACAAGGGCTTACTTATTAATTCTATAGAATTCGATGGTGTTATTAGTGGGTTTGCTGCTGATAAGGGTACGTTGAAAAGTGGAAAATGGACAGGTTCTGCGCAAACTGTAACATTTAGCTTTAGTGCAAAAAAAGACATCAAGTCCATTACCGTGACTTACGAGAAGGATGCAACTTTTACTCTCGAAACCCTCACGACAGCAGCATCAGGCTTCGCTACTTATGCGGCAGGTTATGATGTGAACTATAGCACTTTGGGCTTGACGACATACACCATTGCTCTGGATGAGGCCAACAACAAGGTAAGCTATAACCGCTTTGAGGGCGTGGTTCCTGCAGGCAAGGCAGTACTCGTACAGGGAACAGCATCAACATCTTATGAACTGACACCAGCCGAAGGGGCTGCTGACGCAACATTCACTACCGACCTGAAGGCTTCTGACGGAACAGTAACAGCAGCCGACGATAAGATTTATGCCTTCGGTACACTCAATGGCAAGTCGGGCTTCAAGCTCGTGAACAATGGTATTACGATTCCAGCCAAGAAGGGCTATTTGCAGCTGACAGGCACGACTGCAGCCAAGCCTACGTTCTTCGCATTCGATGGCATCGGTACAGGAATCAGCCACATTGAGGCAGACGCCGCCTTGGAGAATGCCGCCATGTACAACCTTGCCGGACAGCGCGTGGACAAGAGCTACAAGGGAGTAGTCATCGTGAACGGAAAGAAGATGCTTCGCAAGTAAGCACAGATAGAAAAGTTTATCCTAAAAAACAGAAATGACAATGAAAAAATATATAATTCCCACCATTGAGGTGATGAAGATTGAGACTGAAAGCATGATAGCAGCCAGTCCTGAAAGCGATTTGAATTCGACAGACAAAATCACCGACCAAAACCAGATAGAGGCAAAGCCCCATTCTCCCACGGATGTAGACTTCTGGGACGATGAGGAAGATGACGGTAGCTGGTCATACAGCCATCGCACCAAGAGCCTTTGGGATTAAAAAACATTCACCCATGCGAGCGTCCCGGCACAGCCTGTGTGTCGGGACGTTTTGCATCATTTACAGAAATGGAGTCATGTAGAAAGGAAGGCAATTTAAGGAACCTTCTTTTCGTAAGTCCTTGCCGTATATGAGATACGAATGCAGTATGCGTGATGAATATTTCTGCATAAAATTATCGATAGAGACATGTTGTGCAGAACGAGCAGACTTAACCTCTATTACGCTTATTTTCCCTCCATCCGGAATCAAGAAATCAACCTCGTATTTCCGTTTGCCGTCTGGGGTTGGCCAAGTATGATAGTACAATTTCTTGCCGGCGGCTACAAGCATCTGTGATACGATGTTTTCATAAACATATCCAAGATCTGCCGTGAGTTTGCCATTTAGAATTTTCTGGTATATAACGTTGCTTGTGAAGTCAGAGTCCCAAAAAGCAAGCGTAATGAATAATCCGGTATCTCCACAGTAAAGCTTGAAACATTCTGGGTTGATATGCATGGCAAGTCCGGCGCTCGGGTCGTTGGAGTGATAGGCAATATTTGTAGTCATTGATTCTTTCAGAATGGAAAGAGGCGTAGTGAGTCTTTCTGTCCTTCCTCCCTCTATTACACTACTTACTTGATAACGTGAGGCATTGGTGTTCAATTGTGCTGGTATTGCGTGAAACAGCATGGAGGTTTTTCCAGAAGAATCTAATTCATAGAAATCAGAGTCATATAAGTTAATGATATTTCTCTTGACTTGATCAACTCTACTTAGGTCCAGCGTATCGAGATATGTGTTTACAGCCTGTGGCATACCGCCAACGAGTACATACAAGCGAAAATCTCTCATGAGTTTTCTGTTGGTGGCATCCCCAAGAGGTGCCCATTGCTCAAAGATATTTTTTGCGAGAGACATGGTGGCCGTATCGCCCAAAGCCCAACGGAATTCTTCGTAATCCATAGGGTACATGGCTATTCTTCGTTCCTCACTTGGTATGAGAATCTTTGTTCCATCAGTCATTGGACGTTTCTTCATTTTTATGCCAAGCAATGAACCTGTCTCGATATAGTGGAAGCGGCCATCCTTAACCAAGTGTTTTATAGCTTGTCGAGCCAAAGGCCACTTTTGTATTTCGTCAAAGATTATCAGTGACTTTCCGGGGATAAGGTTCACTCCACAGTTCATCTGTAGACTGGTAAACAGCATGTCAAGATTTGAAATATCCGTAAATGCATCCTTTACAACCTTGCTTGCGATAGAAAAATCTATAAGTAAGTAGGTTTCGTATTCGTTCTTAGCAAACTCTTCAGCTATCGTTGATTTCCCAACACGTCTTGCTCCTTCTATGAGTAGTGCTGTACTACCTTTGTCTTGCTCCTTCCAATCAAGAAGCTTCTGGTATATTTTGCGTTTGAAGATTCTTTCTGACATAGTTGTTAATGTTTAACGTTTATATTGCTGCAAAGATACTAATAATTCTTTGATTTTCAATGACTTTTTGGAAAAAATGTCAAAATCCGCAAACTTGGAAGTGTTAAAAGCGTCAAAATCCGCAAACTTTAAAGTGCCAAAAGTGTCAAAATCCGCAAACTTCGAGGTGTTGCCAGCAAGCGCATTGCAGGTGCTTTCTTGCAAAATAGAAAGTTTCTATCGTGTATGCGCGAGTGGAGTGCTACTTTCTGTATAAAGGAGGTGACGTTTTGCATCATGACAGCAGGAAGCCATAGAAAAGCATGAAGATGAAACTATGAAACACGAAAAGAAGAGCAAACTATCATGGTGGAAGCTTTGGGAAGTGATAAATTGTAATTAAAACACCGCTCATATATAGCAAACTGTAAGAATGAGTATATTTTTAGATTTATTTTGCATAAAAAAATACGGATAAGAAAACAAAATGTCGTATCTTTGCACACGAAAAGAAACAAAAAGTTATTGAAACTGCGGATAACATAACAAAAAGTCAGACAATAACAAGAAGTAGAACAAAAAGGCAAACAACAACGCAATATGAGAAGAACAGTTCATTTCACCAAGATGCAGGGAGCCGGCAACGACTACATATACGTCGACACACAGCTCTACGACATTCCCGATCCCGAGAAAGCCGCCATCGCCTGGAGTGCTTACCATACAGGAATAGGCAGCGACGGACTGGTTCTCATAGGCAAGCCCCACGACGGCAGACGTGCAGACTATTCGATGCGCATATTCAATGCCGACGGCTCCGAAGCCATGATGTGCGGCAATGCCAGTCGTTGTATCGGAAAATATCTCTACGAGAAAGGACTCACCCGCAAGGACACCATTCGGTTGGAAACCCTTTCGGGCGTCAAGATATTGAAACTGCATATTCAGGATGGCAAGGAGGTGGAATCGGTGACGGTAGACATGCTGAAGCCGCTACTCCAGAACCAGGAGCAGTTCGTAGGCCCTTCGGTGCTTGCCGCTGACGAGCGCATCTTCGAAGGCACCTATGTCTGCATGGGCAATCCTCACTTCGTAACCTTTGTCGATGACATCGACACCATCGACATCGCACATTACGGCAAGCTGCTCGAATACAATGAGGCATTTCCCCAGCGCTGCAACATCGAGTTCGCGCAGCTCACCGATGCCGACACCATCCGCACCCGGGTATGGGAACGGGGCAGCGGCATCACGATGGCTTGCGGAACAGGTGCCTGCGCCACGGCTGTGGCAGCCTTCCTTACAGGACGTGCCAGCCGGAAGAGCAACATTGTGATGGATGGCGGAACACTCCAGATCGAATACAGCGAGGCCGACGGCCATGTCTACATGACAGGCCCGGCAGCCTTCGCCTTTGAGGGGGAAATTCCCCTGCCGGGGAATGAAGAATGAAGAGTGAAGAACAAAAATTACGGCAAACTTAAATATACATAATAAAAGGAGAATAAGAATATGGCATTAGTAAACGAACATTTCCTGAAGCTTCCCGGCAATTATCTCTTTGCCGACATCGCCAAGAAGGTGAACGCCTACAAGATAGCGCACCCCAAGCATCGAGTCATCAGTTTGGGCATTGGCGACGTGACCCAGCCTCTCTGTCCGGCCGTTATCCAGGCCATGCACAAAGCGGTGGAAGAGATGGCAGTGCAGGCTTCCTTCCGAGGCTACGGCCCTGAGCGAGGCTACGACTTCCTGCGCGAGGCGATTATCAAGAACGACTTCCTGCCACGCGGCATCCATCTCGATGTCAACGAGGTGTTTGTCAACGACGGAGCCAAGAGCGACACCGGCAACATACAGGAGATATTGAGATGGGACAACAACATCGGAGTCACCGACCCCATTTATCCTGTCTACATCGACAGCAATGTGATGATAGGACGTGCGGGCGTCTTCGAGAACGGACACTGGAGCAATGTGGTGTACATGCCCTGCAATGAAGGCAACGACTTCACACCCCAGATTCCCGACCACCGTGTAGACATGATCTACCTCTGTTATCCCAACAATCCCACCGGCACCGTCATCACCAAGGACGAGCTTCGCAAGTGGGTGAACTATGCCATCAAGAACGAGAGCATCATCCTCTACGATGCAGCCTACGAGGCCTACATCACCGATCCCGAGATACCACACTCCATCTACGAGATCAGAGGTGCCCGCAAGGTGGCGATAGAGTTCCACAGCTATTCCAAGACGGCAGGCTTCACGGGTGTGAGATGCGGCTACACCATCGTGCCCAAAGAGCTGAAGGCGAAGACGCTGAGTGGCGAGGAAGTAGCACTCAACCCCATCTGGGACCGTCGCCAGTGCACCAAGTTCAATGGCACCAGCTATATCAGTCAGCGCGCAGCCGAAGCCATCTACACCCCCGAGGGCAAGGAACAGGTGAAGGCCACCATCGCCTACTATATGGAGAACGCCCACTACATGCGGGCAGAGCTTCAGCGCCTCGGTTTCAGCGTCTACGGCGGCGAGAATGCACCTTATCTCTGGGTGAAGACCCCTGGCAACACCCCCAGCTGGAAGTTCTTCGAAGAGATGCTCTACGGAGCCAGCGTGGTGTGCACCCCGGGCGTAGGATTCGGTCCATCGGGCGAAGGCTACATCCGCCTCACCGCCTTTGGCGAGCACGACGACTGCCGCGAGGCGATGCAGCGTATCGCCAAGTGGATGGGGAAATAAACAGAACCAATTAAACATAGAATATTAATAATTCAACATAAAATATATAAGGGTATGAGCAATTTAAGATTTGAAGCCGTATCAGAGGCTTCCAAGAGAAAGCCAGTTGAAGTGGCAGCTCCCGGTGAGCGACCCAGTGAGTTCTTCGGCAAGAAGGTATTCAACCGACAGAAGATGTACAAGTATCTGCCAGCCAATGTTTATGAGAAACTGGTAGACGTAATCGACAATGGCGCACGACTCGACCGCAACATCGCCGACGCCGTGGCCAAGGGCATCAAGCAGTGGGCCGACGAGAATGGCGTAACCCATTACACACACTGGTTCCAGCCTCTTACCGAGGGCACAGCCGAGAAGCACGATGCCTTCATCGAGCACGACGGCAAGGGCGGTATGATAGAGCAGTTCTCAGGCAAGTTGCTCGTACAGCAGGAGCCAGACGCCTCCTCATTCCCATCAGGCGGTATCCGCTCCACCTTCGAGGCACGTGGCTATTCAGCCTGGGATCCTACATCGCCAGTATTCATCATCGACGATACACTCTGTATTCCTACAGTCTTCATCTCCTACACCGGTGAGGCACTCGACTACAAGGCACCATTGCTCCGTGCACTCCATGCCGTCAACGTGGCAGCCACCGACGTATGCCATTATTTCAATCCCGATGTAAAGAAAGTCGTTTCCAACCTGGGTTGGGAGCAGGAGTACTTCCTCGTCGACGAGAGCCTCTATGCAGCCCGTCCCGACCTGATGCTTACAGGCCGCACCCTGATGGGTCACGACTCAGCCAAGAACCAGCAGATGGACGACCATTACTTCGGAGCCATCCCTGAGCGTGTACAGGCCTTCATGAAAGACCTCGAGATACAGGCACTCGAGCTCGGCATCCCCTGCAAGACACGTCACAACGAGGTAGCGCCCAACCAGTTTGAGCTCGCACCAATCTTCGAGGAAACCAATCTGGCTGTCGACCACAACATGCTCCTCATGAGCTTGATGAAGAAGGTGGCACGCCATCACGGATTCCGTGTCCTGCTGCACGAGAAACCTTTCGCAGGCATCAACGGATCAGGTAAGCACAACAACTGGAGTCTCTCTACCGATACCGGCATCCTGCTCCATGGTCCAGGCAAGACACCAGAGGACAACCTTCGCTTCGTTGTCTTCATCACCGAGACCCTCATGGGTGTATTCAAGCACAACGGTCTGCTCAAGGCTTCTATCATGAGTGCCACCAATGCTCATCGTCTGGGCGCCAACGAGGCACCACCAGCCATCATCTCTTCCTTCCTTGGCAAGCAGCTCACCGACCTGCTCGACCATATCGAGAAGGCTGACAAGAAAGACCTCTTCGTCATGGCAGGCAAGCAGGGCATGAAGCTCGATATTCCTGAGATTCCTGAGTTGATGATCGACAACACCGACCGCAACCGTACCTCACCATTCGCCTTCACCGGCAACCGCTTCGAGTTCCGTGCCGTAGGTAGCGAGGCCAACTGTGCCTCAGCCATGATTGTGCTGAACACCGCCGTAGCCGAAGCCCTCACCGACTTCAAGAAGCGTGTCGACGCACTCATCGCCAAGGGCGAGGACAAGACCTCAGCCATCATCGACATCGTTCGCCAGGACATCAAGACCTGCAAGCCAGTACGTTTCGACGGCAACGGCTACAGCGACGAGTGGGTGGAAGAGGCTGCCAAGCGCGGACTCGACTGCGAGAAGAGCTGTCCTAAGATTTTCGAGCGCTATCTCGACCCAGCATCTATCGAGATGTTCGAGAGCATGGGTGTGATGAAGAAGAACGAGCTCGAGGCCCGCAACGAGGTGAAGTGGGAGACCTACACCAAGAAGATACAGATCGAGGCCCGTGTGATGGGCGACCTGTCCATGAACCATATCATCCCTGTCGCCACCCACTATCAGAGCCAGTTGGCAAAGAATGTGGAGAACATGATCGACATCTTCGGCGAGGACGAGGGCAAGAAGCTCACCGCCCGTAACATCAACATCATCAAGAAGATAGCCGAGCGCACACAGATCATCGAGACCGGTGTCGAGGAGTTGGTCAATGCCCGCAAGGTGGCCAACAAGATCGAGAGCGAGCACGACAAGGCAATCGCCTATCACGACACGGTGGCTCCAAAGATGGAGGAGATCCGTTATCAGATAGACAAGCTGGAGCTCACCGTAGCCGACGAGCTCTGGACGCTGCCTAAGTATCGTGAACTCCTGTTCATCCGATAATGCCGTAACATAGCAAACGGCTGCACTCCGCCATGCGTAGCGGAGTGCGCTGTTAACTCTTCATCAGATACAGAACAGAAATTGAACGATCAATCTATTTCTTTTATTGGTTGTTTAAGTTTGCGCGGAGTGTGGTTGTGAAATCGTGCTCCGCTTTTTTTTGTGCCTTTTTCTTTTTGCCTGTCAAAGATGGCTTCCAAAATCGAAAATGACTAATGACTAAATACAAGAAATCAGGCTCACCCCTTATGGAGCGAGCCTGATTGTATTAGATTTTCCTGTCACGTTTCCCCAGAGTTGCTTGTCACCTCTGCTGTCAAGTCGCCCTTGGTGAGGCGGAAGGTGCGACCCTGGGCAATGGCTGCAAGCATTTGGGGAAGCTGGGCAAGAGTGGCGAATGCAAAGAGGAGTCCTACGGCAGAAAGGACACTGCTGTCGATGATTCCTAATGGAGGACTCAGGAATCCACCTACGAGAAGAAGGATGGAAAGAATGAGCGAGACATAGAATGTTTTCATCAATCTAAGTATTTATCAAAGTTTTGTCAAGAAGATTTTTGTTTTGTCAAGAATATCGACCTGTACGGTTGAAATTACCCAATACGCCCTGAAAGGGCAGAAGCTCTTAGCCCAGGGCAACGCCCTGGGTTGTTTGGGGCGGTAACCTGTCGCCCTGTAAGGGCAAAAGCTTTAAAAATCAAGGCAATACATAAAGCTGTTGCCCTTACAGGGCGCCTTGCTGATTACTCTTATACCCAGGGCGCTGCCCTGGGCTAAGAGCTTCTGCCCCTTCAGGGCGTGCAGCTTGTGTCCATAACAATCCTGGGCTATGAGCTTCTGCCCTTCAGGGCGTGCCAACCGTACAGGTCTAAAAATTATTCTCCGTCACCAGTGCCGCCGCCTTCGGTCTGTGAGCCGCCGCCACCCTGAGTGTTGTCGGTGTTACCGCCAGTCTGAGAACCGCTGCCGCCAGTCTGAGAGCCACCGCCTTCGGTAGTGCCGCTACCAGATGGAGAAGCAGGCTTGCTGATGTCGACGTTGTCCTTGCCCTGCTTGATGGCCTTGATGACGGCAGCCTGTGCGTCACGGGATGCAACGAGGTTGAACTCTGCGTCGTCACGGAGAGACTTGAACTCTGCGCCTGGCTCCCAGATCACCTTCACGCCAGTGATGTTCTGAGCATTGAAGGCGTTGGGGTCCTCCACACCCTTGCTGGAGAGAGAAACGGAGAAGTCACCGAGGTCGCCGAGGCGGATCTTCTTGCCCTCAAGCAACTGCTCTCGCATACAGTCGACGGTGAGGTAGAGGATGGCTGCGATGTCTGCCCTGCTGTACACGCTGCCGTGGCTTGAGATGTGGCGGGAGAACTTGTCGATGTTCATCACTCCGGTGTACTGTGCGACGGCGAAGGCGTTCTGCTTCTCGGTCTTCACGAGTGCGAGGTCGGCTGGCTGTGGAGTCTTGCCCTCCTTCTTTGCCTGGTTGATGCGTGACTTTGCCTGGTTTATTTCAATGAGGTTTGCGTTCACGCTGCGCTTTACGATGCTGTAATTAATCATAGTTCTGTAGGTTTTTTGAAATGATAGTTTAATACTTTGCCAGCTGCCCGATAGTGCCCCCTTTTGGGTCTTAATAGATGACCGGTGCCTGTCGTCTATTGTGACCGCCCTTGGTCGTAATAGATGCCTCCTGCGAGGCTCCCTGAGCACTTTCATTGGTTGACGGTGCAAAGATAATACATTTTTCGGCTGTTTGTTCAAATCCGTGATGACTTGTTAAGCAAAATAGGTCAAAAACGGTAAGAAACAGTGCTGTAAGTTGCTGAGTATGTGTGGAATACATAAACTTCGATTTTTTGCATCTTAAAATGAACAATCGGTAAGTGGAGTTAGTCATTTAGTCATTAAGTCATTAGTCATTAAGGAACTTTGAGAATAGTCAAAAACTCACTATAAAATATAATATTATATATAATATTATATTTTATAGTGGATTATTGACTTAACTTTTTTAGCTTAATGACTAAATGACTAATGACTAAATGACTGATTTTTCATCTTTCATACTATCACAAAAATATCCCGAAAAACTCTTGGCTGTTACAAAAAGAATAGCTATATTTGCAATCCATTACATTATGCTAACTAAAACTCCTGATGACATCAAGAATAAAAATAGTAGGAGTGCAGTTTGCCGCTAACCCCGACCATGAGCCTGAAACACCCATGACTGCACAGGAAAACCAACGCACCATTGACCTCCTGACCCAATTGGACAGGACGCACCCTCGTGTTTCTGTCAAGCCCGAACCCACTAATGCTGCCGACAAGGAAGCTCTGGCCGTCAGACTGATGAGTAGGAAGATAGGTTATGTGCGCAATCGTGACGATTACAAATCAATGGCTTTTGCCGCCCTTGCAGCCAGCGGACGAGGATTCTTTCATGCCCGAGTGGTAGAGGTGGAAGTTGATGAGCATGGTTATTTCTATGTCGCTGTAGAAACCGACAACTTGCCCTTAGTCCCCATCGTTCACGATGATAAATGGATGGAATGGGAACCGCCTCTGCCTCTCTTCCCAATGACCGAGGAGATGCTGAGCGCGGACGATGCCGTGATGATGCTGCAGGAACTTTTGACACTGCCAACCCTGACCGAAGAAGACGAGGAAGAGGTGCGAGGCTATACCGAAGCCTTGGTGTCGACAGGTAAAAACGCCCTTTGGAACGAAGCCAGAATGGGGATGGAGAATATAGTGAGAACGATGGAAGCGAAGGACGGCGAATGGATACAGAAGCTGGCGCAGGACATGGAACACCTGTTGTCCGGACTGTGTACGGAACACAGAAAAGAGGAGCGGAAACACGAGTGGCTGCCCCGGCTGCTTGCCTCGCACGATGCAGATCGCTGCTGGCACGAATGGCTGCACCTGAAAGGAGCCGATTGCCGGGAACTCGACTTGCTGGAACTCTCCCTGTGGCTCAACGAGATAGAAACCATGCTCACCAATATCCCTGCCCTTGCCAACAGACCTACTGCCGACGAGACCGACCTGCTGACCCGAGCCTATTACACCCACATTCCACTACGCCATCTGCGACTGCTTCTTGCCGCCTTTGCCGTCCGCCATCGGCTGCGAATAGCTTTGGGACTGACAGCTACGGCAGCAGCACCGATTCTTATCGGAGTGATGCAGCAGCGCCTCGTCAACACCATCGTCGCTTATTGCCGTCAGCTCAAAAGGCTTGAAGATGTGAAGGTGATGCAGTCCTTCCTGTACCGACATATACCCTATCTTCCGCCATCCGACAAGCAGTTGGTAGACGGAATGACAGGCCGTTTTCTCTCCATTCAGGAGGGGCAGATGCGACAGACGGAAGCCTTGCAGCAGCAGACAGAGGCTCTGAAAGCTGTGGCTGAAGCTCCGAGAATCAACAACCATTTCGCACAAGGAAGCGTGAGCGTAGAGGCTGGAGGAACGATGATGGGTGATGTGAAAATAAAAACAAACAACGAATATCAGAACGAATAAAATATGAGCAGTATCGTAAACAATTTTGCAGAAAACAGCGTGACGATGAACGCTGGCAGCACGATGAATGGTGATGTGCATATCGAGAATGTGAATCAGGGAAAAGATGAATTGAGCTCTACCGAAACCACGAATGACTCAGAGCAGAAACAGCTGAAAAGTCCGCTGCGCCTGTCAAGGAAAAAGGGCACAAAGATAGACTTCATCAGGGTGATGAATGCCTGGTACGAGAGTGGCAAGGTGGAAGATATGAACGGTAACAAGCTGACGAAAAAGGATTATTTTGACTGGCTGGGTCGCCTGTTCAACATCGACTTGTCAGGCTACAGCAACGACCTTTCGAACTCGATGTCAAGCAGTGTAGCATATGAAAAGCAATCGCGTATCTTCGACGAACTGAAGCGGAAAAACGAGGAAATATTCAACAGCAAATAGCGAGTTCTTGCCCATGCAGGATGAATGCGGAAACATGTAGTATAGATGTAGTATAGGAGTGCTCCGAGAGCTTGTTAGTATCTTTGCACCGTCAATCAGACAAAACAGTCTGGCTGGCGGTGCTTTTTTTGTTTGAAGGCATCGGAACATGATTTATTAATATTTTAAAAATTTCAGACTATGAACATTTATTTTTCTTTCCGCATTGGGCGGTACAGTTTCAACGTGAGTTTCAACCTTTCATTCAGTAAGAGTAATTAAGTAATTTATTTAACAAAACGAATTATGGAAACAAAAATCATGAGAGTTGTACAGCAGGGCGACGTCCTGACTGTTCAGAGTCCTAAAAGCGAGGGCGGAATGCTTAAGAAACGCAACATCATCCTACGGGAGATGGGCGGGAAATTCGAGAACACCTACGCAGCTGTCATGCTCGGAACAACCGCAGAATTGAGTTTCGGCAATCACGAATTGGTTGTAGCTTCGCTTCGTTTCACGGTAAGGGAGTATAACGGACAGATGTATCAGGACATCGTGGTCGCTGACATCGACAGCGTGAAAAAGTAAATCAATCATTTATTAATCTGAGTTGAAAGGTGGCGTAAGAAATGTCTCGGGACAATTTGCGCAAACTAAAACTTACACACTTCTTTCGCTCATCTAA
>ERZ1026880.311-NODE-311-length-25729-cov-5.707759_pt1 | contig 25729 bp, 24 predicted proteins | sample MGYA00380170_ERZ1026880 | MGnify/ENA primary metagenome ERZ1026880 (study PRJEB33269, sample SAMEA4719806) | human gut metagenome | biome: human-associated habitat; feature: organic feature; material: feces | place: Cameroon | collected 2013-10 ...
CAAATGCTCCAAAAGCTGATGGACTATGATCCTGCCAAGGGTGCGGAGTATGCTACATACATTTTCCCGTTCATCCGGGATGCTATGCTCCGCTTCCGCATGGGCGAAGAAAAATGGTCGGTATCCTCTCTGACCAATTATAAAATGGTGCGGTCAATGGCTTGGCTGTACCATAACACCAAGGATGCGGTCAGCGAGTTTTCCAAAAAGTATAACTGTGACTTTGCCCTTGCGGAAGAATATCTGAGAGTTGTTCGAGGTATCCGCAATCAGCAACCATTCTATGTGACAGATGAGGACGGCGAGGAAACGGGCGAAGATGTTGCTCTTGATGATACTTGGAACTACTCCGACATCCTCTGGAACGGCATACAGGCAGAAAAGGTGCAGCGAGCTTTTGATAAGCTGAACTACCGGGAACAGACCTTGCTTGAAAAGCGGCTGGCAATCTGCATGACCTGCGGGCATGTCGGCTCATGGAAAGGCCGTCCCACCTTTGAGGAACTGGCTGTAATGTTTGAGGGCAGCACTGCCAGCGGTGCGGAGCGAGCCTACCGCAGAGCAGTGGACAAACTGACAGAATTGTTGGTTGCCGAGGGCGCAATCCATGCTGTCCGCTTGAAACAGAAATCCAAGACCAAACGAAAAAAGAAAATCGCCACCGCAATCTACGAATACCAAGCAGACTGCGACGGCGAATGGGGCCAGATTTCATTTGATTTTGAGAACGGCACATCAGAAATAGTCCGACTTGCCGATTGGGATACAATGAAAACAAACCGCTTTGCGAACAAGGCAATAGCCTACCTTCTAAACTGCGAAAACGAGAAGTTGCCAAAGGAAACGATAGTAGCGTTTGAACTATAAAAGGAAATTGACGAGGAACGAGAATGAAAACAATCGCAATCATAGATGATGATATTCATATTGGAGATATGCTGAGAGAAGTGCTGGTGCAAGAGGGCTATTCTGTTCTTCGTGCATACTCCGGCACAGAAGCGTTATATCTTCTTTCACAAAACAAGCCCGATTTGGTGCTGCTGGATCTGATGTTGCCGGGATTGTCTGGCGAGGAAGTTCTGCCCCACATTGAGAACATTCCTGTTATCGTTCTCAGCGCAAAAGTAGATGTGCAAGACAAGGTAAATCTTCTGCTGGGCGGTGCGGCAGATTACATGACCAAGCCTTTTGATACAAAGGAGCTTCTTGCCCGTATCACTGTTCAGCTCCGCAAGGCAGAACAACATGGCGAAACCAAATCTCTTTCCGTTGGCGATTTGGTTTTGGATATGGTTTCCCTTTCTCTGACAGTACAGGAGCAGCCTGTGAAGCTGACCCGAACGGAGTATGCCATCTTAAAACTGCTGATGGAAAATCCCAAACAGGTAATTTCAAAGAGTGTCCTGCTTGACAGAATCAGTCTGGACACACCCGACTGCACCGAGCGTTCTTTGAAGCAGCACATCAGCAATCTTCGTAAAAAGATGCAGGATGTCAGCGGTGTAGACTATATCGAAACAGTCTGGGGAATTGGTTTCAAATTGGCAGAACAAAAAATCTTGACCAAATCTTGACGTTTTTCTTGACCACTTTCTTGACTTTTGTTTTGTAAACTTAGGTCAGCAAAGGAGGTAATACAATATGAACTATATTTTGCAAACAAACAGCCTGACAAAAAAGTATAAAAACTTTCAGGCATTGAATGGTCTTACTATGAATGTTCCCAAAGGTTCCATCTATGGCTTTGTGGGAAAGAACGGCGCTGGTAAGACAACCCTGATCCGCTTGATCTGCGGATTGCAGGAACCGACTTCCGGTAGCTTTTCTCTGTACGGCATCCGCAATGACAGCAAGGATACTATCAAATCCCGCCGTCGCATGGGTGCTGTGGTGGAAACACCGTCCATCTACATGGATATGACTGCGGAGGAAAATCTGAAGCACCAGTATCTCATTCTTGGTCTGCCATCATTTGATTGTATTCAGGAATTGTTGAAGCTGGTAGGTCTCGACAACACGGGAGAGAAAAAAGCGAAGAACTTCTCCCTCGGTATGAAGCAGCGTCTGGGCATCGCTATCGCATTAGCCGGTGATCCCGACTTTCTTGTTCTTGATGAGCCTGTAAATGGTCTCGACCCTCAGGGTATTGTGGAAATGCGAGAACTGATTTTGAAGTTGAACCGAGAAAAACAGATTACAGTTCTTATTTCCAGTCACATTCTGGATGAACTTTCCCGTCTGGCTACTCATTACGGTATCATTGATAATGGTCGCATGGTGAAGGAACTGAGTGCAGAAGAACTGGACACAGTTTGCCGCAAGTGTGTCCGCATGGAAGTGACCGATACTTCTACTCTGGCTCGTGTGCTGGATTCCATGAATCTGGAATATAAAATTATCTCCGCAACAACAGCCGATGTGTTCGCAAAGATCAATGTGACACAGCTGACCGTTGTACTGGCAAAGGAAAACTGCGAAGTGCTGTCTATGCAGGAAAAAGATGAAAGTTTGGAGAGTTATTACATCTCTCTGGTTGGAGGTGATAATAATGCGTAAACTTTTTCGAGCAGCCTTTTACCGTACAGAGAATAAAAAAATGATTCGAATAGAATTAGTGATTGCTGTATTGCTTTCCGCATTCATCATCCTCAACGGTTACTTCCAGACGAATTTGACTAATGCATACATCTATAAGCTGGTCGCCCGTTTTTTTGGATATTCACCCCTGATGGGACCATTTATCGCCGTATTTGCCGCATATTTGTGGGGAACAGACTATGAATATGGAACTCTGCGCAATAAACTAATCTGCGGACACACTCGTGAAGAAGTTTATTTTTCCAATCTTCTCCTGACCATATGTGCTGGACTGAGTACTGCACTAATCTGGTTGATAGTTAATGGGATGCTGGGTATTCCGCTACTGGGTACGGCAAGCCTGAACCTCTCTTTGGGAGAGATGGCATTTTATATTTTTTCAAGCCTTTTGATGGTCGTTGCACTCTCCAGCGTATGTTGTCTGTTGGCAAGTCTGGCGGAGAACAAAAACTCAGCGACACTTCTTTGTCTGGGAGCTGTAGCTGCAATGGTCATAATCGGGATGCTCCTTTATGATCGTTTTGCAGAACCAGAGTTATTGGATGGATGGATGTGGAGTGATACAGACCCAACTGTGCGATGGCATCCCCAAAATATCAAATTCATCGGTGGAACATTTCGTATCCTGCTGGAATTTCTTATCTGTCTGACACCTGGAGGACAAGGTGTAATTCTTTGCGAAGAAGGGGTGGAACACCTGATTTTTCTTCCATTGTGCTCTGCGTTTGTAATTTTTTCAACATCTCTTATAGGAAGTCGTTCCTTTAAGAAAAAGAACCTAAAGTAAGGAGGTAGAAAGATGTTCCCTTGGATTTTGTGTTGTATTTTGCTAATTGTTGTATTTTTTCTAATCACAAAGATTATTTTTATAGAAAAAAGTATTGATGAAATTCATACAGAATTCCAGGAACGTCTTTCCTCCGACACAAACACTCTGATTGATATTTCTTCCAGCGACCCTCATCTGAGAAAACTGGCTTCGGAGATTAATATCCAGCTTCGATTGCTCCGCAAGGAACGCCATCGTTACCAACAGGGCGATCTGGAACTGAAAGAAGCTATCACCAATATTTCCCATGACCTGAGAACTCCGCTTACGGCGATAAACGGTTATCTTGACCTATTGGAACGAGAGGAAAAAAGCGAAACGGTACACTGCTATCTTTCTCAAATCCAAAACAGAACAGATGTTTTAAAAAATCTAACCGAAGAACTATTCAGATATAGTGTGGTTACTTCTTTTCAGGAACTGAAACCAGAACGTATGGATGTTGTCCGGGCATTGGAGGAAAGTCTGCTGTCTTTCTATGCGGTCATGCAGGAAAAAGGCATCCAACCGGAAATCGAATTGCCGGAGGAACCGGTTTTCCGTGAACTGGATGCAGGTGCGGTCAACCGTATCTTTTCCAACATTATCAGCAATGCGCTGAAATACTCTGACGGCGATCTGTCCGTAGTCATGGATAAGAACGGCTGTGTTACATTCAGCAACACGGCGCACAATCTGAATTATGTGACGGTCGGCAGATTGTTTGACCGTTTCTATACAGTAGAAGCCAGTCGCAATTCAACCGGTTTGGGATTGTCCATCGCCAAGCTGCTGATTGAGCGTATGGGCGGAAGTATTGGAGCAATCTACAACAATGACAAACTGCAAATCAAGATAATCTTTGCAAAATGAAATAAAAAAGAGTTTATATGAACGGAGGTGTTTTGATTATGAAGAAATACTTGAAGGAGATACTAATACTCTTAATTCAATTATTTATGTTTTATGTATTTCCATTATTTGCAGGACCAACAGACGTTATGGGAATGATAGTTTTGCTTATTTTAGCAACATTATTGCTTTCAATTCTAATTGGCAGCATTTCAAATCTGAAAGTAAAGTACTTGTATCCAATAATCATAGCAATTACATTTGTGCCATCTGTGTTTATATACTATAACGAGACAGCATTGATACATTCGCTTTGGTATTTGGCAGTATCATCCTTTGGTTTGATAATCGGCATGGTCATTCATAAATTGATTCTTAAAAAGTAGAAAGAGCAAAACTTTCAAAGGCTACCCAGTCAAAAAGATTGGATAGCCTTTATTTATGTTTTCTAAAATTAAAGTTGAATATCTGCCTTAGCCAATAACTATGGGCTTAGAGGTTTAGTGAGCCAGGCAAATCGCTCCAATCGCCGTATCCACAGATTTATACTCTGTAACAGTTTTTCAAATAGGTTTTGGAATCTCCGTTCAATATCAAATCAGCATATCCAATCGGGTCATTGTAAATCAGATAATCCAGTTCCGACCTCTGATACATATTGTCGGCAACCTCGTTCTCAACCGCAATCGTATCAATCGCAATCATACTACCATCAAAGAATTTCAGTTCCACACAAGCGGTATCCATGTTAAACTTACAAGAAATCAATCTATCCATAAGAAACCTCCATTTTACGGGATGTTATATCATCCCAAAATATTTGAATGCTTCTCGGATTGCTTTCTCTTTTTCCGGTGGACACAGAGGCTGTCTGGAATCTTCGGACTTCGGCAGATTGTAGTTCTTACCAACCTCAATCCCACATTTCCGCTTAATCTGTGAGATATACAGGTTTGATACCTTTAATCCGCTATGTTCCAGTACATAGTCCTTGATCTGCGTGTAGGTTGCCCCATCTTGAAATTCGGACATATCCATATCTTCTAAAGAGAACTCAACCCGAATCTTTTTCGAGTCGACCTCACCCTTGGAAAGCAAAACAACCGTCTCATCTTGTGTATAGTTGTCCAAACTTATTTCCATATCCTCCTCTATGATCGGGAGCTTGAATTTGATGGATTTCAGCCATTGTCCGTTCGGCTTCCGTTCCTCAAAGATATGGATTTCGGAGATCAGCGACTCCATAAGCTGTCGGCGTTCCTGTTCATCCATCACGGCGTACAGCTTATCAAAGTAAATCAAAACTTTGTAGATATTATCGGCAGTCAGCTTTTCAGCTTCGATTGCCATTTTCTTTGCTCTGGCTTCAATCAGCAGAGACTCCGTATCCTCGATTTTATCATACATCTTGTAAAGACGATCATCAAGGTCTGCCTTGCGTTTGATGTAATGTTTATCATCGGGGTCAAGTGTATCAATTTCCTCTATCAATCGGGACTTGATGGAATAGCTCTGGCGAAGCTGTTTTTCGTAGTTTGCAATCTCCTGTTCGATAGCGGAAGTATCCACTTTCATGCTGATTTTCTGCTGCATCAAAGCGGCAAACTTCGGATTGCTGACCAACTTGGTAATCACCTCTGCGACAGCGGTTTCCAAGAGTTCTTCGTGGATTTGCTTCTTATAGTCGCACTTGTGACCACGGGTCATGGTGCGGTGTTTGCAGCCGTAGTAGTAGAAATCCTTGTACTTCGTGCCGTCTGCCTTGTGCTTGACACTCTTATTGCCGTACATACCGGCTCCGCAGATCGGGCATTTGAGCAAGCCTGTCAGCAGATGCACCTTGTTATCCTTACCATGGTTGACCTTCTCGTATTTCTTTGCCTGGACAACCAATTTCACCTGTGCATCATGCCAGAGTTCTTCGGAAACAAGTGCTTCGTGCAGACCATCGACCAACAGATAGTTGTCCTGTTCAATAAGACGGTAATCGTTTCTTGTGCCATGCACCTTTTCCGTCCTGCGTCTGCCATAGGCGATCTTGCCGCAGTAAACAGGATTTTTCAGTATCCTGCGGATAAGCGCCGCATCAAACAGAGGATTCTTGCCGTTCTGTCTTTGGATTTTTCCAATGCCATGATTGGCGAGGTATCGGGCAAGACCGTTTGCGCCCATGTCGGTATGCACGTACTTGTCAAAGATGATGCGGATTGCTTCTGCTTCTTCCTCATTCACATACAGCTTGCCTTTTTCAAGTGTATATCCATAAGGAGCAAAGCCGCCGTTCCATTTGCCCTCACGGGCTTTCTGGATTCTGCCCTCCATCGTCTGAACACGGATATTCTCACGCTCGATCTCGGCAACCGCTGACAGAACGGAGATCATCAGTTTTCCTGCATCCTTGGAGGAATCAATACCATCCTCAACACAGATCAGATTGACACCGAAATCCTGCATAACCTGCAAGGTGGACAGCACATCTGCCGCATTTCTGCCGAAACGGGAGAGCTTGAACACCAGCACATAGGAAACACCGTCCTTGCCGGATTTGATGTCCTCCATCATGCGGTTAAACTCTAATCTGCCCTCGATGGACTTACCGGATTTACCGGCATCCTCATACTCACCGACAATCTTATAGTCATTGTACTCGGCAAATGCTTTCATTCTGGCTTTCTGAGCATCCAGAGAGTATCCATCCACCTGTATCGTGGTGGATACTCTCGTGTAAATATATACTTTTATCTTGTCTTTTTTCATATCGTTATCCTCATTCGTGCCGCCGTATGCAGCACCGTTATGTAGCCCCTACTCCGAAATCACTCTCAGAGTAGGTTTGGACACTTATCACACGTATATTATATCATGCAATGTCCGTTTTTTTCAATAGATTCCGCAAAAAGTTTGGAATTGTTTACAATTTCTTTTTTCTCGCTGTCCAAACAAATCGGCGGCTCCGGAAGATTTTCAATATCCAGAACCGCCGCATATTTCTCTATTAAGTTGGCAAGTAAATCGGCAAAGCCGCTCCATTCATCCTTTTTTCTGTTATCTATAATGGCGTACCTCCTGCGTTTTGCTGTCACGATGTGTATATGCTCGAATGATCTCCGGCGGGATGCGGTCAAGAATGCCCTTGATGCGCTCATAATCGCTATGCAGCCGCATTTCCTGCAACTTCTTGACGGTGCTTTCTTTCTCGCTCTTTTCCAGAGCGGCGGTCAGCTCGTCATTTTTCTTTTCCAACGCTTTCTGTTTGCCGTCCGCTGTTTTGAAGAACTTTTTGTATTTCTTCATCTGCGTTTCCATAGCGGCAACATCGGGGATATACTTTTCAAGAAACGCCGCAATCTGTGCCGAACGCTCCTTGTAGTTCGTGAACTTCATATCGGAGAGCAGTTCTGCCAGCTTGTCATGCTGCTTGTTCAGACGTGCCATCTGTTTGAATACCCTTGTGGGGATGTGGTCACGCCCGGTCTCGCTGGCACTTTCGCCACGTTCCAGATCGGGATATTTCTTTACCATGTGTTCCCAATACTTGTCCTGCCACTGTGTCAGCTTCTTTTTGTTCCCTAAAATCTCCTTGGCACACAACCTTTTATCCTCCGTCAGAGGTACAAAGCAAAGGTGCATATGGGGCGATTTCTCGTCCAGATGCACCACAGCGGATATGATCGTTTCGGGAGCTTGATTCTGCTTGATGAACTCCAACGCTTCATTGAAGAACTCACGGATTTCAGCTCGTTTCTTTCCCTTGAAAAACTCCGGCGTAGCGGTTATGAGAGCTTCCACCACACGAACGCTGTCCGAGCGTGTGCGGCATCCGGCTTCTGCAATCTGACGCTCGGATTCAGCTCTGTACTTCCTTTCGGGCTTGATAAGATGGAAATTCAAGTGTGTACGGGACGGGTCAATGTCTGGATTGCTTGCGTATTTCTCCTTGGTGCGCTCGTTATGAGCTTCAATGCCGCTGATCTCCGGTCCCTTGTATTTCGCAAATCTTAAAATAGCGTACTGTGCATTTGCCATTATTTGTCCCTCCTTTTCTGCCATACGATGTCGTAGCCCAGCACATCGGCAAGCTCCACGACTTCCTTGTATCGGATACTTTCTCTCTGTAATTTTGCGGACAGATTGGAAACGCTGTCGCTCCATCCGTACTCGTCCGAGAGCAGGTCAACAACTTCCTGCATAGTCATTCCGGTACGGATGATCTGTGCCTTTATTTCGTTGCGTACATTCATATTGATAAAATCCTCCATAAATTTTGTTTGTAATGCGGCGAAAACGGTACGCCCTACGGCATACCCACTTCACCGATTAGTGAAAATCTGCAATCTCTGAAATCCGTTCAGATTTTTGCTTGTGATGTCCTGTCCATATATGACCATATCCCACTTTACTGTTCCGTGTGATTTGGTCTGGAACAGAGAAAATACCTATTGTTCCGTAAACGGGATACATTGTTCAGAGAAGCACGATTTCGTGAAATGGTTTTGTTCTGCGGTCAAAATCTTTCCTGTTTTCACTTCCATTGATTTTCAATGCCCAAAAACAGGGCATCCGCCAACAGCATTGAAAAATAATAGTGAAACGGACTGAAAAGTACGTGTACCAAGTGTACTTGCTGTACCGTGGTACACTTGGTACGGATGGTACACGTATTTTCGGGTCAATATCATTTTTACAGAAATGGTCTTTGCAGAAGCTCGATGCCGACAAATCCTCTGGCATACCTCCCGCCGCCGATATTGACCTTATTGGTGTACTCGATGTTGTACCGACTCTCATTCTGTTTGAGAAACGAGCAGAAACTCTTTTGGGAAAGGCTGCTCAAAGCGTTATCATCACACCACAGCTTGTAAACGGCGTACAGGTCTTTGGAGCTGACCTCATAATCTGCCTTGAAGCGGATATACCCCTCGGAGCTTAAAAACTCGATGATGTTGTTTCCGTCCGATACGGCAGCGTCCATGTTGTCCTGTGCCGACTGGCTGACCGTAAAGTTGTAATCGTTGTCGATCAGACGGCGCAGCCCCTCCAATGCCCACAGGAAGATGCCCTCCGCTTCGGCGCACATCTTTTCAGCGATATACGGATCGTCCTTGCGGTTGGGGTCTTTCTCCTTGGTGGAGAGGATGATCTGTCTGCGGAAAAAGCCAACGCTGCGGTCATAGAGAGATTGCAGGACACCGTTGCCCAAGCCGATGAAGCGCACATACAAATCACCTTGATAGCTCTGTTGTCCCTTTTTCTCCAAATCCATCGGCAGCTCCGCTGTGATAATCGCCTTGATGTTGTTGGTCTGGGGGAGAGCTTCCAGTTTCATATCATCGTCCAGCATCACAAGCTCATGTTCCAAATCTGCACGAGCAAAGGGACTTGTCTCCACCTTTGCGATACTGCCTGTGTTCATGTTGCTGCCAAGCAGCGCACGAAGGACGATACCGATGCGGCTTTTCCCCTCGCCGCCCTTACCGATCAGCAGGAGCATCTTCTGTCCCTTGGTGGAGGGGATAAAGCAATATCCCATAAACTCCTGCAAGGTCAGAATGTCCTCCGGCTCTAAAAGTTGGGATAAAAAATGCAGCCATGTCACAGGCTGCGGAGCATCGGGATTATAGGCAACGGGCAGACGGTTGCGGCAGAAATCCTTTTCGGGACTGAATGTGCCGTTCAGATAGTACGTGCCGTTCGCCACGTGGATACGGTCTTGGTACAGAGATAGCTTTGCGGTGCAGCACTCCATACGCATGACATCCAGCAGATTGGTGACTTTCTTTGCAACGCCGCTGGTCACATAATACTTGATGCGGTCATAGATGACCTTTTTCAAGCGGTTTTCATCGTGTACTCTGCCATTGACCGTGAAAAAAGCATCGTTCACCGTGACCATCGGATAGTCCCGGAGAAATTCTTCACAGAATACAGTTTCGTTGATTTTCTTTCCGTCAAACCACGCCGGACACTCAAAGGGCGAGGTCTGCATCTTTTCTTCGCTCATGGCGCACATCCTCCTTTTTCTTTCTTGTGGTGTAGTCCTGTAGGAACGTAATCTTACCATTCTTCATCAGCTCGTCCACCACAGCAACACGTTCTTCCAGATCGCCTACGGTCAAAATATCTGCCAGATATTCGATATAATCAATCATCTGGCAGGCTTCCACAAAGCGATCATCCAGCGCATCAGCCGGCGTTTTCGGTGCATACCACACTTTCCAATCTTCCAGCAGATGCAAATAATCCGTCAGCACTCGGAAGCACAGCATTTCGTCCTCCCGGAACTGACGGATATAGGGATGCTTTAACTTGTGGGGAACTGCCACAGGCTGTCCCGGCTCGGTGCTGATACCGAAGTCCGCAGCCAGTCTTTGCGCCGCTTCGTAGCTGCTCAGATCAAAGAGCCTTGCCACGAAGTCGATCACATCCCCCTTGGCTCCGCAGCCGAAGCAGAAGAAATATTCCTCGTTCAGCTTCAAGCTCGGATGCCTGTCATTGTGGAACGGGCAGCAAGCCATACCGTTGCGGCTCACTTTCAGCCCGTAGTGTTCGGCGGCTTGCTTTACGCTGATTGCCGCCTTGATGCTTTCATAAATGTTCATCGCATTCCTCCATAAATTTTTCTCGACGATTTTGTTCGTCTGCTTGAATATACGGAGAAAATGTCTATAGACCGAAAAATCACGCACAAATGCAGGAAAACAAAAAAGCCACCCTGCAATTTTGCAAAAATGCAAAACGCAGGACGGCGATTGTTCACAGTTATGATATTGATTTTATTCCACTTGTGGTATATAATATAAAGTAGTACAGGAATGGAGGGTAATACCGATGAAATATCTTTCTACCTTTGAGGTTGCAGAAAAATGGGGCATTTCCCACCGCCGTGTCGGTATCCTCTGCAATGAAAACCGCATCCCCGGCGCACAGAGGGCGGGTGGACGATGGATTATCCCCGAAAATGCAGAGAAGCCCGCCGATGCAAGAGTCAAGAGCGGAAAATATATCAAGTCAAAAACAAAAGATTGATGCCAATAGGAAAGGGGGCGCAGAGCATGGAGCGCAAATACTTATCCGGCAACATCAGAGAGCGTTTGCAGGATTTGATGAAAGAACGTAAGCTCACGCAGAGTGAGCTTGCCGCAAAAATTGGAATGGATGTCAGCACACTCAGCAGATTTATCAGCAATGCAACAGGCAAACTCGGTGACGAGAATATCAAAAAGATCGCAAAGGAATTTGAGGTATCCACCGACTTCCTGCTCGGCGTTACCGATATTCCCGACCGCATGAATTACGATATAGCCGAACTCGGCTTGTCGGTACAGGCGGCAAAAAATCTCTACACAGGAAAGGTCAATGCTGAGGTTGTCAATCGCTTACTGGAAAACAAAAACTTCGCCGCAATGACCAATATGATCGCACATTATTTTGATGATACCCTTGCTGCCGGATATGCCGCACAGAATCAGATGTATGCCACATTGAGTGCGCTGTTGATGGGAGAAGCAAAGCAGCATCCCGAAGATAGAGAAGCCATTACAGAAGCCGCAAAGACTGTCAGCGTTTCAAGGATGCCGATGTATCAAGCTGATCTGACCGCTATTCAAAATACATTTCTGAACGTGCTGAAAGAAATCAAGAAAGAGATCGGCTCCAATGTCTCGGATGCACAAGCCATGAGCAAAGAAGCGGTACAGCAGATGTACGCAGAGCTGACAAAGGGACAGGACGTGACAAAGCTGAATGTCACACCCGAAATGGTTGCCGAAGCGATCACGGGCAGCGTCAGCGGCATGGATGGTGTTGCCCCCGAAGCGTTAAAACAATTCAACCAGGCATTGATCGGTCTGCTCACGGTCAAGCCAACAGAAGATGAACATGACGGCAGTTGATAACGAGAAACTGTGTGCGCTGGTGCAGACCGGGAACATGGATGCGCTGAACAGTCTTGTTGAAAACAATATGCGGTTTATACGAATGACAGCACATGAGATATGGAGCGCACAGATAGAAGTCAATCGGGCGCTCGGCGTTACCTTCGACGATCTTGTGCAGGAAGGCTGTCTGGGACTGATGGGATGTGTGGAGAAATTTAATCCCGATGGCGGCAACAAATTTCTGACATACGCAGCTCCGGCAATCCGCAATTCGATGATCGACTACATCCGAAGTCAGAGTACATCCTTTGAAGCAAAGCACATGGGCGAGATCGTCAGTCTGGACGAGGTGATGAAATTTGAAAATTGGGATCGTCATGAGTTTATCCCCGATTCCAATATGACCAACCCCGCACAGATTTATATTGCAAAAGAAACGCATGAGGAACTTCACGCCGCCCTTGATGCAATCAGCAACCGAGAGCGTGAATACCTGTTGTATCGTTTTGGATTTGAGGACGATATAGAGCATCCTTTGACGGAAACAGCGGAGCATTTCTTCTTGTCAGAGAGCAGAGCAAAATCCACGGAAAAGCTGGCGTTGGATAACGTATGGCTGGAGCTACCGTGGTGGTTTCACTAACGGGAGCTGATCGCTGCGGCGGGTTTTTATATACCTCTTGCGCCCCCGTTGACACAGAAAATCTTTCCGCACAGCTACAAGATTTCCTATGCCAACTACACCCGAACAGCCGGAGTTTAGCACAGTCAAGCTCTGCTTGACTGATGCAAATTCCTTGTCTTTTGTAGATTACAGCCTGCAAAATCCGCCTGTTCTGCTGCCGCAGAAAAGTGTCTGTCTGGTGTGGGACAGCCCCTTTCCAGCGTCAGCGGTCGCAAAAGGTATAACACACTAGACTTTGCAAGCAAAATCGTGTGCCAACAGGGATGCTTCTCGCCCCTATTGGAAACCCAGAGCCAAGGGATTTCACCCCTCTGGACACCTCGAATATTTTCCTCGAAAATGGTACCCAAACTGTAAAAATGCAGTTTGACACCTTTCCTCAGAAAATACAAAACCGCTGTAATCTCCATCCTTGCGAGGATGAAAAAATACAGCGGTTTTCATAACCAAGAATTGAACAAAAAACAATTCAGTTGAATATGCTCGGCTCATCACAGTTGCTTTTTGTTAAATAAGGGAATACTTATAATCAAGCACAATACGGTAGCGACTACAGCAATTATGATAGCGGCGGTGTATGCGTTTTCTTCCTCGATACCATAGATCAAAGAATTACCGTCAGCTAATACCGTTGGCAAATATTCGCTACATTTTGGCAGCAAACCAATTAGGTAGGATGCCAGCACCACACCACCGGTTCCCAAAAGTACACCGGTATTTGACTTAGCCACCGTGGAGAACAGCACCATCAGCGCCACAACCATCACACCGAACAGCCACCAGCACACTATAGAGAAAACGAGATTTTGTGCGACAGAATTATCCCAGAAGTATGTATTATATCCGTATGTGATTCCGAAGCAAAGCCAATAACCAATCGACCAAAGAACAGTAAGAACGACCGTTTTAGAAATTACAACCTTATAGCGCTCAAGGCCCTTTGTTAAAGATAAGACCAGTGTGCCGGTAGTGTATTCTTTCGTGAAGATACTGCTTTCCAGTAAAACAAAGGCAATCAGTCCCATCGGTATATTCTTATAGAACTGCACCCACGAGTCCATTGCGCTGACTTTCACGTCCGTTATGATCATTCCGCTTTCGGCAAGGGAGTCAGCCATAGTTTCCAATAGCCACGGTGTTAATTTTGCTATTGCAGGGTTCATAATACCAAACAGAACAAATAAAAGTCCGAGGATCATCAATCTACCGGAGCGAAGCTGTTCTGCGAATTCTTTTTTCATAAAGGCAAACAGAGATTTCATTTCTGCGTCACCTCCATAAACAAAGACTCCAACGTAGGCTCTACTCGTTCAAATTTAAACAAAGCAATATGCCGGTCTGATACAAAACGAAGCAACTCAAACGAAGAGAGCACACTTTCGCAAAATGTGAGCTGATTTCTGCCAATCTGCTTTATTGCGGGAAATGCCTTAATTAGTTTGCGCATATCCCCATCGTCCTCGGTTTCCAACAGATATTCCTCGCTGCGGTATTTCGTTTTAATATCGGAGAGCGTTCCTTGGATTTCAACTACGCCATTATTCAGAAAGGCAACATCTGTACAAATGCGTTCCACATCTGAGAGAATATGGGTGGAGAACAGAACTGTTGTCTGCTCTCTGGCAGTTAAGAGAATATCAAGTATTTCTTTGCGACCAACAGGATCGAGAGCAGAGGTGGGTTCATCGCAGATCAGCAGCTTGGGGCTGTTGAGCAAAGCCTGAGCGATGCCCAAGCGCTGCTTCATACCTCTTGAAAAACCTTTAATACGGTGCTTTTCGTCACTAAGTCCTGCAAGTTCCAAGAGCTCCTTACAACGATAATCACACTCTGCCTTTTTCATACCAGTAATTTCTCCACAGAAGCGCAGATATTCCTGTGCGGTCATAAAGGGATAGAACTCCGGTACATCGGGCAGATATCCGATATTTTGATTGGTAGAAGTCTGTCCGTAAACTACCTTTTCACCACCCACAATAATTTCACCCGAATCTGCTTTCAGAAGTCCGAGTACCGTTTTCATTGTGGTTGTTTTGCCTGCACCGTTTTTACCGATAAATCCGTATATGCTATGCTCCGGTACGGTTAAATTAAGACCACGCAATACTTCCTTATCACCAAACCGCTTATGCAGGTCAGTGATGCGTAACATATCCATTACACATCCTCCTTGCCGAGCAGGAAGTACAGAATCGGCCCGACAAAGTTCATCAGCACGATGGTAATAACCAGCCACAAAGCACGGTTGCCACGCTTATATGTCTTGTGAGTTAAAATATGATACAGTGTATATCCAAACAGCGCAAACTGCACAATCACAAGCGGAATTAAAAACGGAAGAAACTCCATAATTTTATCCATTTTTCTTATCCTCCTTTTCTGCATATACTTCGACACACAAGCCCCTATGTCTGCACTTCGGACAAGTCAGACGGCGCATTTTGGGTGTGTGGTACGCCCAAAATGAGTCCTTGAAATGGGGACTGAATACCTCGTGACATTCGGGACAGATATAGGCAACATGCTTGAAATAATAGATCGAAACCGCAATGCCCCACGGTATTGCCACGCACGCCCAAATAGCGAATAGCCACCAAAGACCGTTGGTAATCCATAAAGCAATAGATACCCACTGCAATACGTTCACAGGAATACCCGTAAGCACCATGAGCCAGCGCATTTTCTTTAACTCATTTTTGTTTTTCATTACATACGCTATATCACCGATAGATTCAACGGAGAAATTTTCAATTTCTTTAAGTTCACGCTTGATGTTTTCTATGATACCGAGTTTTTTCTGTCCTTCGGCTATTTCCTCACGAAGCGTTTGTTCCTGCTGGTCCAGCAGAACAGATATGACATTTTCCGGATGCTCCTCGGACAGCAGTTCCTTAATGCCATTGATGGAAATACCCGCTTCACGGAGGAAGCAAATGATACGCATCCGCTTCAGATCATCCTCGGAGTACAGTCTGCGACCACCTTCAGACAATTCACTTGGTACAAGAATGTTTCTGGAATCGTAGTACTGCACCGTCCTGACGGACACACCGCAGAGTTTGGCAATTTCTCCTGTTGTGTACTTTGACATAGCTTTCACCTCCTTACACTGCTTATTTTACATCATTACGCAGCGTCACAAGCAATACCTTACGCAAGGAGATTTTTTCATAATACATAAAAATGTTTACCTTTCATCTGCCATGCGAGTTTTAAGCCGCCCATAGTCTGCACTATAGACGGCTCAAAAATCAATTATCCAATGGTTTGTATTCCGTTACAGTTTTCAGATATGTTTCGGTATCACCATTCAAAATGAGGTCAGCATACTCCAATGGAGCGTTGTAAATCAGATAGTCAAGCTCTGACCTTTCATACATATTACGGGCAACCTCGTTCTCAACGGCAATGGTATCAATCGCAATCATACTGCCATCGGTGAATTTCAGTTCCACACAGGCAGTATCCATGTTAAACTCACAAGAAATCAAATACATCATATCCGCCCTCCTTAAATCATGCCGAAGTGTGTCAATGCCTCCTTGATTGCTTTTTCTTTATCTGGCGGGCATTGCGGCTGTTTAGCGTCCTCAGACTTCGGCTTATTGTAGTTCTCACGCTCAATGATACCGCACTTCTGTTTTACCTGTGCGATATATAAGCTGTTGACTTTCAAGCCGCTGTGCTCCAACACATAATCTTTGATTTCTTGGTAGGTGGCTTTCTTTTCCGCATCGGTCAAATCCAGCTCGTCCATATCCAAGTTAATCTCGATATGTTGCTTCGCATTAAGTTTGGACAATAAACATACAGTCTCCACATGACTCGTCCGGCAGAACAAGTCCACCCCCACTGCCTGCTCAGCCCGGTACCCAAGCTGGGTGAACTGCTTCAAGTCCCGTGCCAGGGTGGCAGGGTCGCAGGAGACATAGACTACGCGGCTGGGCGCCATGGCGCAAATGGAGTCAATAACGTCGGGCGCCAGCCCCTTTCGGGGCGGATCCACGCACACCACGTCCGGGCGGATGCCCCGCTGCTCCAGGTCGGCGGCGGCCTTGCTGGCATCGGCGCAGATGAATTCCACGTTAGTCACGCCGTTCTTTCTGGCGTTTTCCCAGGCGTCTTCGATGGCAGGCGGAACGATCTCCGCACCGATGACGTGTTTCGCCTGCTGCGCCATCACCAGACTGATGGTGCCCGTGCCGCAGTACAAGTCCACCACCGTTTCTTGGCCGGTCAGTCCGGCAAACTCTAACGCACAGTTGTACAGCACCTCCGCCTGGTCGCGGTTGACCTGGAAGAAGGAGGGGATGGATAGCTGAAAGGTCAGGCCGCACAGACGATCCTCCAGGGTGTCACGCCCCCACAGCACCCGATAGTCCCGCCCCAAGATCACGTTGGTCTTGCGGGTGTTCACGTTCAAGACCACCCCCACTGCCTTGGGACAGGCGGCCGTCAGCGCCTTTGCCAGCTCCTTCTCAAAGGGCAGCGCCTTGGCATTGGCCACCACGCAGATGAGGGACTGGCGCTTCCGATTGGTGCGGACAAACACATGACGAATGAGCCCCTCACCGGTGCGCTCGTCATAGGCGGGGACGGCGTATTTGTGCATCCACTTGCGCACCACCCGGCCAGCCTTATCCGCGATGTCCGATTGGAGCAGACAGCTGCCCACCTTCACTCCGGTCTTGTGATCCTGGCTCACCGGGAACGCCGCCTTGTTCCGGTAGCGTTGGGTGTCCTTGGCCCCGTACATCTGGCTGACGGACAGGTCCAGCCCACCAATGCGCTGAAGGGCATCGTCGATGCGCTGACGCTTCAGGAATAGCTCCTCCTCGTAGGTCATGTGCCGCAGGGTACAGCCGCCGCAGACGGGGAAGTGGGGACAGTCGGAGGGGATGCGAGCGGGGGATTTTTCTAAAATCTTCACCACCCGTGCCCAGGCGCAGGACTTGCCCACCTTCATCAGCGAGACCTGACAGGTCTCTCCCCGCAGCGCCCCCCGGACGAACACCGCCATGCCGTCCAGCCGGCCGATGCCCTGACCGTCGCTGGCGTAGCGGTCGATGGTGATGGTGTGGATGCTGTTCTTTTTCAGTTCTGGCATAGTCGTGCCCTCCGATGTCTGTTTGTTGCGATTGTCTTTTATTTTACATTAGATGGGGGCAAGAAGCAAATGGCTCGGGGGAAAAGGGTAAAAAAAGGTTGAAATTGTCATACGTTTGTGATACGATTTTGGAAGAAGGTGTAAGCCACAAAAGAGAGAGTAGGAGGAACGCATGAAACAAGGAAAACGATGGATCGCGCTCATGCTGGCGCTGGCCATGTGCCTGAGCGTCCTGCCAGCCAACGTGTTGGCTACGGAGCTGGGGAGCGAGGCGGAAGTGACTGAGGTTGCAGCGCCGGAGGACAGCAGCGAGGCTGCGGAAGTGGAAGAACCGCAGGCGGCCGAGACCGAAGAGCCGGACGAGGCGCCGGTGGAGGATATTTCGCCGAGTACCATGGCGGCTACGTCGGGGAAGTGCGGTAAAAATGTCACCTGGAAGCTGGATCGTAAGGGGACTTTGACGATTAGTGGGAAGGGGGAGATGTGGAATTACAAATATGGAGCGCCTTGGCGTGAGAGTCGCACAAAAATCGTTTCGATTGTGATTAAAAATGGCGTAACAAGTGTTGGAGAATCTGCGTTTTACAATTGCTACCGAGTGCAGAGTGTGACAATGGCAAAAAGCATAACGAAAATTGGAAGGGACGCTTTTTCTGGTTGTAATATGAGAAGTATAACAATTCCAAATGCGGTAACGAAAATAGATACTTGTGTATTTGCTAATTGTTATTGGCTGAAAAATGTAAATCTCTCCAGCAACCTAACGGAAATTGGAATAAGCGCATTTATTAATTGTAGTAATTTGGCGAGTATAGCAATTCCAGATAAAGTGACTAAAATCGATAAATACGCATTTCAAAGATGCGAAAATATGACTAATGCTACACTGCCAAAGAACCTTCGCTATATCGAAGAGTCTGCATTCTTTGACTGTAGCAGCCTAAAAAGTATTGAGATTCCCGAGAAAGTAGAGCGTATCGGGGAATTTGCGTTTGCTGCCGATAACAGTACATTGTCTCAGATTGTTTTTAAGGGAAGTGTACCATCCATAACAGACAAAAATGATATATACAGTGGATCTTTTGCTGGCGTAACCGCCACTGCCTACTACCCCGAAAACGACCCGACCTGGACCAGTGACAAGCGGAAAAACTACGGCGGGAATATCACGTGGAAGACGTGGGATCCGCTTGCGTTCTCGGCAGAAAAAGACGGCTGGTGTATTCCAAATATCGAAGAGGGCTTTGGGTATGAAAAGAAATTGAACAAGAATGGAGAGTATAGGATACCAATTTCAAGATATTTTGATACTTTTGGAATTACAATTCTAGCTCCTATGAAAACAATCGCTAAGTGGACTGGAAGTTGTTTTGGACTGGCTATTTTAGCTGCTGCAAACTATAACGGAACAGTTGATTTATCATCGTATACTGGTCACGGCGGAAATGGGCTGGCGGAATGCGGATACTCAAGTATTGGAACACGTAAGGATGGGACAAAATATTTTACTTTGGCGAATTCTGAACTTGTAAATGTCGTTGAAAGGGCTCATATCAGTCAAATTTCGAATCAGTTTAACGCTGTTGAAGTGTTTAAGAATGATTCAGATTACACAGATCTCATTAGCTATGTATCTAAAAATAAGAGAAACCCGATTCTTGTGACATTAGAAGGAGGGCATGGCGGTCATGTCGTTTTGATTGATCCTTCAAAGGAGATTTATGACTGTTCAGGAACAAAAGGAGAAGGGTGGTATGCGTTCTATTTGTACGACCCTAATGTTTGTCAGAATGGAAGTGCTTTGGAGAATCCTGCAGAGTGGTATGGACACACATCGTACTTATATGTAAACAAGAATACTGGAAAATGGGAGTATTACCGGGTAAATAAGCAGGAAGAACAGGAAAGTTTCATGGAAAATGACTATCAATTCCTGTGGCACAGAACGATCAAGTTTTATGATATTTCAAGATTGGGCTCGGAATACTTTACCGGAAAATTGAAAACAAATGCTGTAAGAGAGCTGTGGTTCTCTGCAAAGACGATTGATGTTAAGTCTGAAAATAGCAGCATTGCTCGGTTTTCTGATGATAAGACGGAATACCTTGCCGATGGATATGATTACAATGTCTATTTTGAAGGTTTAGGTACCAATACGCTCAAACGTTATATGACCTCGATTGGGAATGATATATCATACACTTCACCAAGTGCAGATGTGCTATATGGAAACTCTGATAGTACATATGCTATATCAACAGATGGGTTGAGCACTGTAAACGTCAGTCTGCCGAGTCAAAAAGTTGTGATTGATGCGGAAAAACAAACACAAGTGGAAACTGTAGTTTGTACAGAAAAGAAGACGGATGAGGTTGTTCTTGCATTTGATGTTAGTCCTGATACCACAATTTCCGTTGAAAAGACTGACGATAAAGTGATTGTGAACAGTACTTCTGAAATTGTTGTCGATATTACGCATACCAATAAGGATGGAAAGAAAGAAGAAGTAGAAGTTATCGCTGATGGTTCAAAGACGATTAAACTTGATGATTTTGCTGCTGAGAAGCGCAAGAATACCATTAAAGCATCTAATGTGGTAAAAACTACGTCGAAAAAGGCACGAAGTTTCAAGCTAAATGCGAAGACATATGGCGGTGCAAAGTTAACCTATAAGTCCAATAACAAGTCTGTTAAAGTGGATAAAAACGGAAAGGTAACAGTTGCTAAGAAGTTTGTTGGCACAGCAACGATTACGATTACAGCGGCGGCGACTAAGAACTACAATGCTGCGAGCAAAAAAGTGACCGTAACCGTAAACCCGACCGGCACGAGCTTGACCAGCGTGAAGAATAGCGCAAAGAAGACTATGAAAGCGGCATGGAAGAAGAACACTGCTGTAACAGGTTATCAGGTACAGTATGCAACTGCTTCTAACTTCAAAGGCGCGAAAACAGTGACCATTAAAAAATCGAAAACCACTAGCACGACGATCAAAAAGCTGACAAAGGGCAAAAAATACTTCGTCCGCGTCCGCACCTACCAAAAGGCCAGCGGCAAGACCTATTACTCCGCCTGGAGCAAAACTAAAACCGTCACCATCAAAAAATAAAACAACCGCCCAAAACAGAAGGCAGAGCCTTTCGGCTCTGCCTTTTCGCTCGATTGAACAAGAAAAAGTGGGGAATGCGGCCAAAATACAGGGAATCTTTCTCAATTTTGTGTTTCACATTCGCTACCATTTGTGTTATAATTTAATCTGAATGAGTACATCCGCAACGGATTTAAGAAAGGAATCGATAAAGCATGGGAATGATGAGAAAACTTCTCGGAACCAACTCCAAGCGGGAAGTCAAAAAGATTACCCCCATTGTAGATAAAATTGAGGCACTGTCCGACGAATACAAAGCCCTCACCGATGAACAGCTCCGTGCCAAGACCGACGAGTTCAAGGCACGCCTGGCCGCCGGCGCCACCCTGGACGACATCCTCCCCGAAGCCTTCGCCACCTGTCGGGAAGCGGCAGATCGTGTCCTGGGCCTCCGTCCCTATCGCGTCCAGCTCATCGGCGGCATCATCCTCCATCAGGGCCGTATCGCCGAAATGAAGACCGGCGAAGGCAAGACCCTGGTGGCCACCCTGCCCGCCTACCTCAACGCCCTCACCGGCGAAGGCATCCACATCGTCACCGTCAACGACTACCTGGCCAAGCGTGACTCCGAGTGGATGGGCAAGGTCTACCGGTTCCTGGGTCTGTCCGTCGGTCTGATCGTCCACGGCCTGACCAAGGCAGAGCGCAAGGCCGCTTATGACGCCGATATCACCTACGGCACCAACAACGAGATCGGTTTCGACTACCTCCGTGACAACATGGCTGTCTATGATCGGGACACCGTTCAGCGCAACCTGACCTTCGCCATCGTGGACGAAGTGGACTCCATCCTCATCGACGAAGCCCGTACCCCGTTGATTATCTCCGGCCGTGGCGAAGAATCCACCAAGCTGTATCAGATGGCCGACCAGTTCGCAAAAGACTTGGATTGTTATGTGGTCGCCGAGACCGATGACAAGGAATTCGATGAGGACGTAGAGCAGAACTACGACTACATCGTGGAAGAAAAGCGCAAGACCGCCACCCTGACCGCCCGCGGCATCGCCAAGGCAGAGAAGTTCTTCCACCTGGACAACCTGGCTGACGAGGAAAACACCACCATCAACCACCACATCAACCAGGCCATTCGTGCCCGCGGCGTCATGAAGAAGGACATCGACTATGTGGTCAAGGATAACCAGGTGGTCATCGTGGACGAGTTCACTGGCCGTCTCATGTTTGGCCGCCGCTATAACGAGGGTCTGCACCAGGCCATCGAAGCCAAGGAGAGCCTGAAGGTGGCCAACGAGTCCAAGACCCTGGCTACCATCACCTTCCAGAACTTCTTCCGCCTCTATGACAAGCTCTCCGGCATGACCGGTACCGCTATGACCGAGGAGGACGAATTCAGCTCCATCTACGATCTGGACATCGTGGAGATCCCCACCAACAAGCCCGTCGTCCGTGTGGATTACCCCGATGTGGTCTACAAGACCGAGGCCGGCAAGTATCGCGCCATCGTCAAACAGATCGAGGAGTGCCACGAGAAGGGGCAGCCCGTCCTGGTGGGCACCGTCTCCATCGAAAAGTCCGAGCGCATCTCCCGTATGCTTCGGGATAAGGGCATTCCCCACAACGTGCTCAATGCCAAGAACCACGAGAAGGAAGCGGAGATCATCGCACAGGCCGGTAAGCTGGGTGCCGTCACCGTCGCTACCAACATGGCAGGCCGTGGTACCGACATCGTCCTGGGCGGCAACGCCGAGTATATGGCCAAGGCTGACCTGCGCCGTGCCGGATTCAACGGGGAAGTCATCTCCGAAGCCACTGGCTACGCCGAGAGCAACAACCCCGATGTCCTGGAAGCACGCCGTCAGTTTGCAGAGAACCAGGCTCGTTATAAGGAAGAAATCAAGATCGAGGCGGAAAAGGTTCGCAAGGCCGGCGGCCTGTTCATCCTGGGCACCGAGCGCCATGAGGCACGCCGTATCGACAACCAGCTCCGTGGCCGTTCCGGCCGTCAGGGCGACCCCGGCGCCAGCCGCTTCTTCCTGTCCCTGGAGGACGACATCCTGCGTCTGTTCGGCAGCGACCGCATCGCCAAGCTCATGGACACCATGAAGATCGATGAGGACACGCCCATTGACGCCAAGATGCTCTCCAGCGCCATTGAAAACGCCCAGAAGAAGGTGGAATCCCGTAACTTCCAGGCTCGTAAGGACGTTCTGGATTACGATGATGTCATGAACACCCAGCGTGAGGTCATCTACGGCGAACGCCGTAAGGTGCTCTCTGGCGAGAACATGAAGGAAGTCATCCTGGGCATGGTGGACAGCGTCATCGAACGTGCCCTCCACGGCGCCGCCGGCGAACGTCAGCACTTGACCAACGCCGAATTCCAGGACGCTGTGTCTGAGTTCCGCAACGTATTTTTGACCTCGGAGGAACTGATCTTCACGGATGAGGAGCTGGCCAGCAAGTCCATTGATGACCTGATCGCTCTGGTCAAGGAACGTGCCATCGACATCTACAACAAGAAGGAAGCCATCCTGGGCGAGCCGCTGATGCGGGAACTGGAACGTGTCATGCTGCTGCGCGTGGTGGACGAATATTGGATGGAACACATCGATGCCATGGACGACCTGAAGCAGGGCATCCGCCTGCGTGCCTATGGCCAGGAAGACCCTGTCGTAGCTTATAAGCGCCAGAGCTTCGATATGTTCGACCAGATGACCCTGGCCATCCAGGATGAGACCGTTCGTCGGGTGTATATCGCTCAGGTACGCCGCAACCGGCTGGAGCGCCGCCCTGTGGCACAGGCACTTCGGGAGTCCAGAGAAGATCCGGCCATGGCAGCCGCTCAGCAGACCACCGGCAAGGTGGATCGTGTGGCTGAGAACGAGGCGGAAAAGCCCAAGCGTATGCCCATCGTCAAGGGCAAGAAGATCGGCCGCAACGAGCCTTGCCCCTGCGGTTCCGGCCTGAAGTTCAAAAACTGCCACGGCAAGAACGGCGCCACCACCTATACGCCGGACGAAGAAGAAAACTAAATGAATGACCAGCATTTTCAGACGAATCGGGAGGAGAACGGCCTGGTGTGGTTCTCCGCCCCTCGTCTCAATGCCAACGGCGGCGCAGTCCACGGCTTTTCCAGCCGCTTGGGCGGCGTCAGCCGAGGGTATCTGACCTCCCTGAACCTGGGCACCAGCCGAGGTGACCAGATCGAACACGTTCGAGAGAATTTCCGGCGCTACGGGGAAGCGGTGGGCTTTGACAGCACCAAGACGGTTTTCTCCCAGCAGGTGCATCGGGACGATGTACGGGTAGTCACCGAAGGGGACTGCGGCAAGGGCTTGTACCGAGAGCGGGACTATGACAGTGCTGATGGCTTGGTTACCAACTGTCCCGGCGTCCCTTTGGCCATCTTCTCCGCCGACTGCATCCCCATTTTGTTCCACGATTCGGTACAACGAGTCGTGGCTGCCTGTCACGCCGGAGGGCGGGGGACTGCTGCCGGCATTGTGGGCAAGACCGTGCAGGTGATGACGCAAACCTTCGGCTGTCAGCCCAAAGACATCCGCATGGCCATCGGCCCCGGTATCTCCCGCTGCTGCTTTGAGACCCACGAGGACGTGCCCCACGCCATGTGGGCGGTTCTGGGCAAGCAGGCTGACCCATTTATCGACCGGCTGCCGAGGGAGAAGTTTTTGGTAGACCTGAAGGGCATCAACGGCCTGTGGGGTCAGCTGGCAGGGGTGCCTGCCAACCAAATTGAGATCTCCGACCTCTGTACCGCCTGCCGCCAGGACTTGTTCTGGAGCCATCGGCACGTTGGTGAGGCCCGTGGGGTCATGTCAGCGGTCATCCAGCTGACGGAATGAGAACGGGAAGTGTGCGGACGGTGTTTTTCCATGAAAAACACCGTGTTTGTACCGTGATACGGGACGGGTCGCCGTCCCTGTGAGGTTTTTATGAACATTCGACGCATTTCAGCTCTGACAATCGCATTATCGTTACTCCTCTCACTGACCGCCTGCGGCGGACAGGGGGACAGCAGCCAAGGCTCGGCATCCGATGCCGCACCGGCTGCGTCCGACCAGAGCAGTGGGGGAGCTTCTGCGGCGCAGTCCTTTTCCCTGGGTTACTACAAGGGGGAAGGACTGCATCCCTATACCTGTAGCAATACCACCAACCAGAACCTGATGGGACTCATCTACGAACCTCTGTTCGCCATCGACCAGACCTTCGCCACCGAGCCATGCCTGGCCAAGAGCTGTACCATCCAGGTCACCTCTGCCTCCGGCTCTGAGGAGGAGAAGGACACGGAGGGGGATGCCAGTGAAACAGGCACAGAAGGGGATGAAACCGATCAAAAGGACGCATCCAAGGAAGAAAAAAAGAAGGAACAGCCCCGCAGCAAGATCGCAGGTAAGACCACCTGTACCATCCAGCTCCGAGACGATGTGACCTTCTCCGATGGCACATCCCTGTCGGCGGAGGATGTGGTGTATTCCCTGGAGCAGGCCAAGGGGAAGGGGAGCATCTATCGGGAACGGCTGTCTGATGTGACCAGCATCACCGCTTCCGGCAGCACCACTGTGGTCATCGAGATCAATGCGGCGGACGCCGCCTTTGACTCGCTGCTGGACATCCCCATCATCAGCCGCTCCGGCGGCAGCAACCCCATCGGAACTGGCCCCTACGTCCTCAACAC
>ERZ1026880.314-NODE-314-length-25602-cov-5.175872_pt1 | contig 25602 bp, 19 predicted proteins | sample MGYA00380170_ERZ1026880 | MGnify/ENA primary metagenome ERZ1026880 (study PRJEB33269, sample SAMEA4719806) | human gut metagenome | biome: human-associated habitat; feature: organic feature; material: feces | place: Cameroon | collected 2013-10 ...
GCAGGAGCGTGCGGATGTGGGCACCGTCGACGTCGGCATCGGTCATGATGATGATCTTGTGGTAGCGGGCCTTCGAGATGTCCCATTCCTCCGCGAAGCCGCAGCCGATGGCCGTGATGAGCGTGCGGATCTCGTTGTTCGCGAGCATGCGGTCGACGCGCGCCTTCTCGACGTTCAGCACCTTGCCGCGCAGGGGCAGGATCGCCTGGATCGAACGGTCGCGTCCGGTCTGGGCGGAACCGCCGGCGGAATCGCCCTCCACGATGAAGAGTTCGGTCTTGGAGGCGTCGCGGCTGGAGCAGTCGCGCAGCTTGCCCGGCAGGGAAAGGCCGTCCATCACGCCCTTGCGGCGCGTGTTCTCGCGGGCCTGGCGCGCCGCCTCGCGGGCGCGGTAGGCGAGCAGCGTCTTCTCGATGATCGCCTTCGCGACGGCGGGGTTCTCCTCGAAGTAGGTGAGCAGCTTGTCGCCGACGATGCCCGCCACGATGCCATCCACCTCGCCGTTGCCGAGCTTCGTCTTCGTCTGGCCCTCGAACTGCGGCTGGGGCACCTTCACGCTCACGACCACGGTCAGGCCCTCGCGCATGTCGTCGCCGGAGAGCTTTTCCTTCTCCTTGATGAGCTTGTTGTCGACGCCGTACTTGTTGATCGTGGAGGTGAGCGCGCGGCGGAAGCCCGTCAGGTGCGTGCCGCCCTCCACCGTGTGGATGTTGTTGCAGTACGTCTGCTCGACCGTGGAGTAGGTGTCGGTGTACTGCATCGCCACCTCGGCCATGATCGTGTAGGTGCCGTCGAGGCGCGTGACCTCCTTCTGGCCCTCGAAGTGCATGACGGGGGAGATCGCCGTCTTGTTCGTGTTCAGGTACGTGACGAACTCGTCGATGCCGCCCTCGTAGTGGAACGTCTCCTCGTGGTGGCCCTCGCCCTCGTTGTCCTTGAAGTGGATCTTCACGCCCTTGTTGAGGAAGGCGAGCTCGCGCAGGCGGTTGCAGAGGATCTCCCACTTGAAGGCGTGGCAGGTGAAGATCGAGTGGTCGGGGAAGAACGTCACCTTCGTGCCCGTCTCGTCGCCGCATTCGCCCACGACCGCGAGCGGCTTCGTGACGTGGCCGCGCGAGAACTCAATGTGGTGGATCTTGCCGTTGCGCTTCACCTCCACCTTCATCCAGTCGGAGAGCGCGTTCACGCACGAGACGCCCACGCCGTGGAGGCCGCCCGAGACCTTGTAGTTCGAGCCGTCGAACTTGCCGCCCGCGTGGAGGACGGTCAGCACGACCTCGATGGCGGGGCGGTGCTGCGTCGGGTGCATGTCCACGGGAATGCCGCGCCCGTTGTCCGTCACGCTCAGCGAGCCGTCCGGGTTGATCTGCACGTCGATGAGCGTGCAGTAGCCCGCCAGCGCCTCGTCGATCGAGTTGTCCACCACCTCGTACACGAGATGGTGGTAGCCGCGCTCGCCCGTGTCGCCGATGTACATGGCGGGGCGCTTGCGCACCGCCTCCATCCCCTCCAGCACCTGGATGTTGGCGGCGTCGTAGCTCCCCGCCTGCGAAGGCTTCGGCGACGTCTCGTTCGGCGTGTTCTCGTTCACGTTCGGCTGTTCTTCGGACATGTCTTTCCCTCAAAAATCGTGAAAAGAGGATTATACCACATCGCGCGCGCGCACGCGAGACAAATGGTAGGGCGCGGGATGTATAACTTTCGTCAGTTGCCATCGCTTTTTGCAACATGCGGTGGTAACTACAGCTCGATAGTAGCCACAGAATCCTTAATCGCATTCGTCATTGGCCATAGTTTGCTTTCCTGTGGCTGTTTGCATGGATGACCCGAATGGATAGACGCTGAAACACTGCTTTGATTGCCCTTTAGAATTTTCCGCACAAGATTCTCATTTTCTCAGACGAAACAAGATAACTGACGATATTTTTAAGAAATATAATAGTTATTGACAGCCAGCACAGGACGCGCCTCAGAACTTCACACAATAAAACGGAATAACAATCCTGTTTTATTATGTTTTTAAGGAATGCAATCCTAAATTTGGCGGTTGAATTTTAGAACTGGCAACGGGAAACCCATGCGATAAAACCCAACAAGCTCCCCTATCGGTGCAACTTTCAACATCACCTGATCAATCGGCGAATGCGACCCGTCGAATTTGACATCAACGTCTCGCGTCTCTGGATAGATGATGACACAAGGCACGACTGCCGAATCCTGCTCTTCAGCATCTTGGATCCCAAGCCTCTTTAAGACCTTACGATCACGCGCATAACCCGCAAGCTGTCGAATGTCATCCAGAACGTCACCCACATCCAACGTTTCTGCACCATATCTGGGTTTATACTTGGTGTCCAGTATCAACGGACACTCCGCGTCAACATACAGGAAATCCGGCTTGCCCATTGTCACGTTCGCCTGATAGACGATTTTTGACCCATACTCCTTTCGCATCGCACCCAAGACATAGTGCTCATAGAGCAAGGACATGTCAATCCCAAACGCTGGGATCGCATGCTCTTCCGCAGATGCTCGGTCAATGCTGTTGTCATATCGCCGAATGATCATCTTCGCCAACTTTACGGCCTCCTCATATTCCCGGTAGAGCTTATTCCGCTTGCAGCGACGCACTTCCCACAGCTCAACCCGATCATCGACCTCTGCAAACGCAGCAAGACAGCCGTTGAGCCGTCCCTGAAGCATGACCGCGCTTCGCTGTCCCTGATCCAGCATCCTGCCGACAATCCGCTCCGCAAACAGCAACGCCCGTTTGATCAACCGATTCTCACATGTATTCACCGAAAACTCAGCGTATCTGCAAAAGACGCGATCCGCCCGCCCAATGATGATATTCCGCCGGAAGTTCTGCAAGAAGCCGATCCGTCCGCGAACCCGCGACAAGTCACCCTTCTGTTGCACATAGTCACGCTTCAACCCCCGATTGACGATACGCCTGACTATTCCCACAAAATGGACAACCAGCAATGGTGTCAGGATGCTCTGCAGTGTCGCATCCCTGATCGGCGGCATGGCGAAATCAATATCGTAAATCTTTCCCAAGCCATCGGCGCAGCCTTCTTCAGTGTCGAAGCACCGCATCAACATGGCCGGCCAGTCAATCTCTTCCATTCCGACCTTGGGCGCGACTACCAAAGCTCGTTCGTCATCCACCCATTCCGCACCAATCCGATAATATGCTCGATAATAAGCCGAACACTCCCCCCGCCGTTCCTCGGGCGAGACTGTCCACTTGAACAAGTTTTTGTTCCTGAATGCGTCCGTCCAACAGTCTGGACGGAAGCACTCCGGCAATCGGTCGTGCTCTTGTATTCGGTGGACTTCCATCTTATTCGGCCGTCGCTATGGGAGTTGGCGGGACGGCCAGCTCACACCACGCCGCGCTACATCTCTCCAGTTCGTCCGATGCGACCGCCAGCAAACCATCCTTCGCATATTCGCGAATGAGCGGCAGCACCTCGTACTCGATCTTCAGCTTAAGGCCATCCTCATCCGGCGCCATGAAGTAGCTGTGTCCGACCATCAGGTCCTCAATGTCCAGATCGCCGGCATTGTGGTCCCTGATGAATTTCAGGACATCATCAAACACCGCGACGGCCTTCTCGCCCAGTGCCGAATCCGCATACGCCCTCCGCGCCGCCTCGCGGTCAGACTTCAGCGTCACGAACGCAAAGCGACGACGCACCGCGTAATCAAGCGTCCCCGCGCTCCGATCCGTCGTATTCATCGTCCCAATGATATAGACCTCGCCCGGGACGGAGAACTCTTCCTTGGAATACGGCAGCGTCACCGTCAGGGGGTGTACCGCATTGCTCCGCTTGTCGGCCTCCAACAGAGAAATCAGATCGCCGAAAATCCGAGCGACATTCCCACGGTTGATCTCGTCGATGATCAGCACGACGGATCGAGGCTGGCCCTGCGTCTCGTTGCGATACTGCGCCTTGACCGCATCAATGAACGCCTGCGCATACTGGCGCCAGTTGTTTTCCTCGCCCTCACCCAACGCCTGCCGCTTGACCTTCTCAATATTGATCGGAGATGGTACATGGCGCTCATCTTCACCAGCCTCAAACGTTGTACTCCTGATGCTGATAGTCTTATTGCCTTCTTACCACCAGGCGTAGAAGCTGGATCGTCCGGTTACAGTTGGAATGACCTTCTTATTCTCAAATCCCTTAATCGACTGTAGAAACTTGTCGATGCAAGCGATAATATTGTAGTTCGACACGACCGAGCAGATATTCTTAAATATCCCGTCCTCAACGGAATACCCAACCTGCCCGTCCTCCACTTGCGGCTTGATTCCCTCCACAAAATCCTCGTAGTCCATCGATTGGTGGAACGTCGTGAAGAAAATGCGCTTCTGTCCGCGTAGCTCCTCGTACTTCCGCATCACCGCCGCATGGTCGTTGAAATCGACATCCGTGACACCAAGAACGGACAGTGCAAGCGCCGCCGTCGCGTAGGTCTTGCCGGTTCCCGGCGCCCCCTGTAGAATGACATTCTTCTTGCTCTTCAGCAACTTCGTGGCCTGTGTAATCATCTTGGTTCTCTCCCTCGCGGTTAAAATGTGCTCTATCTTTTCTCTTACTTCGGGTTTATTGATCCTTCGAATCCCCTTCTGCAAGCTATACTGAAATCTCTCATCTACAGTCAGCTCAAAAAATTCTGCATCATCTGCAACAAGATTTGTTGCGCCATACGCAATTTGCAACCGCTCAAAGTCATCTTTTAGATCAACCCTTGATGAACTTGGAACTGGAGTATCCCCAATCTTCGCCAAAGCAACAGCTTCAAATCCACGGCAAATCAACACCCAATCACCCTTCTCCATCGGATGATCGCCACAGATCACTATCCGCTTCTCCTTGAGCAGCGAATAATAGTCAGGAGCTCCATGTCCCCAATTACACCCCAGTTTCCAGTAGTTCATCCCTTTCACTCCTTAGCCCTGAAAGGCTCTTATCGAAATATACGTCACAACGGGAAGCCCTCTCGGAGTCGCGATGACAAGATGATCCACAACATTGATGTCAAAAAGTTTGGCCGCGTCAATCACCCGTTTCGTCAATTCAATGTCTCCACGGCTTGGGGTTGGATCGCCAGAAGGATGGTTATGCGCCAACATAATCGACTTCGCGCCCCATCTGACGGCCTCCTTGAAAATGTCCCGCACGCAGGCCGGGGCATAATCATCTGAACCTATGCTCATGCGTATCGGCTCAGACAGCGGATGGTTTTTAACGTCCAGAAGCAGAACGAACATGCTCTCCTTTTCTTCTCCGGGGCGAATCACCGCTCTGAACAACCTGAATCCGTCATCCGGCGTTATGACAGAGGATTTCCGCATCTCTTCCGGCGACATGCGATTCGCCCGCCGCCCCATCTCAAAAGCCGCGGCAAGTTCCAGACACTTCACCCGGCCGATTCCAAGTATCGGTCGGTCAGGATAATCCTTGTTGTGCTTCTTGATGCGCTCCTCAATATCGCGCCAATCGGACGAAATAAGCTTGTTCAAGGATCCAAATGCATCAAGCAACCGCCGCGAAAGCTCTCGGGCATCACATCCCGCGGCACCTGTCTTCAGAATAATCGAAAGCAACGCCTCGTCCGGGATTGTCGACGGATCTGCCGCGCGTTCCATCAAATCACGCGGCAACAGTTCCGACGGCAAGTCCTCAAAGTTGTTCGCCATCAATCATTCCTTCAAAACATCGGCAATGATGCCTGCAATCTTATCCTGCTTGAGTTGGGGATGGAATACGACCTTATACCCCTCTGCCTCAAGATTCGCAAAAAACACCTTGGCACATTCGATCTTAATCATCTGATCCGCCGGAATCTGATCCTCTCGATCATAATCCTTTGTTTCGACAATCAAATTCAAGATCCTTGTGCCGTCTTTGCGCTTCACCACATACATAAAATCAGGGCTGAAAGTCCCACCGGCTATCGTTGGGATCGCCACACTCCGCCGCGGAATCTTGCCAAACACAACAATCTCGTCAATGTCGGTCAAAACATTCTGCTTTTCAAGCGGAGAATCGTATGTGATTGCATCGTAAAGATACTTCTTGCAAGGTTTCCCCGCAAGTATCTTCGTGCCGATCACGCCCTGGGTGACGGTCTTTCGCATCGAACCATCCTTGTTGGTCAATGCCGTCGCCTTAACCTTATCCGTACTCTTCTTATAACAGAACCGCCCTTGCAGTTCCTTGTTCTTCCACAACTTGAACTCGTCGCAAAAACGCGCCGCAGAGCGTTCGTTGATTTTTGCAGCGTCCGGCACTCCGTTCTTCTTCGCATAGAGCCTCAATCCCTTGTCCACGACATCCACAGGGATATTCGTCACATTCGATATCCGCCGCAAAAACGTCCCGTAGCGAATCGGACTCTCAATAACGTAGGACACCCCAGTCTCCTCCACGACTGACAATGCAGCGCCATCACTCGCAATCTTGACGCGCGAGCTTGTCAACGCAACATCCTTGAACACATCTCTGGCAAAAATCTCCGCAACGACCTTCGGCAGTTTATCGTTCAATTCCTCTTCGTAGAAGAGCACATACCGCTGATTAATCTCCATCCAAAGCTTCTTGATCTTGTCGAAAGGCTCCTTGCGGATTTTGATTTTCCGCGTCTTCTCCTTGTTGGCATCCTTGATTTTGCCGCCATTGAGGCCTCCGACGAAATCGGGATATGCCTCAAAGAACGCCTCGCGGTTCTCCGGCAGGATATTCCACTTGAGGTCGACAAACTTCTTAATCAGCAACTCACTCATCAGCTCCTCGGGCGACTTGCCAAGTTTTACCGCAACCTCACGCATCTTCTGCTCGGTGATTGTCACTGCCAGCGGAGCCTCGGCATTGATTTGCGAAACAAGCTTTTCCGCAAAGTCAGCCTCGTTGAAATCGACAATGTAGTTGAGCTGAAATTCCATATCTGAAACGCGATTGCCGTTCTCATCGACCGGCAGTCGCAGTCCGCGTCCGACCTCCTGCAGCTTGCTGATCTCACTGCCGCTGGACCGCAGTTTGGCGATGGTGAACACATTCGGGTTGTCCCATCCCTCCTTCAACGTCCACTTGGAAAAGAGGAACCGACGGACATTCCACTTACCGTCCTCATCCTTGAACGACAACAGCTTTTTCTTGCCATGCAGAATCTCATCGACCTCCTGGGCGATCGCCTCGTCGGACGAATCATTGTCCTTGGCGAAATATCCCGCGTGGCACTCCTTGATGCGCGCCAAGCTTTCCTCAAGGAATTCCCTGTATTCCGTCTCGGACGGCTCCAGCTCCTTCAGCACGATCTTGATGCGTTCCTGAAGCAACTTCTCGAAGGTCGTCCGCAAATAGGCCTTGCCCTCGTCCTCGCCGTCCCCGCGATAGGATACGATATCATCAATGAAGAATAGCGCCAACGTCTTGATCTTATTCGGCTGGTCGCAGAAGTTGCGGCGTTCAACCTCGAAATGCCGCTCTATCGCCAGCTTCATCATCTGCTCCTGGTAGCTTTCCATATAAACGTCGACGCTCATCTCTTCGCCGGTGCGCTTCTCGGATTCGTTGGAAAAGACCACTACATCCGACCCGATAGCCTGCACAGTGATTCCGCTGAACGCCTCGTTCACGGTCGAAAGCGAATCGCCAACGCACAAGGTGAAACTCTTCTTCGCCTTGCCCGCTTCAAGATACTGCATCCGCACGGACTTCTTGGACTCGATCTTGACGATCTTGACCTTCGCGTCCTTCTGATGCTCCGGCTCAAAGTGCTCCTTCACCACGCCCTTAATCAGTCCCTGATTAAAGGACAGACACGCATTCAGGTCGTAAAGTAGATGCCGATAGTCTTTTACGGAATGTTTCGACTTGCCAAAGCCCTCCGTCCGCAGGGGGAACGTCGCACCGAAGCGGATAATGCACTGCGGATCCAGTTCCTTCTCAATGGCCTGGTACGCCTTCTGGTCACGCGAGAAGCGATGCGGCTCGTCGATGATCACGAACGGACGCGTCGCCTTGATTGCGTCGAACGGACGGTAAAAGCCCTCGACGCCCGCATCATAGTCGTCACGCTGCAACAACGAATTCTTGCTTCCCGTCAGAAGCTGCATGTTGACCAAAAGCACATAGATGCGGTTGTCAACCTGACACGAACCCTTGACGAAATCCTCAACCGCCGCAGGAAAGTATTGCCGCCCCTTCTTCTTGTTCTTCGGCGGCTCCAATACCTCGCACTCGATCTCGGCCCCATATCCACACTGGTCCTTGAAGTGCTTCTTGACGTAGCCATCCGTCAGGAACTGCGCCGTGCCCGCCTTTATAGCCAAGGACGGCACCGCAATCACGAACTTGTTGATCTTGAACTTCTGATGCAGTTCATAGATGAGATGGGTATAGACGTAGGTCTTACCCGTCCCGGTCTCCATCTTGATATCCAGCGGAAGATAGCGAGAGCCCGTTTGAATCCCGCGAAAGGCATAATCTATCTTGTTCTCATCCTGAACCCGACGAAGATTTTCCGCCATCGCCGGGCTTCCGAGCATCACCTTGGGATTGGCGTAGAACTGATGCGGCGGCAGGAAGGTTACGCCCGCAAAGACGCCGCTAACCGCGTCCACCGCCTTCTGCTGATGCGGCAATGCCTTCTGAAGTATAATTTCCATCTGCCTCTTGCCCTCAGTAACGCTTGTCGAGAAGGACGTGCTTGTTCGTGCCGTTCGCGGCAATCTTCAGGAGATTGTTCTTAAGCGCCTCCAACTGCGTCCACGAGAAGCTGTAGCCGAACACAACCACATTGCCCGGATTAAACGTGCCCTCCGTCTCGAACTTGTCAAAAAGCGCAGAAATGCCCTTGTCGCTCAATCCCGGCTCAATCAGATAGACGTGCTTTTCCATCCAGTACGCCTTGTAGCCGTCAAGGTCGATGACCTTCGGCTCGGCACCAAACCCGTAACCGTCATGCACCAGCCACGTCGCCAGCACTGTCTCAACCCCGAACTCCTTCAGAATGTCATCCGTCGCCGCCAAAGCATTATCGTTCAAGTCAAACTTCTCAATCTTATCGAGCGTCTTACCCTCAACCTCCTTCAGCGTGTAATGCTTGAAACCCAAGTCCATCGTCTTCGCCAAGAGCGGATTCTCCTCGACAATCTTCGCCGCGGCCCTTTTAATTCGTGCCTGTCCAATCTCATCAATGGTTTTATAACCGGCCGTTGCAGCCGGTGTATCGGTACGACATGGCTCCGGCCATTGTACAAGAATGAATTGACGATTAACATGATCCAAATTCGTTTCAAAGACGGCATGAGCCGTTGTTGCAGAACCGGAGAAGAAATCCAAGACGACATCACCTTCGCCGACCTGTGCCATCTGAATCGTCTGTTTGACCAATTCAACGGCTTTCGGGCCTTGGAAAATCTTGTCCTTCGTATCAAACAACTCGTTGACGACCCTTTGACCCTTCTCTGTGAAGAAACGACAATCAGTCCAGATCGACTTGACTTGTTTTCTCACGGTCTCGCCATCCTGAACGGCATACGATTTTCGGTACACCTTCCACTTGCCCTCCACCTGCTTGGCAAACAACAAGTCGAGTTCGGCAATTGCTTTCTGCGCACCCCATGTCCAGCACCCCTCAAATCCATCGTCCCAATCCGGGAACACTGACGTGTCAAATCCCTCAAGTTGTTCAAGGGCTACGGCACCGTCTTTACGGACAAAAAATGGATAGTAAAGATTTGGACGGTTGTGCTTTCCAAAATCCCGATGGGTATTACGCAACTCCATCTCACGATAAGCCCCCCGTTCATCTGACAGGGGATAGTCTGCCGACACCTCATCCTCTTCCTTCTGAACCGATACCGCGCCTTTGTCCAATAAAGTGCGCGAATAGGCGAGCAGATACTCATGGCAATTCGCCACATACATGTCCTGAGACCGACCTTTCGGATTGCAAAGTGTCGTGATCTGTGCAACACAATTCTGCGCACCAAATATCTCATCGCAGAGCAATCGCAGATTCGCCTGCTCATTGTCATCAATCGAAATAAAGATAACACCATCCTTTGCAAGCAACTCTCTCGCCAGCATAAGCCGTGGGTACATAAACATCAGCCAAGCCGAATGGGACGCACTACCACGCTTGGTGAAATTGAGGATGCGCTGGGCTTCATCCTCGGAGATCGAAAGCTTATTAGCGAGCTCTTCGACCTTAAAGCCGAATGAGTCATTGTAAACAAAGCCATCCGAACCGGTGTTATACGGCGGATCGATGTAGATGCACTTCACCTGCCCCTGCTTGGACTTCAGGAGGTGTTTCAGCGCGTCGAGGTTGTCGCCGGAGATATAAACGTTCTTGCTCTTCGCGTTTTCCGGCTTCGCATTGTGCTCTTTGTCCGGCACCACAACCGTCGTCGTCTCCAGCGAAGTCAGAAGCCGCGCATAGTTCTTGCCGAGAAATTTCAGCTCGTAGCCCTCGTTCGAAATTGCCACCTGATCGCCCAGCCGCGCCTTCAGTTTCTCCAAATCCAGCGACCCGTCGCTATTGAAACACATCCCGAAATGCTTCTTCAAAACCTCCAAATCCGCCCCATTCGTCGTCGCCTTCTCATTCTTCTCCATCGCATCTTTAATCATCGTTTTTCCCTTTTAAATTGATGGTAATATTATACCAAATCTTCATTTCGCATCATGCCCATCTTCAGACGTCTTAGTCTCTGCGTTTCTTATTGCTGCAGCCTTTGCAATCAGCTGCACAAAATGAGGCGGAAGCGGACAACGATGCACGCGGCATCCCAACAAAATCAGCCCGCCAAATGCACCATGCGCACAGACATACGGCAACGGCCTTTTATCGCACTCACGGAACACTGTCTCCATAAACTTCACGCCCTCTATCAAATTTTGAGAGACAAGTTGCATCCCGTGATTGTTGCTATTCGTGTAAAACGCATCCTCTGACAATGGCTCCGGGAACCACACCTGGAAATCACATTCCTTTAGGAATTTTTTCACAATATCCACCACATGCGAACAAACGTCATCAAACTTCAATGCCGACGCGAACATATAAATCACCGGAAACAGCTCACTAGACGGCAGGACCTTCTTTTGATACTGCTCATCATGCGATTGGGACAAATGTTCAATCAGTCCAAGATAATCCAAGCCAACAGAAGGGAACGCCCTGCCAACGACAAAATTCTTATAGGTCTGATTCATAAGACATTGATACCAGCGATGTAATTCATCGCCCCACATAATCTGATTCAAGAATACAGACACCAATCCAACCTCTATCGCATAATCATCACGAATCAAAGAACGAACCGTCGGGTTGTTTTTCAGTATTCCAACCAATGCATTCGCAACATTCCCCACAACCTTCTTGCATGGCTCCATCAAATCATTACATTGACACAACGCACGAGCATACCACCAAAACGCCGCACCAAAGGAAGCTAACCTACCTATGACATCGTACAAACGTAAATTGACATCGACTTCGCAGCCAGCATTACAGGCATAGGTCATAAAGTATGCATCCTCGCAAAAAGCCGAAACCTTTTCACAATACTGCTGCCCAATTTCAACATACTGCCACCACAGTAGATTGAATGCCACCAACTCTTTCTTCATCTTCTTCTTAGAAGACACATCTTTTAACTTTAGATAATCCCAAGCATACAATAATGCCAGTTCCGCAGCCTGGTAACACGCATCAAGATTCTTTACCTCCGTACAATTATGTTTGAGGAGTCCTATGCACACGCCAAGCTGGTAAATGCGGAATATCCGCTTCCTTGCCGATTTTTCTTCCTGCAACAATCCCGTCAACAATCGCCGAAAATACATGATGCTTGAATCAGAATCCTCCGCCATTGACAAGCACCTAAACAACAATCGTCTTTGATTGACGGACACCAATCGATCCGACATAAAATGCCTAATAATATAATTGGCTATCTCATCACCATTCATCATCCGCAATCTCAACAATCCTGAAGGATCGCGTTGTTGCTCTTTATCCAAACATCCTGCGACAGAACGGAGCATGGTTTCCTGAACCTTACCGCCACAGCAAATATAAATAACTACTGCGCACCCCTTATATTGCGGCAATATTGACCCATTAAGATAGGCATCAACAATTTCATTTATCGAAGGCCTCAACGCTTGCTTACCGACATCCCAATTCTCCCCGTCTATATCACCACTTTTAATAGAAAACAAGTAGATCGTTTGATCAGCGTCTTCGTCTAAAAGCTTGCCGACAGCCGCAACATCTACGCCATACTGTTTCGACCCCCGAATTGGGGTTGTTAAAACCGTCAAGCCCATTTGACTAAGCAAATTAGCGACAAGCAGATCTAATCCACCCCGTTCCCCCATGCTCCGCAGATACTCTGTCAACATCAGTTTCATACACGCCCCTCCCAGCGAAATCGCCGCAATTCCATCAATCGAGTTTCAAGTGTGTGATTTTCCACCTCCGACAACCTGGAGATCCGCATGGACGCACTGAATCGTTGCAATGTTGATTCCTGCAACTTCTCCCCGTCGCTTGTAAATGTTGGGACAATCCAACCTCTTCCATGAAGCAATTGAATGTTTCGTGCTATCTGCGCCAGAATCGACTTGTCACGCGCTTCGCTCATTGCGCTGTTATAAATATCACTACGCCGTTTAGCGCACAATTCCCGATGCCGCATGTTCGGGAAAAGTTCTGGACATTCCCCCTTTGCCTTAAATCGGTTCCACCATGCATCCGCCTCGCTCGCAAGTTGCTCCAAATACGTAAAATACGCCTTAGACTGTTCCGTTCGCGGAAGCGTTTGCAACTCTGATTTGTACACATCAAGATAATTGATCACCACAAGATAAAACAAGTCATTATGAACAGACCTTAGTCCTTCCTCTGTCATTAAGCTGGCACATGACACAAGAAAGCCCACGCAAGTTTCTGGCTTCAAATACAGCCACCCTATCGCCCGCAAAAAAGACAACACATAATCATCTTCATATGGTTGTTCGAAGAGTCCAAAATCTGCTTTGATTTTCAGCGGCTTCTCCATGTGAAAATATGACGCAACCTTATAAACGTTCCTCCCAAGCACAACGGCATCAGCGCTCAACCACTTGGTAAAATATCTGTTGCGTAAACTTTCATCGCACTTGGCCAATTCCGGATACAAATCCTCAAACACTGAAATATCGCATCTATGCTCGACGCAGTAATTCTCGACAAATTCAAACGCCAGCGCGGGGAACTTGGCAATAACCTTCTGCAAGTACAATGAAATATTCCCCAATATCCCCTTATACTTCAGATCAACTTTTAGGAATTCTGATAATGACCATTTGACATCAGCCTCTAACTGTTGCTCAAATATCTGATGTGCATTTTGCGTTGCGTAATACAACACAGAGGGGGAACCCTCATGCACAAGCTCCTTTGACAATTCACGAAGCCGAATTTGTGCATCCCTCTGAACAAACCTACTCCAATTTGTAGCCGCCCTAAACAATTCCCCCTTGGCACCATCACCGACACACCGCATGCGACATTTAAGGATTCGCTCTACAACTTTACTTTCAACAAAAGACGCGTCAAGCGCCTCTGGATACATTGTCAGTACATGCAAGCTAATTGCTAACCCCTCATCCGACTTTGCCTCGTCGATCCATGCTAGCAGCTCCCCCCAATACATCTGAGGATTACATTTCAATGCTGCCAACCAAACAAATGACAGTCCGCCTCCACCTGGATTGTGCTCCTTGTAATAACATATAGCGCCGTCGATATCTTCTGGATACCGGCACAAATACCCCATTAACTTTTCCAATGCCATACTACTTATTAAATCTTTACCGGCTATCCGATAACACTTCTCCGACACATCAACAACTACTTGGACGGATTGACGACAACAAACGTCTAAATAATTTCTCTCAATATCGAACACGCGGAAGAATACATCCCGGGACAATCCACCCTCCGCAATGCTTAATAGGCACAACAAAAAATCAAATGCCCCCTCCTGATACCACTCATTCAAATATCTAGGTAAAACCTTGCGCCCAACATTATATACTATGTGCGTTAATTCCGTGAGTTGTTCAAGCGGCGTCTTGCCACTAAGGACCAATTGCTTTGCAACATCCTTGTCTATCGTTTTATCTTTGTTTTCCACGTCCACTGCAAGTTCCTCCTTCTTCCCGCAATTCAGCCCACCTCTTACATCTTTTGCCCAAAGACCTTGCCAGCTGTTTGACTGCCGCAGACGAAAAGTGCACCTTTAGTAGACATGCTCGCACAGAGGACATCGCAGCCGAGAATGCCACAAGATGAAATCTTATTGCCCTCGTGCTCGTAAAGGTCGGTTAAAAACCAGTTGCGCAGGCGGAAATAGGACAACGACAACAACTTCGCCGTGGGATAAGACGATTTGATTCGCGTCCGCCTCAATGCATGACGATACTCAGGATTCAGCCGCCTACCATGCGCTTCTGATGCCTTTATCGTAAACATCTTGCTCATGGTTATATCTCACCTCCACTGATTCGCGCCATTGCATCCGTTTCATCCTTTGCAGCCTCAAATTCCTCCTCTGCCCTTTTTACTTCCGCAAGTAACTGTTCTCCACTGGGCAAACGAAGCTTGTATTCGGCGGCGAGAATCGTCTTGTTGTCTTCTGGAAGAGTCATCTTAACGAGCGAGTCATTTTTGTTACGGCAAAGCAGAATCCCAATGGTCTTGTTCTCTTCCGCCGTCTTCTCCACGCGGTCATAGTAATTAACGTACATCTGGAATTGTCCAAGATCCTGATGCGTAAGCTCGCCCGTCTTGAGTTCAACAATCACAAAACTCTTCAACAGCCTGTTGAAGAAAACCAAGTCGATGAAAAATTCGTCATCCTCAAGCATAATCCTTTTCTGCCGCGCAACAAAGCAAAAACCATTGCCCATTTCCATGATAAAGTCCTGAAGATGGTCGATAATGGCTTGCTCAAGATCGCTTTCGTAATACTTGGCCTTCTTCTCAAGTCCCAAGAACTCCAACCGCATCGGGTCCTTGATAATCTCCTGAGGTGTTTCCGGGATGCGCTCTTTTCTTGCGACGGCCAAGATAGCTTCCTTGTCGTTGCTTAGGCAAAGCCGTTCCCACAGCTGGGAATGTATCTGGCGCTCAAGCTCGCGCTTTGTCCAGCAATGACTTACCGCCTCAAGCTGGTAATATTCACGTTTTTGGTCATCTTCTATTGAAATCAGCAACTTATATTGCGACCAGTTCAATTGCGCATACAGTGTGTGCGCAATTGGGTAAAATCGGTAGAACCTCCGGATTTGCTCCAACTGGCGAATGCCAAATCCACTGCCATATTCCGGTTCAAGACGTTCCGTGAGTCCCCGTATAATTCGTGCGCCATACTCCGCCCTATCCTTCCCGTGTTGTTCCTCCTCAAATACCCTGCGTCCAAGATTCCAGTACATCATCACGCGATTGAAATCTACGCTTCTAACGGCATTTGCGCGGGCAGTGTCGATAATCTGGCGAGCGTCGGCAAGCAATTTCTGGCTAACGGCTTCGCCAATTGCGTCCGCACTGCGTTCACAATTGGCATCGAGAGCGGCGGATGTTTTCTTCATGCTTCAGCCTCCTCATTTATGAAGTCGGCAAGTGCCGCGTTCGTCTGTTCCGGAGTATCTTCGGTAATCACCTGAAACGCATAAGGATCGCCGTCTTCGCGATCTTCTTTGCGCTCGTCCCAAATCTTGCAGAAGATCAACTTGTCAAACTCGTCAAATGCGTCGGACGGATTCAGCTCGCCGCCGCCCCACAGCGCCTGATGCGCCTGGGCAAAACGATGGGTCAGTTCATCTTCCGTCACTTGCTTCAGCGCAAAGGTCTTCTGTCCATGTTTCCCGATGCCGCCATTGACGCCATAGCGGTACTCCGAAATGTACATCGACCCAAAACGCGGGATGTCCGCGACCGTCTTCCGCGCCTTGGGCTTCTTGTCGGGGACTTCGTAATACTCGTTCTTGATTCCGGATGTTGTCCAGACATAACGCGCCCCTTCCGACACCGCATAGCTGAACGCCTGTTCGACCGCCTGACGAAATTCAGCCTCGGTCACCTCCACCTTCTTGCACTCGACGATGATGATCGGCGTCTCATGCTTGGCATCGGCAAATACCTCAATATCCGCTTCGCGCAAAGACGATCCAACCGTAACCGGCGCAAACAGCCGAATGCGATCATCAGAATATTCATACTGCAAGACAAGCGTCAAGTAAGCCTTGGCCTCGATAATCGCCTCCGGCTTCGTCCAGTCGCGCGAAATTCCATGCCGAAGATACTCAATCCGCTTCCCGTCATCGCCAATACGAATCAGCTTCTTCGCCACTCCCTGGGCGATCAAATCGTCACTTTGTGTTATCAGTTTTTTCTTCATATGTCTCATGTTCCAGCTACTGATCCATGTCAGCAAATAGTCTTAACGCCATATTGCGAGAATTTGCCATCCCCAGTCACTATGGGCATACCTCTGATGAGTGCTGTTGCTATTATTATTCTATCGGCTGGATCCTTATGGAAATCCGGAAGATTCGCAGCGCGCAGCATAATATCGTCATTGGGCGGAATTGCCGAGAGCCCATAAAGTTCCGTCAAGTCAGCAAGAAACTCCTCTGCATCAACAGGGATAACGACTTTCCCTTCCTTCTGCAATCGGGCAATCTCCCAGACGGAAATAGATGAGTAGTGAAGCGAGGAAGCTACGGTAATGCGTCGCTTGGCATCAGCGCTCAAATCTCCGCCGCCCATTCCAAGCCAGATAAGCGCACACGTATCAAGCAAATACCTCATTACGCATTCTCCCAAAGCTCAGAGTCATCGGCGAAGATATCCCCTTTGACAGCAATCTTCTGCCCATAGTCTGAAATCGGCCGGATTTTACGCGTCTGCTCAATAGGGACGATGCGGGCAATAGGGCGCCCGTATCGCATAATCGTAAAAGAGACAAGCCCCAACTCGACCTCGGAGAGCATCCCCGAAAAATTCGCCTTGGCTTCATTAACACTCATCGTCGTTTGCATATCATATCTCCTTAAACGCCGCCATTATACCATTTTAGACCTCTTTAATCAATCATGACCTCTTGACCACACGGATTACAAATGACCCCCGTAGCCCGGCTCCGCCGCGCCGTGCGGGCCATTTGCAATCGGCCTGGAGGGCGCGCCGCCGCCGGACGCGCCATTTCCAGGCAATGCGCGGCCACCCGACGGGTTGCCGTCGGGACCGTTCCGGGCGTGTCTTGCGGGCAGCCCGGCCACCCGCTGCATTTCACGGCGTAAGGAATTCCCTGGAGATGTACCTGCGGGGGACTTCGCCGAGCGGGTGGACGATTCCCACGCGCATTATCGCATGGCGGATCAGATCCGCCCACATCACCTGCGTCATGTTCCGGTACCTCCCCCTCTTCTGCATCGGCAGGAGACAGCCGCTGTTGAACAGCTGCCATAGGTTGTGCGCGATCTGCATCAGCAGGTAGATGTTGCGGCTTGTCCTGGGCTTGTTGCAGAAGTTGTGCCCAAGCCCGTACCCTCCGTTCTTCTCCACGTGGAAGCTCGACTCGATGTCCCACCGGCGACGCCCCCATTTCCCGATGTCGTCGGCCTCCTTCCCGCCGCGCACCTCCAGGCTCGTGGCGAACTGCCCGCCGTACGGAGACCCGTTGCCGTCGTCTTCCGCGACCTTCACGACGTTGAACACGTGCCACCGGTCCGAGCCCCGCGTGATCTCGACGCCGGTCGCCCACGCGACCCTGCCGCATTCCACGCGCCTGCCATGGGGGTCGTGCCTGACGATCCTGTCCGAGTTCGACGGGTTCTGCCTCATCAGGTCGCCCGCCTCCGCGTAGGCCCTCGGCGTGCGCCCCTCCTTGAAGGTGAAGATGTAGTCCCATCCGCACTTCTCGCACAGCTCCATCAGCGGGGCGCAGGCGTAGAGCCCGTCGCCGAGGATGCACATGCCGAGGTGCGGGAACGCCGCCTTCAGCATTGGCGCGAGCCGCAGGAAGCCGTGGTACTCGCTGTCCTGCTTCTCGTCCTCGTCTCCGTCGTGCCATGGCCTTATGGGGACCGACATGATGGAGTAGGCGGATCCCCAGGGGGTGACCAGCTTCGCCTCCAGGACATGCCTGTTGGCGCGGTTCCCCGGCCACCGGCAGCAGCGGATCCGCTCCTGCTTCGTGCCGTCGACCGCGACGGCGAACATGCCCCGGAACCTCGCGCCGTCGAGCATCTTGAGCCTCATCATGTGCGCCACGACGTCCACGAGCGCCTTTTCAAGCACGGCGGTGCAGCCGCGCGACAGGTAGTTGCAGACGCTGAGCGAGCATGGGGCCGTGCGCCTCTCGCCTTCGACCCACCAGTCCTGCCCCGCGAGCCTGTGCACGGCGTCGGCCCAGCGCCCGTCGTTGCGCAGGGCGTCGATGGAGTTGCGCGAGCCCATCCGCCCGAGGAACCCCAGGATGAACGTCCAGAGGAGCGTCCTCCCCTCGTAGAGGCATTTCGCGGGATCCCTTTTCCTGCGGATCCCGCCGAACAGCGGGTTCAGTATCCTGCAGAAGCGCGAAAGGAACCCGGTCAGCTCTTCGAGCGCCTCTTCGCCGTCCGGCGTTTCCGCCGGCCTCCTGCCGGTGCGCCGGCGCGGATGACGGTCTTCCTTCCGGTCTTTTCGGTGATCGCCTCCACGAGCTCCGCGCGGGCAGCCTCGCCCATCTCCTTCAGGAGCCGCTTCGCCTCCGCCCACCTCGCCGACCAGTCCGCCACGACAGGCGCGAAGTCCGCCGGGACGTAGATGCTCCGGGACCTCCCCGTCGCGCGGTCCGACAGCTGGTGGCGCGGAGTGTTCCCGCGGTCCGCCCTGTACAGCGACCCCTCGATGACCCCGCCCTCCGAGAGCAGCCGCTTGAGCCTGCTCGACACCTCCCTGTAGGGAGCCGACATTCTTTTTTTAATCATAGGTCTCATATTATAGAGACCTTTTTGCGGGGAATCAAGTGGGCGGCGCGAGAAAACTCAAAATATTTCTTGGGCCGGGACGACACATCCGTCATCCCGGCCCGTCGCAGCCACACTGCCGCCGGCATCCTGCCTGCGCGAAAAATCAGTCATTTGTAATCCGTGTCTTGACCAACAACGAGATATAGAAGGGTCAGTCCCTAATGGTGGAGTAAGAGTGGTGGAATAGCTCACGAGACCAACCTTCTTCCCTTGGCCGCAAGGCGATACTTCCGCTGCAGTCGATGTAGGCCGCAACATTCATCAGCTCGCACTTCTCGTCCGGCATGTACTCGCGCACGCGGAAGCGAGACTCCCACATCGTTCCCGTGTGGACGCTACGGCAATTATAGGACATGGTCGCGTTCTGCTTGAGCGTCTTCATGAAGGCGCTCACATCGTACATGCGGCGGAGGAACCTCTCGCGGAACCGCTTCCGGCCGGCCTCGTCGTTCAGCCGGGCATACATCTCCCATTCCTTTCGGATCTCGGCAAGTCGATCGCCCGAATAAAGCGCGGCGATACGGTCGAACAGTTCCACATCTCTCATCTCCGGCGCCTCGGGCAAATGGACGAGCAAGTGGAAGTGGTTGCTCATGAAGTGATACGCAGAACCTCGATGCCGGAAAACTTCGCCACGCGCCACAACCGCTCAACGAAGCGCGTACGCTCCTCGTCAGTCAGGTAGAACGCGCGGTTCGCGATCCGACTGATCAGGTGATAACAACGATCAGGCTTGAAATTGCGCAAAGCTCTCATGCCGCGCATTATAGTATATTCCGCAACTACTCCACCACTCCTACACCACCATTAGGGTGTAGACCCCATAGATCTCTGTCGTCCCTCATAGCTCAGTCCGGAGATCGACCCTCTCACTTGAAGCGAAAGACGCGGACCGTCTCCGGCGGGAGCGTCAACGTCAGCACGCCCGCCGAAACCGTCTGCGTCGACTCGGCCACAAGCTCGTCCAGCGTGGCGACGGACGGCGGGAGGACCTTCAGCCGCACCGTCTGAGGCTTATCCGACAGATTGAAGACAGTCGCATAGATGTCGCCGAACTGTTCCGTGATGACCTGCGGATTGTCGCTCGCGAGCAGGCCGTTGACCGGCTGCCAGCCCGCCTCGGAAAGCGTGCGGCAGAGCGGGATGTATTTCTTGAAGAGCGGACGGTCGCGCTCGTAGCAGTCGGGCCGCCGGAAGTAGATGTTCGAGGCGAAGGTCGAGACACCATGCCAGGTGAAGAAGCTCGGCAGCGCACCATAGGCGAGCGACCGCTGAAAATACTTCTCCGTCATCTCCTTCGTGAAATGGTCGAACGGCGCGTCCATCAGGAAGCAGAGCGGTTTGCCGCCGCACATCGACCGGCGGTACATGAAGTCCTCGTCATTCATCGGCTCCCAGCTGACACCACCCTCGCCCTTCTCCTTCACCCACCAGATCTCGCTGCCCGGCACGTCGAGGAACGACACGAGGAACCACCATTTGATGGGCGTGCAGTTCGCAAGCGTGAGCCGTCCTTTCGCATGCGCGAGCCGCGAGGCCGCGCGGATGTACTCATAGGCGATCATGCCCTTCCAGACCACGGGGCGATGGGTGTCCCGGTCGAAGGTGAGCGGCGTCTCCATCCCGGCGAAGTGTTCGCGGGCGAAGTCGCACCACGGCGTCACGTACATCTCCGCCGAATCATAGTATTCGCCGTCGAGCCCCTTCGGGAACGGCTCGGAATAGCGGGCGTCGAAGAGTTCAGGAGCGATCTTGACCCGGAAGTCGTTCATCGCGCCCGGTCCGCCAATGCCGGGCGCTGAATTGAGAAGCCACAACACGCCCTCGCACCACGACCGCTTGCACGTCTGCCCGACCATGGCGCCGTCGGCATCGCGGATGACACTCGTCTTCCAGCCCTGGGCGTAGCGCTGCGGCGTTGCCTGCGCACGCGCGGATTTCATCTCCGCAGGACCGCGAGCGGCCAGCGTCTCGCAGTACGCGCGACCGTCCTCCAACGTGAATGCCTTCCCCTTCTGTTCCCGGGGCACCGAGACCCACCAGGTGCTCGGCTCGGTGTAGCGGAACGTCAGGAGGTCGTGCTCGTCGTCGAACGTGATCTCGCTCATGCGTCCCCGGAAGCGGAACCCGAAATCCTCAAGACCGGGCAGGTTCTTCAGCGAGTCCATGACCGTCCAGAGACCGTGGCGCGAGCAGCGCACGCGGAACATCTCGGGATTCAGCCGGCGATAGGCGACCAGCGCACCGCGGAGGGCCTGCGCGGCGTCAAAGGTGAAGTCGTAAAAACGGACGTGCGCCTCTGGATGCTCCTTCGCGAAACCGAGGTCGAAGACGACGTAGAGCTGGCGCGTGTTGGCGTTCGCACCGAAACGGTGGAAGGCCGGCGCCTCGGGGTCGATGCCGAGCGCAAAGGCGCGGCCCCCGCAGGTTGCGGCGGCGAACGGCCAGCGCGCGTGGCGTCCGCGCCCGGCATTGCCCTGGCTGACGGAATACTGGCGCTCGCCGACCGTGAAGGTCTCCGAACGGCGCAGCGTCTCGTGCCAGGCGATCGGGCCTTCGGGCAGCGGGATGGCGTAGACGAGCGAGACGGCGCGGTCGCGTCCGCTCCGCTCCCGCACGGTGACGTCGAAGGCGCGTCCGCCATCGACGGGAAACTCCTTCACGTCGAGCAGGAAGTCGGCAGCCTCCGAGATCGGATGGTATTTGCCATTCGCGGCGACGTCGCGGAGGAAGAAACCGCCCTTCCCGCACAACGTCTCCGTCATCCCGGAGTCGCCGTCGAAGGCATCGCGGGTCTCAAAGTCGCGTTGCGCGGCGGCGGCGAGCTCGGGCTCCTGCGGGGCGACGTAGCCCTCGGGGAAGACGGAGCCGACGCGCTTCAGGGAGAAGACGTCCACCCGCGCGGCGGCGGGACCGTGCCCGCGGAAGCGCGCGTACAGACGGGCGACGCCGGCCGGCACGATGAACGACGTCGCGACCTTGCGTCCAGGCTTCATCAACTCGTTGGCGAAGGCCCAGTCGAGGGCGTTCCCCTTCGCGTCAAAGAGGCAGAGGTTCATCGAGAAGCGTCCGCGGGTCTCGTCCAGGGGAGATGTCTCGCAGACCAGCTCGTAGCGGTCTCCGGGCATGACCTTCAGGCGTTCGGTGATGTTGACGGCCCAGTTCTTGATGCCGGTGTGGCGAAACGACCAGGCGCCGCCTTCAGCCATCTCGACGGCGATCGTGCCCTTCTCGGGCGCCCAGGGCTGCGGCGTCCAGGCCCCCGCCCCCCACGAATAGCCAACCAAAGACAAAACAAACAACATGTTCGGGATTTTCATTTCCAATCCTTTTCGTTCAACTGCGCTAGGATTTTAGCATATTGTCGCCGTTCTGTGCGAAGCACCCTCATTGGCGCTCTGTGTTGACGCCCGCGGCAGCGGCCACCGCGCAGACTCTGCCTGCCGGCGGCAGGAGGACTTTGGACGTTGGACATTCGACTTTGGCTGTCCGAGAGGGACACGAGAACTGTACAGAAACAAACTTCTTGCCGTCTCGTTCGAGGACCGGCAGAGAGTGCTCGATTCAGCGGAAGATGACGAGGGTGCCGTTGGGGATGTATTCGAGGGACAGCGTCTTGCCGTCCTGGGATTTGACCAGACGGAACTGCGCGGCGGCATCGCCCGCCACGACCGGGAGTCCCTGAATGTCCTTCGCCGCCGTCGCCACCACGCTCGTCCTGCCCTTGAGCGCGTCAAATTCGCCTTCGAGCGCAAACGTGCAGCCTTCAGCGAAATCGAGTTTGCCATCCGTGACAAGGCCGTGTCCCGCCGCCAGGTCGGACGCATGGGCCATGAAGGACTCCGTCACAAAGAGCCCCGCCTCGGCAAGCCAGGTACTGGCGGTGTTCACCTTGGGGCATCCCTTCAGCAGACGCACGATCAGCTGACGGCTGGGCGCTTCCAGGATGGCTCCCACCGTCCCGCTCAGACGCTCCATGCGCCGAACCGTCGTCCGCTCTTTCAGCGCCGCATAGGCCGGCGTCGACGGATCGGTCAGAGTGAAGAGGTTGCCGTCTTCCGAATTAATCAACCGCTCATAGTCGTCCGAATTTTCCGAGTTACGTCCCAGACGGTCATACACAAGCCCCTTCTTCGTCGAGTCGGTCCAGGTCGTCGTATTATTGGGTCCTACCTCGTAACCGCTCACGCCGATTCGCCACCAAAACGTGTTTGCACCCGGGCTCAATGTCGCATTGCCGTGCGACAGCTTATCCAAACCCTGACGCTCATACACACGTTTTCCATTAATCCACAGAGTCGACACCGTCTTTTCCGAGCCTGCAAAGGACCAGGTCACGTTTGTCGGGTCGGGATTCCAAATGTAGCCCTGGTAGTTGACGGCGTAACCATACGCCCGCACGAGTTTACCGTACTCATTGGGCACCTGATCGTCAAACGTCTGGCTCTCGTAGGCGAGACGCACGCCGAGCGTTACCCCGTTGGTCGCGTTGTTGTCCTCGTTGTCGCAATGCTGATTCGCCTTGTAGACGTTCATCATCCCGTCCGTGAATCCGTCAGGAGTATCCTTGTGCCAATAGGCGTAGGCACGCCACCCTTCGTAGAGACCGGCGTTGAAGTTCGCGTTCGGCTCGGCGAGGGACATCGTTCCTGCCTCCAGATCGAGGTTCGAGAACGACGGCGCGTCGACCGAGCAGGTCAACGTGGCGCCCGCCGACTTGACGATGCCCGCCCAGGTACCCGCACAATCACCAATCGAGACCTCTCCGGCCACAGTCATCTGGGGCAGGCTCCAGGTCTGTTCCCTGTCCGCGTTATCGAAAGTAAATGCGACATTATTTGCCGTAAGAACGCCCGTTCCCATCGAGGCCGGCAAAGCGCCATTCGCCATCACCTTCAGGTTGACGTTGGTCAAGGCCAATCCCCGCGCAAAGGAGTTCTGGGGAGAATGCAGTTCCACATCCGGAATCTGCGGCGGATCCGCAGCACGCCGACAGATGGCGAATGCGTCCTCGGCCGTGATGGGGCCTCTCAATTTTGACTTGTTGGAATTCAACCCCTGCCCCAGCATGCTCACCACGAGACTGCGCTCGGCAACAATGGGACCATCCCAGATGCCGCCGGTGTTCGTCGTCTGAACGACCATCGACTTCATACACGTCGCGGGGACACGCAGCGTCCATTTCTTCTTCCCGACCGTGGTATTGGCATAGAGATCCAGACGCCCAGAATCCATGACAGTAAGGGTATTCGACGCGTCGCCGGCCAGGTTGGCATGGTCGTTCATCGACACCTGTGCATTCGTGATCACAATGTGTCCGGGATTCTTGATGACGGCGCGAAAGCAGAATTCCCCAGCATTGTCGGTGTCGTACAGCGTCAGCGTGTGCCCATTCATGTCGAGCGAATTGTCATCGCTGTTGTTGGGGAAATCCTGGTACTGACCCACCTGCGTGATCGTCGCATCGCCCGTCATCGTGAGGATCGTGCCGCCCCAGACGCCGTTGCGCTCATAGGTGCGCGACGTGCGGGCGACGAGCGCGCCGACTCCGTCGACGCCCGTACCGGCGAAGGAGAGCTTCTCGCCCGCGAAGTCGAGCTTGCTCGGGGCTGACGTGTCGAGACATTCCGTCTCGAGCGTTGCACCGTCTTCAACGAACGTGCCATGGTCCGTGTCGCCCAGCGCACCATTCGCGGTAAGTCGCAGAATGGCTCCCGGAAGTACGTGCACCTCGCCCGCGAAACCCGCGCTCTTGAGGTCTTCGTTGATTTCGAGACGACCTCCTCCTGTCACGCGCAGGTCTTCAGCCGCCTTGAGGCCCTCCCGAGTCGCAGCGCCATCGCTGCTCGTCACATAGCCGTTCTCGAACGCCTCGGCCAGCGTATTCGTGGCGCCATTTGGCAGCTTCACCGTATAGATCGGCGCCGCCCCTGCCGTCAAACAGAAAGCCCCCACCCCCGCAAACACGAGAAGGATCATCCCGAAACTACGCAAAAAGACCGCAGTGGAATCGATTTTTTTCATGTAGTTAGAATACCACAAAACAGGCCAGGCGTAAAGGGGTGCGATTGTAAATTGTTGAATCCACTAACTGACATCAACGGGATTCGGGTCTTGTCCCGACTTGGTCGCCCGACCCGCAGTTCGCGGGCACCCACCGACATGATTCCGACGCGCGCGCCTTCACGCGCGCCCTTTACCGTGGCGGTCGGAATCACGTCGGGCCCGCGAACGTGCTCTCGTGTGCCAGTCGGCTCCAAGACCCGTCTCTCAGGGACGCCGTCACCGACGACATGGCCGCCTATGTGGGCGAGGTCATGTCGTCGGTCGCCTTCAGGGGCGGGCTCCGAGGTCGACAGAATCCGGCGGCTCTATCCGAAGGAGCTCGAGGCGTCGAAGGAGGCGGGAGCCTCGCTCGACGACCTCGACAAGCGCAGGGGGAACATGCGCTACGGATGGCTGCGCAGGAACGGATACTGCATCTCCTCTTCGCACGTCGAGGCGGCCG
>ERZ1026880.315-NODE-315-length-25555-cov-21.670980_pt1 | contig 25555 bp, 30 predicted proteins | sample MGYA00380170_ERZ1026880 | MGnify/ENA primary metagenome ERZ1026880 (study PRJEB33269, sample SAMEA4719806) | human gut metagenome | biome: human-associated habitat; feature: organic feature; material: feces | place: Cameroon | collected 2013-10 ...
GACATACTTGTACTACCATCGTTTCCAGTACCTTCACCGACTAGTGTACGACCTTGACCGAACTGTTCCCAAGTTCCACCCAAGAATGTTCCTGGGTTCTTTTTGTCGTATGTGATATAGACTGCGCCAACTGGGAATATTTTATTTAAAAACATTGGAGCTACAATATCGCCTAATACGGTTAGTGTATCTTTTTGGTTTCCATCTTGACCGAAGAACGTTAATGATCTTCCATCTTTACCAAAGTTAATTAACGAGTAAGTAGGTGCTACAGTAAAGATTTGCCATGAGTAGTCATTCATGAACTTATCCTTAACACCGAATGCCACTTCATAAGAATTTGTTGCGGATGTAAATAAATTACCTGCTTTGTAGTCTTGCTCAAGAGTATAGTTGTTATCCCATGAATTTATTTTCGTCCATGAACTAGCTCCACTCGCTCTATATTGGATATAGAATGATGTCACATTCTTATTTGATAAACTTGTAAAACCGACTTTAAAATGCAGTAATGCATACGTTCCGCTAGCTTCATCAACTACATAACTTGAGTTAGCACGTTTTGCAGTTACATTAGTCAAACTTGGCGAGCTATATGCCGACACAGTAACTGAACCGCTCTTAGATGCAGTTCGACCACGTGAGTCTGTAACAGTGATTACGTATGATAATGTGCCACTTCCCTGTACAATACCTGTAGTAAATGAACTATCATTGTATGTTTGTCCTTCAAATTTAGTTGATACAGATGTAACAGTTGAGCCTTGACTACCACTTGTAGCAATTGAGAACTTTAATCTTGATTGACTTTGAACATGTTGACCTATTCCTACGCAGATTGAATTTATATCAGATATCGAGACCGTTCCAACACTAGGAACGACTCCACTTCTTACTTTAATTGTTGCATTTACTGATTTTGAGCCAACCGAAGTTGAACCACTGAATGTTTCTAATGTAAATGTAGCAATTCCACTTGTCGAATTAGGTAAGTCCTTTTCCCATGCGGTAGGAATCGTATAAGAAAAAGTGGGTGTTAATGTCCCACTTATCGTTGTTAATTCACTTGTTTTACCGTTCCATGTTGCGTAGATTTTATGTGTAAAGTTTTTTGAAGCACTCGAACCATTAATATTAATAGTGTTACCACATTCAATACTAGGGCTATCAATAGATATGCTTGATGCTCTTGGAATAGTTGTCAATTTAACAGTACCACTGCAAGAACCAGTAATAGGTGCATAATATCCAGAGTTACTTCCGCTGAAAGATGCACTTGCCGAAATTGTTTTTGAACCATCTGCATCATGTGAAATAGTTACAGTTCCACTTTTTACACCAACAAGCGTATTTACCGGCACATTAGGTGTAAAGCTTTGGTTTAACACTTGAGTACCATTCACGGATACTTTAAATGTTTCTGGGATTCCATTATGCGTATGGTACTGCGTATTAGATCGAATACCAACCCACCACTCTACATATGATGTGTTGTTTTCAACAGAATAAGATATTTCATTGATTCGTAATATTAACGAGTATTTATCCCACTGACCACTACCAATTTGTATTCCACCACTAAATTCTGCCATTTAATCACCCTACTTTCTTGAAGTCCAATGAGCCATTTGCTCTTGGCACGAATCCAAATGCACCAACTTTTAAAGACTGCGTGAATTGTCCATCTGTGATGTACATTGTTTGATCGTTTATGTACGTTACCTTTGCACCATTTTTTTGAATCGACCATTCTTGGTTTGTAATCTTAGTTTTAAATGCACTGTCTGATTTACCTAAAGTCAATGCATCGTTATCAAACGACATATAACTGTTTACGTTGTCTGTGGTTTGCTTCAAACCATCCAATCTACCATTTACACTATTTATTTGGCCGTTCATTTCATTTTTAGCATCAGTCACGCTTTGATTAATTGACCACGTAAAATCGCTCTTAGTTTGGCTAAACTGAGTAGATACTTCTTCTTTATAATGATTCAAAGCCGAATTTGATACGTAAGTTTCGCTAACTTTCGCAGTAATTTCATTCGCTTTTGTCTCAATGGCAGATCGTCTTTCAGTGCGTTCTGTATTGATTGCTTCATCTACATCTTCAGGTGCAGGAGTCCAATCAGTAGCTTTGTTACCTTCTTCTACTTTTTCCCATTTTACTGACACTGTTCCTTTTCCAGAACCGCTAGACATTCTTGGGATAATTACCGAACGTGCACTATTACCACCTTTTGGTATTGTGTATGTAATCCAGTACTTAGTTAATGTTGTTGATAAAGTAAAATCACATTGTCCATCTGTGTTATTACTAACTTGTCCTTGGCTACCCACACAATGAGTAATATTTGACGGATTGTAAAAATGTACTCGTATTAGATCCCCTGCTACAGTTGATTTAGCCCAAAAAGATAATGTGTAAGTATCTCCGTTTAAAGGAATAGAAGTAACCCAACTACATTGATCAACATAATTAGATGAAGGATATGAATATGTTTGCTCTTCTTGATGACTGTTTTTTAATAAATTCCTCCCTCCGATCTTTAGATTATCAATCTTATTTGAAGTTTCGGTAATCGAAGTAGCTTGTAATTTAATCGCATCTGCATTTTGTTTTATTGCGGTTGTGTTTGAAGTAACTTTATTTGTTAGTTCTGCAAGGCCTTTCTGAGCTTTATCTGCATTAGCTTTAGCAGTATCTGCAGTTGATTGTGCAGCCTTTGCGTTATTTATTGCAGTTTGAGCATTACCTTGAGCAGTAGTAGCATCTGATTGAGCTTTCTGCACTGCAGTTTCTGCATTGGTTAAACGAGTTTTAGCTTTTGATATTTCATCCTTGGTTGCATCAACTCGGCCTGTAACTATTTCTAGATTCGCTTTAGCATCTGCTAATTCTTTGTTAGCACTATCTAAATTCAACTGAGCACTATCTGCTTTTTTCTTTGCTTGGTCTGCTAATGTTTGAGCGCTCTGAGCGTTACCTAAAGCTTTATCTGCTTGAGCTTGAGCATCTGTTGCTTTTTTAGTCGCATCAATAATATCTAACTGAGCTTGCGTTGTATCAGATTGTAGCTTTTCAATAGACGTTGCTTGAGTTGATATTGTATCTGCAGTTTGCTTAAACTGAGTGTTCATACTTCCTTCAAGTGTTGTTAAATCACTTTTTGAAGCATAAGTTTCTGATACAGTAGTTGATAATTCACCGACTTTCTTTTCAATCTCAGTCGATACATCTGCATGGATTGTTTTTGATTCTTTAGTTAAATCAACCTTTGTAGCATATGTTTCTTTTACGGTAGCAATTTCACTTGCGTTTGCATTTGCTTTATCAACTGCATCTTGAATCTGTTTCTTTGAATCAGTGATATCACCTTTGATTGCATCAATCTGTTGTTGAGCTTTACCAGTACTTGTATTTGCATCTTGTGCAAGTTTCTTTGCATCTTCAGATTGTTGATTTGCAGTACTTGCTAATTCATTCGCTTTACTTGCATCTGTTTGAGCTTGTATTGCTTTATCAACTGCTTCTTTTGATTGCACATTTGCTTGAGATACTTGAGTGTGAATCTCACCGATTTTCGCATCAATCTCATTCCATGTGTTATCAAAAATAGCTTTCGTATACTTGATTTCACTTGGATTAGCATACGTACATTTCCATCTTTTCCATAGGAACTTATCACTTTGATAAACCACATTGCCGACAAACCACTCACCACCGACTAATTCGGTCTGTGATGTTGAATAATAGAACTGTTCTTCTGCACTAACGAACGATTGACCATCCTCACCTTTAATTGCCGACCATCTGTATTTAGTTGGGTCTTCTGAACCATATTGTTTTGAATCAGAATACTGACCAATAAATTTACGATTTGAATCTGTCAAACTGAAATCAACTTGGCCATCTGAACTGTTGGCATAAGCAATATGCACATAAGCACTAGTTCCATTCTGACCGTCTTGTAATCGCATTACAGTGACTTCTGCAGTTGCCTTTAGTATTTCACTATTCATAGCTTTAAAGCGATACACTGCTTTTTCTACGAAGTCTGAAGCACTAACTGTGATTGTCTGATTTGTTGATATTTGTACATCATCTTTGAACCATATAATTGAATACTTAGATGTAATATCAACACCATCATTCTTTACCAATGCAGTCAATTTAGTTGAATCTGAATCAGTCTTAAATAGAACTCCATTCGTTGATACGATTGAGCCCTCATAGATTTTCTTCAATTCAATCATCTTGTTCATTTCACTGATCAATGCAGAACTAATCTGTGATTGCTTTTCTTCAAAGTTATCAAAGATTGTCTTGCACTTTTCTGTATCAGTAAAACAAATCTCTTGCTCGGTGATTCTAGCCTCTAAATACAATGTAGGACTATACTCTGCATCTTCAATCGTGAATGTATCACCGATATCTGCATCAATATAAGCATCAACATCATACGTAACTTTAGGAACACAATTCTTTTTTAATTGAGCTAAAGCTTGACCGTATAATGTCTCGACACTGTCTGTTTCATAAGACCATATTTGAACTGCATACATATCATTTGAATGATTCGTTAGCAAAGTCGAAGGAAATCTATCTCTCGATTGAGGTGCCAGTATATTGTTACCTTGAACTTTATACAATACATTACCATTCGAATCTTTTACAGTTCTACCACTGATTGAATTCAACTGTAATCCATTGTTGCCAGTAGGTCTGATACCTGTATACAACTCTGTGATATCACTTGTTTTAGTGATTCCATACACATCATTTGGATATCTCAGTATTGTGCTGCGTTTATCGCTTCCCATACCTTGAACACTGTCAGAATGTTCTCTGTAAATGTTTAATACAACATTTTTAAGAGAATAATCATCATTCAATTGAGTTACGAACTCTAATTCTGCATCAAATACATTTGCGATCGAATATAATCGAGTTAATACAGTATCACTGCCTGTCCATTCATGTGTTATACGTTTGTCAGATACTTCGTTGCGACCAATTGTAAACGATCTTTCAAATCCATACGCACTGATATATTCTGCAAATGACATTGCTCTAGGAGCTTTATATGCATCTACATATTCGTTCGTTAATTCTAGGCAAAGACCATAGGCGGTAACATTTGTTGTGTCACCACCTTTTTCAACATTCATAATTGTTAAATAATAGCCTTTGTTCTTTCTTGTAAAGCTCAACTTATTTCCTTCTACTAAAAAGACTGCATCATCATGTGCAGTCAATGTAGTAAATTCAAATGTATATGCCGACCCTTTCAAGTATGTATGCAAAGTTTCATCAAAATAATGCATACAACTTGTTACTGTATTGTCTAGAAAAGCTAGAACCTTATCGTAAGGAGTTAATACTGCTATTCTGATTTGTTCCATTATAACCATGCCTCCCTAATTCTAGCTTTGATAGTTGGCTTTGATTTTGTCCAACTTGAACACGTAAGCTTCACTTCTGTAGTTCCTACTGGAGCTTTAAAATACTTAGTTCCTAGAACCTCATCTTGAGGTCTAGACATTCCGTTTACATAAACGTGCGATGACTTACCATCAATTGTAATTTTCGTACCATTAGGATATCTATTAGGAATATCTCTCCATTTTGATACATTATTTTTTGTAAAATTGATTACATCAAATCCCATCATTGACATCAGTTGATTACCGCCTCTATCACCCCATTGCTTGAACGCAATCTGAATTTTAGCGCACTTCATATTTGCAATTTCTGGAATGTAATAATTGTAATATCCTCCCCAGTAGAAGAATCGGATGTTTCCGCCTTCTTTTAACACATCGCAATGTCCCCAATTCCAATACCAAGGATTTTGTGTGTGTAAATGTGAAGTTGTATATGAGAAGTTTCTAAGCATTTTGCCGTTTGCCCAAAACTCATAATGTCCTGTATTTCCGACTGTATCTGTTTTATAAAAGTTACATCCACAAATCAATTTGTTATCTGCAGTCAAGAAGTTGATGCACATTTCACCAGTCTGACCCATAAGTCCTGCATAAAACAACAAATGAAAATAACAATAGAAGTTCTGAGCACCACTTGTATCTCCATTTGAATCTGCAGGTATTACCAAGGTTCTTAATCCACCACTCGCAGACCCTTTTTTTGCTCCAACAGTGCCAAATCCAATAAACTTTTGATTAAACCAAGTGTGTTCGGCTAATGTACCGTTCGAACCGTACTGAGGATGCATTACATCCGTTCCGCTAGTGTCATCTGCACAATTGTAAAAGTTGTTGATGCTCACTAAATGTTCGCTTTGTTGATATGTTTCTGAATCAAGTTCTTCGATTTTGCCGTACTGCATAACTCCTTCAGTCGATACGATACCGATATATCCTGTTTCAGATGTTGTTTGAACCTCATAATCAATACTTACGGGTACAGTTCCTTCATTTACAATATTTAGAACTCCATCTGTAGCAGTAAATTCTTTTTCTGTTGTCGAATACTTGCGTGGGTCTGAGCAATAGATTTCGATTTCACCGATCACGTTATTACTTCCGCCATCAACTTGTGTGTTAGATGTCTTAGTTCCAATGAAATACTTGTCGCTTTCATCATTAAAAATGACCTTTACTTGCTCGCCACTCAACAATTTATTCATCTTGTTGTAAGCTTCTCGAAATTCTCTGCTTCCTCTAGCTCTCAACTGGTACTTAACAGTAATCGTTCTTGCAGGAGTTGTTTTATATCTGTAATAAGAACCATCCATCCCACCAATTTCAGTATGTTTTACTTCTGATTCCATCAACTCACGTCCTGTTACAGAAAGTGTACGATATCCATCTATTTCATTTTCTAAATATACGCCATTATATGACATGGCCTCTGTCGGTAGATTAGTACCGACGATGCCACTATTTACTGTATTTACGAATGCATACATTATCTGTTACCTCGCAATCTCTCGTTAAGCTTTGAGTTTCTGTTAATCTCATTCTGATTTGCTCTATATATTGCACGTGCAAATTCACGATCATTAATGTAAAGTGGTGTTTCAACCGTTAATTGAGCGTTGCTAGTGTAATCGTATTCTGCATTCATATCACTCACAACACCTCCAAAAGCCATTTTAGGAGCGCTCATTAGTGGAAGGTATAATAACTTCTCTGCAGCCTTTTTAACCTGAGGAACCATTCCTAAAATACCATTGCGATATCCTTTACCCCACCACATACCATCTTTATCTGCAATTTTAGATGGTGAGCCAATCTTAGCTTTTGCACGAATTGCGGCATCTGCAGCTGCTGCTAAACTAGCGGCCGCAGCTCTAACAGAACCTTCACTAGCTCTTAAACCATTCGCCAATCCTTGACCAATCATCTGACCACAATATTGTGCTTTTGACTGACACGCATTGAATGCACTGATAATGTTATTGCATGAAGATCGTGCTATTGACACACTTTTTGATAAGCTTCCTTTAAGTCCTGATGTAAACTTAGTGCCCATTGCAGTTCCTGAAGTTGAAGCCCTAGCTTCTGCTGCAGACATTGCACTGATAATGTTATTGCATGAGTTTGTCACTGTAGCTGACGTACTGGCAAATGTAGTACCTACCATACCAATAGCAGTTACAAGGGCCATCATCTGAGTACCAGCGCTTCCTATGCCTACAGAAGCTGCAGATATAGCTCCTATTCCGGTTGCTACTGCAGCTAAGCTAGCTCCCATATCAAACAGATTTAAACCAGTAATAATCTGAATACCTTTAGCTAATTCTTTAAATCCTTTACCAGCATTTAATGCCGATTGGCCAATAGATTCAATCACTCCTGATGCTGAGTTTAAGATTCCACTTACTGTTTCACCGAATGATGTAATTACACCACTGATACCTTCAAATACTTCTTTGATAACAGGTCCAAACGCAGAAACAACATCTGCAACACCCTGAAGAACCATTTGTAAACCTTCACCTTGTGATCCAACCAATGCCATTGCAGCACCAGTTGCTAGAATAGCCGCTGCCAACGCAAGCCATGTAGTAGGTGGTACTAATGCAATTGCGGTTCCTAAACCTGTAAATGCAGTTGCTAATCCTTGTCCAATACCTTGTGCTACCGTACTGATTGCAGTACCAAGCGATTCAATGACTGTTCCGACTCCTTCCAAAGCTGATTTAATGCCTTGTCCGATACCTTGAAAAGCAGTACTAATAGCTTCTCCTAGACCTGTTATAATTCCTTTTACACCTTCACATACCGAAGTAATAACATTTGAAATTCCTTCAAATGCAGAATTAATAATCTGTGCAGCTTTAGATGTTTTCTGAGCAGTTCGCATTGTTGCATCACCAATACCGTCGCTTGGAGTACCATTTTGTGGTAATTGTCCAGGTATTTCTTGAGTTGGTTTTTCTCCTAATCCTCTGATTTTGTCAATAATTGATTTTAACTTTGAATATCCACCTTTAGCCGTGCCAACGACACCACTAATCATACTAGATACTTTGCTACCGACTTTGATCGCAACAAATGCTCCTGCCAATAATTTGACTGCACTTGCAAATCTCTTAACATCTTCCGTTTTAAGATTTGCTATGAAATCTGCAATTTTGCCAGTTACATCTTCTACTTTTGCAATGATATTTCCAATGTCTTGTCCTAACTGCTCAAAGACTTTACTGTCTTGCAACTTATCCATTACATTTCCAATAGCATCTTTGACTTTGTCGAACAATGTAATTGCGTTTTGTACTGCATCTGTCTTCATAAATCCATCATAGAATTGTTGGACCATAGCTTTAGCATTGTTTGCTCTATCTGCAAGCCAATCCATAGCTTTTGATACACTCTCCAAGACTCCAGGCTTAAAGTCCCATGTCAAACCATCATCCTTGGATTCCATGATTGAATTTCTAAAGTCATAGATTTTAGATTTGATCTTTTCTAGATTATCAACTAATCCACCCATGGCTTTTGACTTCAACATGTTATTCATTGCAGACAAGAACCCTTGTTCTAAGTTTTGTACTGCACTCTTGATGTTAGTCATAGAAGTTTTAATACCTTTAGATGCTTCTAATGTAGTTTCTGCAAAGCCACCTGTTTCTGTATCACATTCAATCATTGCATCATTAAACTGATCAAATGTAATCGTTCCATTCTGTAATGCATCATACAATTCATTTGCATTACCACTTGTAATACCTAGTTTCTTTGCAACTTTAGTTAATGCTGGTGCCATTGTTTCTTGTAAAGTTCTCCATGATTGCATATCAACTGTACCTTTAGCAAGCATCTGTGAATACTGTTGTAAACCACGTGATGCATCTTCTGAGCTTGAACCGCTCGCTAAAAACGCATGATTTAATGCAATTGTAGTATCAGTTGCCTTATCGATATTGCTTGTAACGGCAGCCAACGACTTAGATGTTGTTACAACATCTGCCAAGTTTGTAGGTAAGCCTTGTACTGACTGATTTAACTTTGCAACACTCTTTTGAGATTGTTCAATTGAAAACCCCAAAGACTTCATAACTTTTGGATAGGATTGCATGGTATCAAATCTATTAATAGCACCATCAAAGGATGAGCTAAGAACGTTCATCGTTGCACCAATAGCTTTAGTTATGCCGACACCTGCAACGATAGATTTAACTCTATCGCCAAACGACTGACACGCTCCTATAGCTTTGTTCATGGTTGAGGTCATATTCTTATCGGTTGCCGTTAGTATGGCTTCAACGCTAAAACTTTCTGCCATTGTTATCCCTCCTTTTTATTTATGAACTCTGCCAACTTATCAAACTTGCTTTGTTTCTTTATTCCCATGACACGATCCAACTCTTTCTGATAGTCAAAGAACTTGCTAAATTTCGTGTATACCATTTTCTGTTTCTTGCCCACTTGCTTTTTAGCTTGTGCAGTCATATTTAGGTACGCTTGCAAATGCAGATAATACTGATCATCTACCATTTGTAGCTCTTTGGCCTTCATTAAAAGTCGATATTCGTAAGGGGTAAGATTATTTACCTGATCTAAACTTTTGAAGTCTAGATATCTAAAACAAGTCAAAGCGACACGTTCATACATTTCATCAAATGTTTCGTCTATTTCTTCTCTTCTTTCTCTTCTTCCTGCATGCTCGTCATCAGTGATTTCACTTCTTTCTTGCACGCATTCGCTTGAGATAAAAAATTGATTACGTCCTCAAAAACTTTGTCGATATCTTCAACATCTTCTAAATATCTTTCAATGTCTGTTTTCTTTAAACGTGGTGTTTGTCCAATATTCATACAGAAGATACAATCGACTAATGCATCAATATCTCCATCCATGATGCTTGCGACCATAAACTTCAAACCTACTTCTTTTTTGTTTTTAGTGTTTGGTACATCTACAGTCACTCTTTTATTGACTTCATGTAAAAATCCAAACCCTGCTACTAGTTGATATGTTTCACCATTTACTTCAATTTCCATGTTTTTACTCATTTAAAGTCCTCACTTTCTAAATACAAATATAAAAGGGGCAATCTCTGCCCCTCATGCGTTTATTACGCTTCCTTAGTTACATCCTTATAAACGTAAGATGCTACTTCCTGTTGCTCTTTTGTGACTGTTGCATATCCATCTGCCCCATTTCCATTTGCTCCGAATGTTAAATCAACTTCAACAACTCCTTCTGCTTCTGATGAAATTGAGCATTCAGTCAAATATCCTTGGTAGTATTTAGATTTAAACTTGCCGACATTTGTTTCAGTTCCTTCTTCTGCTAGGTTTACTTCCCAACATTCAACTAACTTATCTGCCAACATAGCTTTCTCTAATTTGTCGATAATCGCATCACCTTTTGCCAAAACAGATGTTGATGTAATTTCAATTTCTGCCACTGATGGTGTACGAATAGTTCCATCTTTTGTAGCAGTTGTATCTGCATCTTTTGTTACGTTTCGTTCGTTTTCTGTTGGGAATGCAATTGCACTAGCATCTTCTTTTTTTGAATCTTCTGCAACTCTGAAAAGATAGATCAACTGTTTACCTGCAACTGATTCTTTCATTGCTTCTGCGAACATTTGTAAATCAAATTTCATTATTTTATTCCTCCTGTAATTCTAAAATCCAACTCTAGAACACCATGCATCAATGGTGCTCCTGTACTTGAATCCGATAATATCCGTTGGTTGATATTTTGGATCATAAAAGCAAAGTTGTTTGTGTGGTTGATTTGTCTAGCCACTTTCTTAATGGTTTGCATAATTTCAGACAATTCTCCACGCTTCCTAGGATTGTTGTGCCAAACATCCACAACTTGCGTGATAGTGCCTAAAATCATTGTTTTATTCCCATAATCGTCCACTAGTTGACTTGAACCAATGTATACATATGGATATGGTGTCCCTTCACTTGGCAGAAACGTGTCATATACATTAACGCCTTTACTTTTTAACGCTTTTTCTAATTGCACTTTTAGTGCAATGAATAACTCCTGTTGTGAATCCATTGCATCACCTACTTAACTAGTTTTTTCATGTCTGACTTGAATATTGGTACTTGTTGTTTAAACGCAGGCCTAACAAAAGGTTGTGCGTCCATAAAACGTGTTCCAAATTCAACATAAGGTGCATAATTTGTTGATGGTCCTTCTGCATATGTGAATCCACCATCACGTGTTTCACCTCTGATACTTCTTTTGGTTGCTCCTGTTGAATACCCTTTTGTAAATACTGCATTTTTAACAGTTTTATTTTGCATATCCATTCCATTCTTCAAAACTACTGTTTTCACATCTTCCAAAGAACAATTCTTTTTGAGCTTCTTCTGCAGTTTATCTAATCCTCTTATTTCAACTTTTGCCATATCTACTGCACCTCAGACAGAATAAAAGACTCCTTTGTCCGGAGTCTTCGTGAGTAATCTACTTTGTATTTCTTTGTACCGATTCTAATATGATCAAATGGCTTTTGATAGATGTTCTGTATATGACAAGTAAGGCTACCTTGTCTGATTTGCCCGTATACCTGCATCATAGTTTCAGTTCTTGTATCCATTACGGAAGCCATTACCATTTCTTCTACAGGCGAATCATCTTCATAGTTGCCTGTATTCTCGTTATAAGAGCCTTGCACAAATCTTTGAAAGTAAATAGGTTTATCGTACCTCATAAGAATCGTACCTTCCCTTTATTTTGATTGGCTTGCTCATCTCTCCAAGATTGAATCTCAGAAGAGAAAGAAGAGAAGTCATCATCATTAAATGACATTGACTCCCCTTCAACTGAATGCGTTTGAACACCTTCAGAACCAATCCTATTAAAGCGTTTGATAGACACTTCTGTAATGATATATTCGAGTTCATCCGGTATGATTTTTACGCTTAGAAGCGTTTTAAGTCGACCTTCCGTAAGTCTTACAATGGTCTCTAGCTTTTCATCATCAGTTTGCAAACCAAGAAGCAGTTTTACATCATTTAATACGGTTGTTGTCGACATCTTCAATCACCTATGCCTTTAAATCAACAACTACATCGCCTTTTGATACTGCTTTGTAGTTTCTATCACATTCAACTACTGTACAATGATTAGATTCTGCTGCTTTGATATCTGCTCCTTCTTCGAAGTTCTTCCAAGATTTTACATCTGTACCATATTCCACTGCTTCTTCAGAAGCTCCTACCTTGAATTTGAATTTGTTTTTCATAGATTGCAACTGTTCGTCAACTGCTACTTTTGTAGTTCCTGTTTCTTCGCCTTTAGAAGCCGTTAATGTTAAATTACGCAATGTCTGAGTATCAGAACCACCTACTGCAAAGTGTGCAATTGCATCTTGGTATTCACACATTAAACGTAATCCCATGATAGCGAACATATCAGAAATAGCACGATCATAGTTCCCTTCTACATGGAATCCTAAGAAGCCAGTAGTACTGTCAGTAGTATATGAAAGTCCTGCTTTAACAAATTCAGAATCGCTTGGATCTACATAATATGCAATGATGTTGTTCATTGGAGTAGCCACTACTGTTTTTTCTGCAACTCGGTCTGTTAAGAATACAATATCTGCTCCTAAGAAGTTCTTAATGTATGTTAAACCGAATGCAGTCTGCATAGATACATTAGCTTCTCCTAAATAGCGGTAAGCATCCAAAGTATTTACGAATACAACAATACCAGTAGTATTTCGTTTCATTTGTTGGAATTTGTGTTTAACATTACCGATTGCCATTGCGATAGCCATTTGCCAAGTTGCTTCATGTCCTACTAAGCTACCTGAATTCAACTGTTTATATAAGCGATCAGTGATGTTATCTTGCAGATCAATGCGGAACTGTTCGTCAGTATCAGATACTGCAGCTTCATATCCTTTCTCTGCAATTGCTTCAATTGGAACGGCTTTACGGAATTTCTCGATTTGAATTGTATCGAACACTTCTTCTTCAACTTTGTATTCGCTTAATGGAATTGATTCACCTTCTGCTACATGTCCGTCTTTTAATGTTCCTGTTACTTTCTTTGTTTTTAAAACAGAACCGTTTGCTTTACGAATTGGACGAATAATTCCTAATACGTCCAATAAAGCTTGGATGTTCTTTCCAAAACTAGTAACAAAATCAATTTCGTGTGCTCTAACTTGGATGTTGCCTGTTCCTGTTAATCCTGTAGGTGCTGCAAACATTTGCAAGTTCATACCTTTATAAATTTTTTTCATATGTTAGTTCTCCTTTTTCTATTTACTGGAATAAATCCATATTTTCCGCAATCATGCGTTGTCTTTCCATTGGATCAGTGATATTCAAGATTGATTCACGAGTTACCCCTTTGTTTGAACCACCACGTTTGGGACCGTTGCCTTTCAGTTTTTCTTTAACTGCTTTTTCTACTTCAGATTCAAACATCTTAACAAATGCATCAACCGCTTCCTTTGTTTTATCTGCATCTTTATTAACTAGAACAGATAAAAGGTCATCACCAACGTTAATATTGTGCTCTGTGCACATTTTACGTGCTTCATTTGTCATTTCTGCGATTGCGTTTTTTGCTTTCAATTCATCTAGCTCTTTTTGCACCTTATCACGTTCTGCTTCTGCTCGTTCTTGTGCATTCATTTCTGCTAAGCGCTTAGCTTCTGCTTTTTCTTTTTCTTGATCCGCTTTCCAACGTGCAAACCTTTTGTCAAGAATCGCATTCAAATCTTCATCTGAATACTTTTTTTCAGATGCTTTATTTTTTTCTTGGTTGTCTTGTCCTTCAGTTGATTGAGTATTTTTTGTTTCTGTACCCTCATTTTCACCTGAAGTTTCATCTGCAAAAAGTTGTAAGCAAAAAGGTAGTCTGTCATTGAATTTTTTCATATATATTTCCTCCTATTTTTCTGACTTTGCTTGTCATTTCCCATATCTTTTTAAGGCATAAATGCTTGGCCTATAACCCATACAGTTTAACGACGTGAATGCTTGGTCTTGTTTGGTAATGTGGATATGTAGACTTTATAAGTCTTGGCTTTTCCACAAAAAATGCACCGTTGATTTCGTACTTCAACGATGCACTCTAGCCATTGATCATAATATTGTCTTTCGACACGCTCCAAATATTTGTGATTACACATCTCTCAGTTCCACACATTCAGGATATGCTTCTTCTGTGCCTTTGCAGCCAATTCTGAAGAAATTAATTGCTAATTCTCCAGCAAGATCTAGTCCTGAGATATACAACGTCTTGTAATTCTCATCAGGACTATCGTATCTGCAAAATGCATCGGATGTCATGTCGATTGAATTTGCCAATGTCAAAAATAGTACTGAGATAGCGCTGCAGACGATATCTTTTCCTATCGGAGCGTAACGAGCATGGCCATGTACTTCAATCAAGCAATCACGTTTTGTCTGTTTAATCTTAATTCTTATCACATAATATCACTCCCTTGCATAATAAAAGGCCACTCGTTTTGAGTGACCTAATTTTTTTTAATAAATGTCTTAGCACCAAGCAACAGTGCCTGCCTTTTCTCCTGCTGAAATGCCCCATAGAGCATGGCCTGCATAATACTGCTTAACATCAACGGATGACTGTTCCAACACTTCGCGATTCCCATCATCGTATATCGCAACTTTTCCTTTTGCATTTGGGTCTATGTCAGGTGAAAACAAATACACATATCTGCCATTTTTATATTCTAATAGCTCAAATGTAATCATTTTACCACCTCTTTCTATATGAAATTATACATCATGGTCCTTAAGATACTCAAGCAATTCTTTTTGATAATTATATATTTTTTGGACTCTTTCATGACTATCTTCATATATAACATCGAGGCTATCTTGCATTTCTTTCTCTTCAGCTAATTCATGATTTAACATTGTTATATCGTGCTTTTGAATATCCTTTCCCTGTCTAAGTCTAAGCCAAGAATGTGCCATATAATAGTCAGGGTCAAACTTTTTTATTTCTCCACTTCTAAATTTATGTTTGCGAATAAACACATGTTCATATATATTACTTACCTCTTCCTCTGTAAAACCTGAATTTTTAGCTACTTGTTTTATTTCATAAGACTTTTTTCTATTTGTAATTTGAGCGTACAGTGCTTTTGCAATCTCGTCTCTTTTTTTATAGTTTAGGTCATTTTCGTTATTCCAAGCACCATTTAATGCACCAGAGTTATTTGTTTTAGCCTCTAGTTCTTTCCACTCATCAAACCTTAGATCATGTTCTCCATTTGCTAATCCATTTAGCCACTGCTCATACACTTTTCTATCTGAATGAGGTGCTGTACTGCAGTGACAATTTGGATGCATTGGAGGTGCATTTTCTCCTGGCTCCATGTCTTTTAGCTTGAAAATCTGCTTATCCAGTACCTTGCAAATAGGACATACATCTTTTAAGCCACATGCAACATATTCATATTCATCGATTCCGTTTGCTTCATAAGACTCAGCCTGGGCTTGTGTTTGAATTCGTGCAATTTCTGTTCGCAACAATCTTTCTGCATTGCATCTTGATACATCGAACTTTTTACGAATGAGTGGAATAAATTCTCTAGGATTCTTGCCTTGAATCAATGCATTGGATAGAACACTGGATAAACTGTTTTTTAGTTGGTCTTGATTGACCCAAATTCGTTCTGAAAAGGTTGCGTTCTTAAAAGATGAATCTGCTACTGCTTTGGCCGTCTTCGCATTGTCAATCACTGTATCGCCTAAGATAGAAGCATTACGTTTGATCTCTTCTAAATAGGCTCCTTCTAGCTTATCACCAGTATACGACTTCAATTCGTCATGGCCTGCCACAAGCTCTAATCCAATGTTTGCTTTTAAAAGTTCGAATCGGTTGACTTTCATTGCTAAGTTATAAAGTCTCATCTGTTCATTGGCTTCATCCGAAAAGTTCTTTTCCTTTACATACTTCTTAGCTTTTCTTTGATATGCTTTGATATCTATGTTAGAAGCCTTCTTTTTGGCTTCCGACATTGTTATACCTTCTTTTGATGCATAGCGAGTAAAAAAGGATTCGATTTCCTTTTCAACCGAATCCATCATATTTGCATATATTTCTTGTATCTCATCCGCATATTGCTTTTCATCTTTTAAGCGTTTCTTTTTCCATTCAAGCTTACGATCTCGCCAATATGTTTTACTGCTCATTGTATTGCGAATCCTCATTATTTTGGAAGATTCGGTTTTCAGTTTCTACCATATCATTCTCATCTTCCTTTTTTATACGCTCCATTTCGGCATTCGTATCCTCAACTGCCGAGATAAACGACAACTGAGTTTCATGAGACACGATTCCTGATAATTGTGCAGCAGTCTGTGCTTCTTCTAATAAGTTTGCAGGATAATTTTGTGTAAACTTGTATTCAACCTCAAGCCAATCATTCTCAGAACGATGTGTGATCGCATTACTAAATAAGACTCGATATCTACGATTCATTCCAGATGTGAACTTACGCTCTTTCGCTTTTGCAAGGTTTGACATAGAAAGAAGTTTATATCTCAATGCAATACCTGATGATGTTCCAAAGTTCTCATCATTGATATTGGCCACCATTGAGTTTTGGAAGATTAAACGTTCTAATCTGTTGATCAGATTTTCCTGTGTTGCATCTGCATTTGGTTTTGACATGAAATCAACTACGATTCCATCACCACTTCCATCCATTGACTCAAAGTTAATTGTTCGATTGTCACGAATGTGTACCAAATCTGACTCTTCTAATTTAGGACCTAAGATTTTTAAATAGGCATCTGCAAAATAATCAACATCATTCGCTTTTTCTGACATTGCTTTGTTATAGGCATTTATCAAACTGTATGTTGATTCAAAAATAGACATACGTTCTTCGTTCTCAATATATTCGGTTGCTGGAATATCATTGAATCCATGCTCTACACCATCAAATACATGAAGACCACCTTTATCATTGAACTCATACTTATATGTTTTATCATAGATATATCCACGCATAACTTCGTCTTCAATATGATAAGTTACGAAATATCTAGGCTTCTGAACTGTTGATTCATCATAAACCATGAACCCTTCTCTTGGATCTAAATAGGTAATCCCTAGATTTCCATAATCGTCATTGAAATACAATTCATATCCTTTTCCAAAAACACTACAAATCTTAGATAGTTCTGCATTGTTGTCGTCCTGATCATTGTATTTATCTAGCAAATTGATATAATCATCAATTTCTTTTTTCTTGGATGACACTTTGATTGGAACGCCAATAAAAAAACCGTTGAATGTGTCAACAATGTATTTCGCAAAGTTGACAACCACACGGTTATCGGGTTTATAGGCTTCTTTGTTAGCTTGATGCAAGATTGGATAATCTCCAATATAGGCATCAAATAGCTTTTTATATCTGTCTGTGATTAACGATTTATGCTTTGTTATCAATCCATCCAACACCTCAATGTTAAGGATATCTTTATCGTCAGATAGCTTAAATATCATATCCGGTTTAATAATGTATGCGTTCATTAAATACCTCCTTTAAATGTCCTTACTTTAACTCGGCCAAATGCATATTTTTCAACTGCATATCGCATTGCATCCATCAAGTGGTTGAAATCATCAATTGGACGATTTATTTTGTTACCCAATCTATCTTCATCCCATGTGTAGTTTCCTATTTCAGTTATGAAATTAACACATCTAGGATGAATGATAATTTCAAAATCTTGAATATATTGAATCCCATGCATAATGGAATCCTTTCCCTTTTGCGATTTCTCAACACGAAGTCCATACCCTCTTAGCTCATCAATCGACTTAGGCTCTGCACAGTCTGCCGTGTAAGACTTCTTTTGATAATGTGAGCTTTCGATCTCCTCATAAAGCCTTTTGTTGGAAAGGCCTTTTTTATACACCTCATCCCAAACATAAAGTTTTTTATGTTCTGTATCAATGAAACCTATAAAAACTGCAGCAGGGTCATTCGTATACCCAAAGTCAATACCATCTACAGAATCACAGTTAACGACTTGATCTAGTGTATATTCTTCCTCTTTCCAATTCTCATAAACCAATCCATCAACAATACCCCAATTTCCTAATCCGGCCACCTGATATCGTCTAGGATTGTTCTTCTTCATATTTTCAAACAACCTTAAATCGGCATCATCCAACCATTCATTACACTTATAATTGGTTGTAATAGCTAATATGTCAGGGTCATTCTCTGCATCAAAGAATCTTTTTTTAAGCCAATGGTGTTCGTTCCAAGGGTTGAATGTAATCATCCACTGTTTCCAAAGATGTGGTGGTAACTCACCACGAATTGACTCATCTAATGTATCAAAGTCTTTTTCACTTGTTATCTCATAGGCTTCTTCAAGCCAAGCCCAACACAAATATCCATAATCAACAGTAATAGATGTTACTTTTAATGGATCATCAAGACCTCTAAAAAGAATCTTCTGCCCAGTTGGAAGATAAGTTGCTTCCAAAGGTGAATACTTGAATTCCCATAAGTTCTCAACTCCCAACCTTTTTGTGGCCCATTTTAAATCCGTAAAGCACGAATCTTTAAGCGTTCGATAAGTTTTACGAACAACAAGAGTATTCGACTGATCGTATTTCATCATGTTGTATATGATGCGCAATGCGGTTGTTTTCGATTTTTTAGAAGCACGTGAGCCTTTGCATGCAACATAACGTCCTCTAAAGTTCCAATAAGACTTATATCCTCTTCCAACTATTTCAGGTAACCTGATAGTCTTAGTCTTCAAGTTCATCTTCTCCTTCGAACTTAGGAACTACGATTTCTGCTTGAACCTTATCTGTGAACAATGCATATCTTTTTCCAAGCAATTCCGCAGCTTTATTTGCATCAGAAAGCTTTGCAGGAATCTCAACAATTTGAGGAACTTCTTCTTTGACGGTTTTCTTTCTTGGTTTCCCATCTCCTGTATCAACATATTCGGAATGTTCTTTTGTCAGTGTTACAACAACAGATTCTTTCATTTCTCGTCGCATTACTTTTGTGAGGTATTCCATGACTTCTTGAACATCTGCCACATTGTTACTGTGCGCTTCCTCAAGACACTCATCCACATATTCTCTGATATGCGGTAAAGCTAATAACCTAGATGCATGCTTTGATGCATTATCTCGGCTCTTGCAATTCTTATAAACTTCCAAATAAGCATCTACTGCGTTCATCGTTATCAAATATTTCTCACAAAAAAGCTTTTGCTTTTCTGTCAACTTAGCCATAATCTACCTCCTTTCGCTATTTTGAAATTAAATATCTGTCTTAATGCCCTTTCCATCCTTTTCTTGGTGAGCCAGCTCCTCTCACCCACAATTGATCTACTTCTTTTGCTATTTGTTTTTTTCGACGACGTTGTTCTGAATCTTTATTAGCTAAATCTCGGCTTGTAAGTTTTTGGACTTTATAACCCATAGATTTTGCCCTAGAAGCTATATCGGATAAGGTCCTAGGAATTTCCCTAGTTCCACTATCAGCAAATGATGCACCAGAAAAAGAAAATACTTTCTTCCCTTTTTGCCTATACTCAAATACAGTTCCATCGCCTGTGGTAACAGTTAAACCAACTGTCCCCCCCCCGATTTACATATTGTCCTCTTCCACCCATAATATTTCCTCCTTATTCATGTATTAAAAAAAGCACCTTGAATTAACAAGATGCTTAGATAGCGTTCAAAATTTTAACTGATATTTTTCAATAAAACGAAAAGGTGCTCCGATTCGAACGGAGGTTTCCTCAGTGCATATCATAAAAGATAAGCATACATCAAAGTGTAATCACCCCTATACGACTACCTTTTCTTATTTTTATTTAACCATAGCCGTTTTACACGGTCAACCATTTTTCTTTCCTCTGTAGTCAACTTTGTTGCACCCTTTTTCCCATCGTATTCAGAATGATAATAGCCATGATGAGTATGTGGCTTCATATTCTGATGTTCATGTGTTAAATCAATTTGTTTAGTTCTTTTATTAGAATTATCATAATAAGAAATTGATGAAATTTCGTTTTTATCATTCACATTCACGTATACTCGACCTCTGGTCATTGTTTCCATTGGGGCTTTAGCGTTACTAGCATTTGCTTGCTTCACAAATTTAATATTACCACTTTGATAAACAGTACTGTATTCACTCCCATAAGGCTTTCCACTGTCACTAACACCGCTACTTGCTCCTCTACCGCCCATGTTTTCTTGCCCTCTCTATGACTTTATTTTTATAATAAATAACTTTTGTACCTTTGAAATCATGTTCTATAGGTTGACCATAAATTAGAATTGCAGTAGGTTTAAGCTTATCAATCATGTAATCTACACCGTCTTTCCAAATTGATCTTGCATATTCATCCTTGATACATCCAATAGTTGAGATTGCTACAACTCCTCCTGGTTCAATGCCGTCAAAACAGAACGTATATGTTTCTCTTTCTGCCCAGGAAACTGTTGGAATCACACATATCCCTAAATTTTGAAGATATTGTCCAATAAGTCTGCTTCTATAGATGTTCCATACTTTCATAGCTCTAGGCATATCCATATAAAGAGAAAAATCAGGTGTTAGAATACAGTCATACTGTTTTAAGATATTTACATATCGTTCCGGAGTGTTCCAAATGCGCTCAAATTGATAATCATCTATAAACATATGAATTCCTGCTTGATAATTCTTTGAAGAGATAGCTTCATTGAATCCAATCAACTCCTTAGGAATATGAAGTGTCTTTTTGATTACTGGCATTTCAAATGGGCCGTCTGTTTCATATTGATCATATAAATCTAGATTGTATTTTTTGATTGTTAGTTCTCTTCCTGGCATGGAACTCCTCCTGCATAAAAAAAGCCAAGACCTCTGTCTTGACATAATTTCTTATGATATTAGTTTACCACGGAATTCTTGTCCACTAGGGGACAAAATGCGTTATTCGTAACTTTTTACCTCAATAACTGTATAACTGATTGGATCTCCATTTTTTAATCTTACTCGCATTTTCGCATTCAATTTTGATACTAGTGGAAAGCTAATCTCTTTTTCCTTTACTTTTTTCAAAAAATTCTCATCCTCAATATCTGCATTGATTGTTTTTCCAAGGAATTTAAACTGCCATTTACTGTTTCCTAATAAATCAGGCTTCCGAACTGTTAGTACTCCTGTAGCTTCTTGTTCGGTGATATCACCATTTAGTGATTCAACATCGATAGGATTCCTAGTTCTCATTAAATCTTCTTTATCCATTTCAACGGTCTTTACTGTTTTATCATCAGTAACTGCAATAGAAAATCCTGTCCGCTCACCATCTTCTGAAATAGTTTTTGATAATTCTGATAAGCACTTTTCTATTGAGGAATCTCTTGTGTAAAGATTATATGTTCTGTTATCAATATAGGTTACATTACCAACACAAGACTTGACTATAGTATTATTCCCTTCATGAATTACTTCTGCAGGCATTTGTCCACCAAGATTTTTCTTCAGTTCAACAATACTATTAAACGATTCTAGGATAGGTGGCATCAATGGAAATAATACAGTAGCCATATCAACAATCTGCTCTATCGTTATCATAAAGCTACCCTTTTCGATATTCTTTACTTTAAATTTGCAAAAATCATTTTCGGTTAATGACGAATCAGCAATTTTACCTAAAACCGCAACAACACAGTCTAGCGACTTAGATAATGTTTCTATATCAATGTCATTTTCGCCTTTAAACCTTAATGTAAGTGTTTCTTTTTTCATGACATACCCTCTTTTAATCAACATTATTGTACCACCTCTTCTTTTAAACACTAATACCTATATGAACATTATCCACGTCAATTAAACTAATTTACCAATTTCTCTGCGGATATGTTTGTACATTCCGTTCTTTGTATAACCATATTTTTCCGCTACATCCCATGCAGTCATATTCCAAAAGTATAGATCAAATAATATATTCTGGTCTCGCAAAGATAAAAGTTCTATCGCTTTACATTCATTCAAACGTCTACGATAATAGTTAATTTCTGCCACCTTTTGAGATTCTTCCTCCATCATTCCTAAAGGACTTGTATAAGAGCCATGAAAGGTTGGCATAGGAGCACTGGATTTCTCCTGCTCCTTTGTCAACCTAATTGGATTATGACTTAGTCCTAACATCTTATGATTCAGAACTTCAAGTTCTTCGTTCAATTCAATAATTCGATAGCAGCAATAATTAGCCGACTTCAAGTCATTCAACATTTGATTTACTTTTAATTTGTTCATTTGTCCACCTACTTCTTCTTTGCGACAGCTGACCCTCTGTGCCAAGATTCCTCACCACCGCGATATCTTCTCTCGTTCGCTTTTTCTTGGTGTTTCTTATACTCTTTTAGCCCAAAATTCTCACGCTCTAATTTGACGATGTATTCAGTAATTTGTTCTAAGCATGATTCCATAGAAATAAATCTGGTACTAAACCCTATCAGATCCCATATCTTTCTATCTAAACGAGCACATGCTTCTCTTACAAATTCATCATGAATGTCATTTATGTTTTCGACTAAAAATACTTTCATTATCCCACATCTTTCAAATATTCGAACTCTTTCAACAATTGACTCTTTGTTTGTTCAAACTCTGTTTCAATTTGTTTTTGTACATCGACTTTAGTTTGTTTAAACCACTTCTTTTTGAATTTATTTACTGATTCTCTGTAAGTCTTTTCGCTATAATCACAAGACTGCCACCACTCTAGATCGTGCAGCAACTCGCATAAATCTACCATCATTGCATTTAATTGCGAATCATGCATCTTGCCTGCATATTCATATTCAATGCGACTATACATATAGTTATAACTTCCACCACTCATTATTTCGTCTCCTCAAATCCTTCATAAGAACTAGCATACATACATTTGTATGTAGCTAATTCCTTTTCCTTTCGCTCTAATTCAAAAATCATTTGTTTGTTCTGATATTCTAAATTGTTGATTCTTCCAGATACAACAACCGAATACAGAACCATTTCAATAATTCCGCCGAAGAAAAATCCAACAATAAAATAAATCATCCCTCATTATCCTCATCCTCATCAATTGATTTAAATTTATGAATCCAACTTTGCAAATATTCGACTTCCTCTTGAATTAATTCAATAATTTTTTCTTCTGCCTCTAATTTAGCTTCTTCAATCGTTTCTGCATATAAATCATAAGGCTCGTCGCTTTCATATATATCTTCAATCTCAAAATCCGCATAGAACGCTCCACAATCATTAAATATAGTTGCGATAATTTCATCTTCGTAAAATCTTGTAAAATGAAGCTTATAATTCAAATCTTCCTCGTCATATTCCCAATATTTATCTTGGTTACTGTTCATACAATCACATCCTCATCTTGTGGCATTTGATAAACTTGAACACCTTTATTCAACACGTAACTTCCACGTGGCGCTTTATCAATCACACAAAATTGCTTATCCCTAATGACGCTTTGAATTTCATCTAAAACTATTAAAGCTTTTTCAAAACTTGAATAAACACCTAGCTCGTGGTCATATCCATCTTGATATCCACATATTAAGTAATCACCGCAATCGTCTCTATCATCCGCACAAATGCGAATTGCATTTGTATTGATTAATGTATATTTGCTCTGACTTCTAATCCACATACACTAGTACCCGTTTTTTAACCTTTCCATGTTGATCGCATTTTTTCTCATATAAGCTGCATAGACTTCTTCCAGGCAGAATCCTAAATGTTCGCTTAGTGCCAATAGATACATCAATCGGCCATCTACAAGATTAACAATACGTGTCAATGTACTCGCTATCCCATAGGCGATATCCATTTGCACCACAGGCATATAGTTGCGAGGATTTTCTACATTGTACTTGGAATCTGAAAAGTATTCTCTTTTTCCATAAAATAATTCGTAGATCAGGACGAAGTGGAAGACATCTGCCAACTCTTCCAGGGCCTTATTTCTGTCGACTGGTTCCTGAGATTTCTTCCACCAGCACCAGTCACCTTTGAGTTCATGAGTGAATTCACCAATCTCATCGAGTGTTGCTAAGTCGATTTGTTCCTTTGAAATTGTAGTCAAACCCAACTCTTTCATGATTGCCGAATTCAACTCATCTTGTTTCTTTAGCATTGTCTCAATCATGCGTAGTTCTGAGTCTTTCATTACTTTTCCTCCTTGTTGCCTTTTGAGAAAATCCATTCAAGTGTTTTGAGCAGTTCTTCGTTTTGTTTTTCCTGCTCTTTCAGTAAGGCTTTATGCTTTTTTAGATCCACTCCGCCAAAATATGCATCCATATTGCTTAGGCCATACATGATCTGTTCTTCTTCAGTGAATGGAAGGTTATTCTGGTCATGTCCTTCTGGATCTAGAACGAAATCATATTCATCTGGAGTTCCGCAGCCATTCTGCAGGTTGAAGTACTGGATGTGTCCATCATCATCCAGGTACAATCTGTCGTGTTCGTTTGTTCCGACCATGTGAATGCATTTCGTGCAGTAATCTCTCACGTAGATGGCCGGCATCTTTATACAGTCAAAAATCATCATTCTCGATTTCTCCTTTAAAACTTCGCCATTCTTCATCAGAAAGGCAAGTCGTCTGATGCAATCTCAAGAGCATCAACTTCGGCTTGTTGAGTCAAGCTTTGTGCATACTGCACATTCGATTGATTGTGATTTCTTGTCTGAGCTCCATACGATTGATTCTGAGCGTAATTTTGAGTTCCATAGGTATTTGTAACTCCTAGAGTGTTTTGCTCATTAAAATCATTTCTAGGTGTCAAAAACTGTACGTTCTCTGCAACAACTTCTGTGACATAGACTTTCTGCCCTTGTTGGTTGTCGTATGAGCGTGTATTGATTCGGCCTTCAATGCCTAGCTGATTGCCTTTCTTCTGGTACAGTTGGATGTTGTCGGCCAGTTTGCTCCATGCAATGCAGTTGATGAAATCAGCATCTTGTGTTCCGTCCTGGTTCTGTCTTCGATTGACTGCCAAGGTAAACGAACAGACTGTTGATTACCAAATTAATTGCTACAAGAACATTTAAATTAAATTGTATACATAA
>ERZ1026880.318-NODE-318-length-25427-cov-49.828472_pt1 | contig 25427 bp, 30 predicted proteins | sample MGYA00380170_ERZ1026880 | MGnify/ENA primary metagenome ERZ1026880 (study PRJEB33269, sample SAMEA4719806) | human gut metagenome | biome: human-associated habitat; feature: organic feature; material: feces | place: Cameroon | collected 2013-10 ...
GGGCCCTGCGCCCTGCAAAAATTTCGGAGTGTGGCCACACCCGAATTGCTTGCCATTTAGCGGTACCCTCGAAAAGTCCCCTAAAAACGAGAAAAACGAAGGCCCTCTTACTTGACCTCCGTTTCTCTGGCTTTTTGTAGTCCCTCTGCTGTGGCCTCCATGACCGTCAATTCCTTTTCGTCCATTGTATTGAGCAGCCTATCAATATGCTGGCGGCAGTCGCTTTCGCCGTTCTGCCTGTCAGGATAGAAAAACTGGTCTACGGAAATGTCCAACAGGGTGACGATTTGGTAAAAGGTGTTCAGGCTCGGATGCTGACCCCGGTTCTCAAAATACATGATAGAGCGTGGGGTACGGTCTACAAGCTGTGCAAGATATTCCTGCGTCCAACCTTTTGCCTCTCTCTTGCGCTTGATCTCCCGGCCTAATGCGTGGAAGTCAAGCCGTCTGGTGTCTTGGTACATTCTCATATCACCCCTATATTATTTTACATTTCGGGTTTGACTATGAGAACGAAACATAGTTTTATGTTTTAGTAGTATTTTATTGCCCCAACCTGCAAAATTTAAGACCGCAGTAGTATTGACAGTGCAATAAGACTGTGGTATTATATGCGTGTAGCCACTACTGGAGTCTTATGAAAGGAGGTTTACGCATGGACATTAAATTGTTTGACTCTGAATTGAAAGTCATGGATGTTCTTTGGAAAGAGGGTGATACACCCGCTAAAGAAATCGCCAAGGTGCTGACAAATGAACTGGGTTGGAATGTAAACACGACCTATACGCTTATCAAGCGTTGTATGAAGAAAGGCGCAATCGAGCGTTCTGAGCCCGGGTTTATGTGCCACGCATTGATCCCTAAGTCGGCTGTTCAAGAGGCGGAAACAGACGAACTAATTAACAAAGTCTATGATGGGTCTGCTGACAAATTGTTTGCGGCACTTCTCGGCAGAAAGAAACTTTCTGCTGAACAAATTGAAAAGCTGAAACAGATTGTCGGGGATTTGGAATGAGGTGATGGGCATGAGCTTACTACAAATGAGTGTTTCCGGGGCTGTGATGATTTTGGTTATTACGGTCATTCGAGCCTTGGCGATTAACAGAGTACCTAAAAACACTTTTTTAGCTCTTTGGGGTATTGCACTTGTGCGGTTGTTGATACCGTTTTCCTTTCCCTCTTGGTTTAGTATCTATTCCCTGTTGGAGCGGGAAACACCCGCCATGGTAAAGGATGCCCCGGCTATCAGGCTCTTTCCGATTATTCCATCGGAACAACTCGCTACTGTGCCGCATAATACATCTGTTTCCGTTGCAACTGTTTCAGCAGGGGAAATAGTCTGGGCGGCGGGTGTTATACTCTGCGCTATATTTTTTGTTTTGGTCTACTGGAAGTGTCATAAAGAGTTTCAAATGTCCTTGCCAGTAGAGAACACTTTTACCCAGCGGTGGTTACAAGCTCACCAACTCAGGCGTTCTATTTCCATACGGCAATCCAGTTTGGTTTCTGCACCGCTGACTTTTGGAGTGTGGCACCCGGTAATTTTAATGCCCAAAAAGACTGACTGGAAAAACGAAAGTGCGTTGCAGTATGTTTTGGAGCATGAATTTGTGCATATACGGAGATTTGACACAATCAAAAAACTCTTGTTGATTATTGCTGTCTGTGTCCATTGGTTTAATCCTTTGGTATGGGCTATGTATATCCTCGCAAACAGAGATATTGAGCTATCCTGTGACGAGGCGGTTGTTCACCAGTTTGGTAACAACACAAGGGCTACCTATGCAAAAATTCTTATCAGTATGGAAGAAACACGGAGTGGCTTTACACCTCTTTGCAACAATTTCAGCAAAAATGCAATCGAAGAAAGGATAACAGCAATTATGAAAATCAAAAAAACAACAATTCTATCGCTCGTTGTGGCGGTAGCTCTCGTTATTGGAACGGTAACGGTCTTTGCCACTTCTGCACAGGCTGGGGCAAATGACGATGATATGTCGCAGAAAAATCAATCTGCGAATGAAAGCTCTACCGGAACAGCAACTATCGACGGTACTTTAACATCTTACATTGGCGATGATGGGAAAACCCATTATCTGATTGACGATGGAAATACCACAAAGACCTTGAATGAGGAAGAATTTGAACAGCAATATCCTATTTCTGACATTGAATGGTGGACTTATGAGGAATACAAGGATTGGCTGGAAAATGAGAAGGTACAACTGCAAAGTATGATCGGAGAAAAAGCATGGACTGGCGGCAGGGGCGAGTTTGTCTGGACGCAAGAAATCGTTGACGAAACTATTGCGATGTACGAGGACATTCTGGAGAACATCAAAAATGGTATGATGTACTCCAAAACTGTCGATGGCGAAACAAATATTATGGTCGGCTATGATCCAAGCGTCACAAGTACGGCATACGGCTATCAGCTTTTTGTAAAGTTGGATAACGGCGATGAAAAATTCTTTGGCCCTTACGAAACGGCAAATGAACTGCTTGCGGAAGTAAAACCTTTCTGTGAAGAACAGGTTAAATTGGGGAATATGCAACAGAGTGAGGCCGATGAAATCATCAGCCGATATACTGAAAATTAAGGTAAATAACCTTGTATAAAACGGAATGGTTGCTTTGTCCTGTTTGCAAGAATAAAACAAGGATAAAGTTACGCCAAGATACTGTACTTGACCATTTGCCGCTATACTGCCCCAAATGTAAGCAGGAAACTTTAATCTATGTAAAACAATTTAATACAACAGTTATCACAGAGCCAGACGCACAGACGCAGAGCCGATAACCCGTTAGCCAGCAGGCACACGGATTATCGGCTCTTTTGCTTTGATAATACTTGCGTTAATGCTCATTCTTACTACACTACAAGACCGTTGTAATCGGCCTTGCGGCGCAAGACGGCGGTTTTGAAATATTGCATTTCAAGCCGCCGTTTTCCTTTTGAAAAATGGATTTACGGAGGGTGTGTTAAAGTCGCCCTTTTTTAAGGACACGGCGGTGCCTTGGAGGTATCGTTGTGTCCATTTTACTTTTCCATAACTCCCATGACCTTCACCAGCTAAAAAAAGCGTAGCTCCCCCTCCGGGACAGTCTGGCTATGAAGGTACAATATATCAGTACAATTATGATAATGTAATTTCATGCGTCTGCATAGCGTCTTGCTGTGCGGGCGCTTTTTTGTACTTCGAGACAAATTGTCTCGAGGTGCGGGGCGGCTCCCCGGGGTGCCGCTCCCCGCCGAGCCCCGTTTCGGTCACTCGTCCACCCAACACCGAAACGGAGGTTTATTTATGACTACAATCAATCTGAAGGATTTTTATTATTGGTACACACAAGATCAGTTTATCGAGGTTTCTGACGAGGTAGCCGAAGTATTCAAGGCCGATGCCCGCTATGAGATGGCCTACCAGCGGCGGCTCTCCCGGCACAAGGCGCAGTATTCTCTGGACTGCGATGACGGGATTGAGTATTCCGCTTGCCTGCATGAGCCGACCCCGCAGGAGCTCCTTGAACGGATGGAAACCTTTCTTCGTCTGTGGAACGCTCTCAATTCTCTGCCGGAGATCCAGGGCCGCAGAATTGACGCACATATCATTCTTGGCAAGTCGATTAAGGAAATTGCCGAGGCCGAGGGCGTACATGAGGAGTCTATTCGCCAGTCGATCAAGCGTGGCCTTGAACGCATGAAAAAAACTTTTTGATTTTTTCTTCTTAACCCACTTGGAATTGATGAAAAAATGTCTCGGTTTATGAGAGGAGGTTTTCTTCCTAACGCAAGGGAATAACGGCAACCCTGAATAAGTACGGGGAGCCAGACGGTGGGTGCGCGTTGACATCTTCCCAAAGAGATTGAGCGAACAACATCAGCACTGTAAATGGGCCCAGCCAGCCCAAGGCCATGATCCGGCGCTGAACAGACTGGCTGCCTGTTCCTCCGGGCTTGTCGCTTTACTTGCGTTGAGAGCGCCGCACAGAAAATAAAGATTGTCTTTGGACAGGTCAAGTAAATATGTGCGGCGCTCTCTAATATTCAAAAGCTATAATAAACCTCGAGACAAAGTGTCCCAAGGTGGAGTAAGGCAATAGGCCAGCATCCCGGTGGTGCTGGCCTGTTGCGTTTCCCCAGCAAACAGCGGGAGGCGTTCTATCAATCTGCGAAGGAGGTTTACCGTGAAATTAACTACACAGGAACTTGAACAAATGAGAAGCGTTGACATTGGCGCGGTGGCTGCCGAGTCCCTGCCTGATGTGAGCGGTATGACCTTTGACAATGCGCTTTCCCGAAAGGAGCGCATCACTCGATTTTTGCAGACTGTCAAAAATCCATACTGCTTTTGCATCGGTGGAGTTGGCGTGAAAATTGAATTTGCTGAAAGCGGGCCATCTCTCCAAGATAAGCTGACGGATTTCCTGCTGCGGCAAAGAAGCGGGCTGTAACTTCGGTTACAGCTCGTTTTGCTTCTTCGAGACAAAGTGTCCCGAAGCGGAGGCATCCTTGTTGTCCTCCCCGGACAGAGTTATAATATAAGTGTAATGTGATAGGGAAGGAGGAACAATGGCACGAGCAAAAAACAGAGGGTATCAGCAGAGTTTCTCTCCCTCTTACACAATCCGCCGCTGGCGGCTGGGCATCTATATCCGGCTTTCAAAGGAAGATTTAAAAAAAGGAAAAGACGATAGCAACAGCGTAAAAAACCAGCGTGACCTACTGAACGATTTTTACCGACGCAACATTGACGAGTTTGAAAGTATCACGGAATATGTAGATGACGGACATACTGGAACGGACGCTAACCGTGAAGATTTTCAACGGCTCTTGGCGGATGTCATGAGTGGTAAAATCAACTGCGTTATAGTAAAAGACCTGTCCCGCTTCGCACGAAATTATAGCGATGCCGGAAGTTTGATCGACAACCTGTTTGTTCAAATGGGTGTTCGCTTTATCAGCCTTGCTGAGAATGTGGACAGCTACAAGAACCCCGACAGCGTTTCAAATATCATCGTTCCCATTACAAACGTGATGAACGATAATTACTGCTATCAGACTTCCAAAAAGATCCGGCAGGTATTTGATTACAAACGGCGCAACGGCCAGTATATCGGAGCATTTGCTCCTTACGGCTATGTAAAGCACCCAAAGGACAAGCACAGGCTGATTGTTGATCCCGATGCTGCTGAAAATGTCAAACTCATTTTCACAATGCTTATTCAAGGGTCATCAAAACGTGCTATCGCGTTGTACCTGAACGAACACGGCGTACCGAGCCCCTCGGCTTACAAGGTACAAAAGGGCTTGCCTGTTTCGACAAGAGGGTATGACGATCCTATGTGGGGAGCCCGCATGATCCACTCCATTCTTACCAATCCGACCTACACCGGGGACTTAGCCCAAGGCCGGAGCCGGGTAAAAAGCTACAAGGTACACCAGATTGAAGCTGTTCCCCGCGAGGAATGGGTGGAAGTGGCTGGAACGCATGAGGCCATTATCGACTATGAAACTTTCGATAAGGTACAGGCTCTCTTACAGCGTGATACCCGTACTTCCCCGAAAGGCCGTGAGGTACATTTATTCAGCGGCTTTCTGAAATGTGCCGATTGCGGGCGGGCCATTACCCGATGCGTTGGCAAGAACAACAATGTATATTATTCTTGCTCAACCTATAAGAACCGTTCCCGGACAGCCTGCACCATGCACTCAATCAAGCATGAACGGCTGGAGGCTGCTGTTCTGTTCGCCGTACAGCATCAGGTACATTTGGCTGTTTCCTACTCGGAAATCGTTACGCAGATCAATTCCGCTCCAATCAAAAAAAGCCAGTCTTACCGACTGGACGATCTGATAGCTGCAAAAGAGCGGGAACTGACAAAGATAACACGCTACAAGCAATCTCTTTATCAGGACTGGAAAGACGGTGAAATCACCCAGCAGGAATACCGGGATATGAAGGCCGACTATGAACGGCAGACTTCTGATATTTCCGCAGTGCTCACTCGGCTGAACGCTGAACGCGCAGAACTGGCAAACGGTGTAGACAACGAGCATCCTGCACTGGTAGCCTTTATGAAGTATCAGAACATTGAAGCCCTCAACCGTGAAATCTTGGTTGAACTTGTGGACTATATCAAGGTCTATGAAAACGGCAATATCAGCGTGAAATTCAAATTTGCTGACGAGCTCCGCAAGATTGCCGAGTACATTGAAATCAACACTACGGAAGATACCGCAGTAGCGGGCTAACCCCCGCTACGAACCCCTTTGACAGTGTGTTTTCCTAATAGGCGCTAATCATATGGTATAGGGATATCCTCAAAACAGCGTCACGAGCGTCATCTGCGTCACTATCGTCACCGCAAGAAATGTGCCGGGGGTCTGGGGTACACCCCAGAAATGTGCATGTGGATGACCACATGCTATGCTAGCAAAACACGTTCCCTCTCAAAGCGGGAGTAATCAAAGCGGATACGCATACAAATTCGTATATGCTCCAGAGTGAATCAGTTTAGATTCATCCAAAAATCTTGACTCGAAAAAGTGAATCAGTTCTGATTCACTACGCCTAAAGCAAATAGAAATCAGCCGGGAGATGACTTTTTTCTGTACGCGTTGGGGGTCACACCGGTCTCTTTTTTGAATATTTTTGTAAAATAGTTGGAATCCCGACATAGCTGGCAATATCTCGTATGGACATATCGGTGTCTGTCAGCATCTTTTTGGCCAGCCGAATACGCTGTTGTGTGATGTAGTTCATGAGTGTCAAACCGGTTTCCTCTTTGAATTTGTGGGAAACATAGCCGGGAGAAAAGTTGACGGCTGCCGCAATAGACTGTGGAGATAGTTCACCGGAAAGATTCAGCAGTATATAATTGATGACCTTTTGCATATTCTGACTGTATTGTCGGTTGGGATATTCGCGGCATAGATTGCAGTATGGGCAAGGTCTATATGATGATCGCGCTTGCGATACTTCCGGTCATCATGGTCTATCTGATTCTTTCCAAGTACATTGTCCGCGGCATTGCGCTCGGCAGTGTGAAAGGCTAAAAAAGTTTTATAGACCGTAAAAAGCGGGCGAACAGAAATGTTCGCCCGCTTCAGTTTGTCGAAAAAGCCCTTTTTCGGGTAGAAATGTAGGGCGCGTGTCTATCTCCGCGCTAAGAGCCGCCGCTGTGCGGCGGTTGCGCTCCGAAACGCGCCTGCGGGCGCAGCGACCGCGCCGCACCGCTGGCTGCGCGCAGCGCATAAAATCGCGCCGGACGGCGCGCAGTTTCACGGTATATCGTACTATTGGATAGGCTCCATGCGCGTCTTGATGATCTCGCTGATTTTCTCGGCGTCGCTGTCGGGTTCGGTCAGCCCAACGATCTGCCCGTCATCCGCCATGCCGAAAATAAGCGCGCCGCCCAGCGTGTTCGCAAAAGCACTCATGCTCTTGCACCAGCTTTTGCGCGAACTATCGGTGCTTTAATTATACAACTTGGCAGGGTCGGTTTGCAATCGTAAGTTGTACTCTCCGGTGGTAAGTTGTACGCATGGCCGTAAGACCATAGCGGGAAGAATCCAATTTTTTGTAGTTTTACGGATAGGATACGATAGTATATTAGTATTTTATTTATTTAATTATTTATTTGTGCAGGATTTACCTGTACAGGGAAATCCCGTTCAGGTAAATGCCTTTGCGGTAAAATAAAAAATCCCCGGAAAACGGGGAATTTGGGGCGGTATTTGGCGGAGAGGGCACCGCTCCGACGCGGTGTGAATGCGCCTAAACAAGGGCGTTTCTCGCGGCGACAGGGGCGGTGTGCGGGGCTGCTGCGGCGTGGTACTTGCGTACAACTTCTTGCCGGAGAGTAAAACCTATATACTGGCTCGTTGGGCTTTTCCTGCGTGGGAACTCTGTGATACTGGTATCTGCTTTTCTCAATGAGATAAAAGCTGCGCATTTATTTGAGCGATACTGACGAGAATCCGTCCTGCCGATTTGCCCCCAAAACTGCCCCCAAAAGGGTTTGGAACAGGTCAGCACCATGCAGCACCCTTTTATACACATGGGACAAAACCCATTCTGAGCCTTGGGACGCAATACCACCAAACCCAACAAAACAGCACTGTAACGCACGATTTTTAGATTTCTCATAACCCGGAGGTCGCAGGTTCAAGTCCTGTCTCCGCAACCAACAAAAGCTCGTTGAAACGACAAGTTTCAACGAGCTTTTTTCTACCTTATGGCAAAAGTGGTAACAAACTGGTTACTTTGACCCCAAAATGACCCCAAAACGGCAAAACGACTGCGCCCGGACGGCTGAACTTTTCAACCGTCCGGGCGCTTTTTGTGGATAAATCTTGCGGAGTTGGGAGGTAAAAATAGGAGCGGTCAGCGTTCCAGTGCGTGTGAACGCTTTGCTCGTTCTCGCTGCTGCTCTAGCCGGTTTTCCATGATTTTTACGGATGCTATGATTTTGTGCCAGTCGTGTTCGAGGACATAATCGTTGTCCTTGCAGAACTTGTTCCAAATTTTCTGTATTTCGCCATTGGATTCTACGGATTCAAGGATGGCTGCAAATTGCGGGATAAATCCAGTCGTGCGGCGTGTGTTGCTGGTTGCGAGGAATGCACGATACAAGGTCGCGTCGTTGATTGCAATGCCGGGTTTCCCAGTTAGCATATAAATGTCGTAAAAATCGCGCATCCGTGTATTGCTTGTGCCACGGTACATGATGGTTTCCAGTTTCTCGGCAAGCAGCGTTTCGAGATTGTAGCTCATAATCTGCAAACTGCGGTCCTCAAACATGAGAGGATACCGATATTCAATGGCTTGCGGAGTGATGGCATCGCCGGTGGATATGTCAATTTTCACTTTCTGCCGCAGACCGTCAAGCGTACCAATCAGCGTGAAACGCAAGCCGGGATAGTCATGTTCTTCCATAATGCTTTCTGCATTGGTAATGCTGAAAACCACGCCGTCCGGCAGGTTGATATTGATGATTTCTTGAATCGTCCGTGTAGCGTCCTCCAATGTCAGCGGCAAGGCGACTACGGTGGTATCAATGTCCATCGTGGCACGCTGTTGGAGGCCGACCATTGAAGAAACCAGCATCCCGCCTTTCAGTACAAAATGGCTGTTGTACTGGGAAACGGCGAGACGCTCTAAAAAGCGTTCCATCATGTAGGTACGCAGCAGAGTCTGCGACTTCAGACTATCACCGTGCGTCAGATTTTTGATTTTATCCTTCAACTGTCGTGAGGTCTTGATCATAGTAAAAACACCTCCAAGTATCGTCTTACGTCATCCTCAACTTTTAGTGCGCGGCTGCACCGGATGAGATGAGGCAGGTTTTTGTGGCCGTGCAGCATATACTCGCGGATGGCAGTTTGGTAGGTTTGCACATCCATAGCACCCCGCTGGCGAATGACATCGCAGAGTGTGCGCTCACGGTCATAAGTGGGAACGGTATTGCCAAAAGTGGTAGTGGCAGAGGTCAGCCCCAGTGTGAAAATCTCCGGAGAAACTGTATGCACAATCACGCCCTGCTTGCGCAGATGTGTGGCGTTGTAACCCTGTTTGACTGTAACATAGATGTGGTGCGGCTCGCGCTCCATCATACCGTGGAGCGCCAACGCCGACTGGTGGGAAAAAATGATATTGCTGTTGCGCAGGTGGAGAACATACATATCATCCGGCCATGCATCGCGTGATTGGTATACGCCATGCGCGACACGCTCCAGTTCTCGGCTGCGGGCGTATTCGGCAAAATAGGGCTTTGAGATGCCCTGCGCTGTGACCGCGCGGGTCGTGATGTAGCCGTTCCCCTGTTCCAGCATGGAATCAAGCTGTTCAAATTTTGTCATACACTTCACCTGACTTTCACGCTTTAATCATAACAGATAAAAGCGCAAAAGTAAACACAAGATAGTGCGCCTGCTGGAAATTTCAACAGACACACTGGGGGTGTTGAAAACTATTCAGTGGCATTACCCGGCCTTGACGAGTACCAACACGCTGTTGTTTGGCACGACGATCTGTTCCTGTTTGGTAGGAATGGGCGGGTTCTTGTACTGGCGCAGGGCTTTTTGGATTTGCTGTTTGACTTCGAGCAGGGCGGCGTCCAGCGTGGGGGCTTGTGCGGTAACTTTGGGGAAGGCGGGAACATGGGCGGTGCAGCCGTCTGCCGAGAGTGTACAAAGCACAGGATAAGGCTGGTTCTCTACGGAGATACTGTACGGCATCTCCGGTGTCCAGCTCTCCGCTCTGGAACGGTCTGACCATCGTTTAACGGTTTCTATGCCGTCTTTGAAGCAGAACACCAGCGTATTGCCGACCTCCACTCTTACAGCCGTTATTTTGTTGTAAAAGGCATCTGCATCAAATGTGTCGGTGCCTAACGCTTCGGCGGCGACAGTCATGAGTGTATCCTCCGGTATCTGCTTGGAGGCGCAGGCGGCTTTACCGAGCGTATTGTAAGTAGAGCATATCCATACGGGACCGGTGGCGGTAACCTTTCTGCGATAGTGCTTCCCGCAGATGGCGCAGGTCAACAGCCCTGTAAACGGATAAACTTTTTGACCGCTGCCGGTGCGCGTATGCTTCTCCGCTCGACAAGCTATTTCAGCCTGTACCGCCTCAAAGGTTTCAAGTGGGATAATTGCTTCGTGCGTATTGACGGCATGGTATTGCGGCAGCTCGCCGTTGTTGACGAGCGTCCGCTTGGTCAGATAATTCTCCCGAAAAGTCTTCTGTAAGAGCAGATTGCCCGTATAGGCGTAATTCCGCAATACCTTCATCACGCTGCTTTTACACCACAGATTGCCGTTACGAGTGCTGATATGTTTTTCATTTAATGTTTTCATAATCGCCGTAATTCCCAATCCTGTGGTATAATAGGAATAAATCTTGCGGACGATTTCTGCTTCCTCCGGCACGATGATGTATTTGCCGTTTTCGTAGCGATATCCGAGCATGGTGCCGTTCCACGGCATTCCTTCATGGAAATTCTTTCTAATGCGCCATTTCTGGTTTTCACTGGCTGAGCGGCTTTCCTCCTGCGCGTAGGATGCCAAAATGGAGAGCATCAGCTCTCCGTCGGCGCTCATTGTGTGAATGTTCTGCTCCTCAAAGTACACATCTATGCCGAGGCTCTTAAGCTCCCGCACCGTTTCCAACAGTGTAACCGTATTCCGTGCAAAGCGTGAAATCGACTTTGTGATGACCATATCGATTTTTCCGGCATGGCAGTCGGCAAGCAGTCGCTGGAAACTTTCACGCTCATCCTTTGTTCCGGTTTTCGCTTCGTCGGCGTAAACGCCAACATAAGTCCAGCCCCGGTGCTTCTGAATGAACTCGCTGTAATAACTGACCTGCGCCGACAGCGAATGGAGCATTGCGTCCTTGCCGGAGGATACCCGCGCATACCCGGCGACACGCTTTAGCTGCTCTGACGGCGGCTTGTAGAATATGGTCTGTTTTATGCTGCGTTCCATGTTTTTCCCTCCCTTGTATCAATATTCGGTACTCTATATATTGCTCTAAAAGCGAGATATATCAAGCGGTTTCGGCAAATATACTATCCGAAGATAAGCCGTATTTGCGATTGATAATTGTGTAAGCTTTACGCCTGTCTGCCTGCGTAAAGCAGCCATCCTCTACCAACCCGTCGATTAGGGCGAGGGTGGTGTGATACCGCATCATGGTATCGGCGGCGTATTTATCCGGCTTGTTTTCCGCGGCTGCTCTGATAGCATGTCCTTGAACAGTATTTACGATTTTTTTTGCCATAGCTTTCGAACTCCTTCCCGCAATATTGACACACGAGAGTGTAATATGCTTTCTTGTTGATTTGTTCCTGATGGGCGTTCCACCATGAGGTACGGCATTTATCCGAGCAAAACCGTTTTTCTCGCCGACCTGTCGGCTGAGAGAATGTGTTTCCGCATTGGACGCAGCGGTGCGTTCCGGGCAAGTCCGGGTGCCTGCGGATATATGACTTGACCGTGTTGGGCGAGAGCCGGAGCGCAGCCGCAATCGCCGACGCTCCCTGCCCGTTGAGCCGCATTTCCGTGATGGTTTTTATTTCTGATGGTCTCATGACTGCACTCCTTTTCCCGCCGAAGGTCATTTGCTCCGGCGCATTGTGAGCAGGCGTTCCATGACGTCGTCTGCGGGCGTCCAAGACGTGCTGCAATCCATAGAACTGTTTTCACGAACGACTGCGTATATTTGATTCCACAAGGCATTGGCATGTTTGGAATATTCACGTGCCATTGAGACATACGGCGATGTGATGGGAGCGCCGGTGGTCGGATGCTTGGCAAGAAAGCCAAATGTCGATATGGCTTTTTCACACTGAATCCAACGAGCCGCTGCTACCGCGTACTGCTCCAAGCTCTGCTGGGTGACCATCTGCTCACAGCGGAACTTCCGAAGCCACTCCCATGTGGATTTGTATATCTCATTTGCCACAAGCTCCTGACCGTTTTTCTGCTCGTCCGACAGGAACTCATGAGGCGGCGGCATCTCCGCGCCTTCCAGCTCTACCGGCTCCGGCAGTGGAATACCGACCGATGTGTATTTGCTGCGACCCTCTGTCATTTTATCTGCAAGCGGCTTTCTCGGCCTGCCGCCGGTGCCGGGTTGCGGTCCTCTGTTTCCCATAAAAAGCTCATCCTCCTTCATTTTTGAAACTTTTTGGTCAATACCCTAATAACTTATGCGTTTTTTTACACGAAGCCCCACGCCGCTGTCCGCATCGAAAAGTCGTAGAGGTAAAATACCCCCACCGGTGTCATCGGTCGCTGTTATGTTTGTTCGCTTCAAGAGTTATCCGTGAATGACACGCCTTGCACAGCGCCATGAGATTGTTCATGTCGTTGGTGCCGCCCTGACTAAGCGGGAGAACGTGGTGTACCTCCTCGGCAGGAGTCAGCTTGCCATGCTTCTTGCACTCTTCGCAGAGAGGGTGTGCTTTGATAAAGCGGTCGCGTATTCTTTTCCAAGCACGACCGTAACGCTTGTTTGTCTCCGGCTCACGCTGGAAATGATTGTAGTGATAGTCCATCTGCTTCTGGTGCTCGGCGCAGTAAAGACCGCTCGTCAGCTTCGGACAGCCGGGGTACTGGCACGGGCGTTGTGGTTTCTTTGGCATGATGTCACCTCCGTTCAGGCACAAGAAAAGCCACCACAGGATTTCTCCCGCGATGGCTTCTCGTTGTCACACTTTCTATACTACCATTATACTATATTCCCCTATAACATCAACTCTCATTCACTCTCCACTTTCGGAACGACCACCGTTTTCAAAGCCCAGTCGCGCATCCGAAAGGTATGCTGGATGCTGTAGCCCATCTTGGCGGCGACCTCCTCCCATGTGCAGCCACAGAGGAAGCGAAGCTCCAGTAGTGTCTGATATTCCTTGTTGTCCACGGCTTTTATCGCCGTCACGATTTGCCGCTTGATGTCAACCAGACGATGAATGTCGGCGTCAATTTCAGTCTGAAGGTCAACTATCTTTGCGACAGCGTCTGCCATAGAGGACAGGCTGTGACTGGGGTTACGGGGCATACCAGTGATGGTGGATCCCGATTTGCCAGAAATACGGTGGACTGCCTTGACTATGTCCGAATGCTCAAGTCCAAAGGCATCGGCGTCTACTTTGAGGAGCAGCAGATCGATACCCTCAAGACGGATAGCGAACTGTATTTGGTCATCTATGCGGGCTTCGCACAGTCTGAATCCGAGAGCATCAGCAAGAATATCACATGGAGCGTCCGCAAGAAGTTCGAGGAAGGAACCCCAGTGTTCATGTACAAGCGGTTCCTCGGCTATAGAAAGGGCGCTGACGGTGAGCCGGAGATCGTACCGAGCGAAGCGGCCATCGTGGAACGTATCTTCAATCTCTATCTGGCTGGAGAAACCGTGGACAAAATCTCCAAGATGATGCAGGCTGAGAACTATGATATTCCCGGCAAAACCATCAGCTTTAGCAAGGGCATGATCATGAATATGCTCTCCAACGAGCGATACTGCGGAGATGTGATTCTGCAAAAATCCGTCACAATTGACTGCATCGAAAAGAAGCGGAAAAAGAACACCGGTGAAGCTCCAATGTACTATGTTCAGAATAACCATCCAGCTATCATCGACAGAGTGACCTTCAACAAAGTTCAGGAAGAACTGGCAAGGCGAAAAACGAAAACGCCAGGCTCCGCAAAGAGTTCCATCACATCCACCGGCAAGTATTCCCGCTACGCCCTGACTGACGTCCTCATCTGCGGCAACTGCGGTACCCGCTATCGCCGCGTGACATGGTCAAGAAACGGCGTTAAGCGCATCGTGTGGCGCTGCATCAGCCGTCTGGACTACGGCAAGAAATACTGCAGCGATTCCCCCACCATTATGGAGGACAAGCTACAGGAGGCCATCGTTCGAGCGGTCAACAAGTTTAACGAGCAGGATAGCGCCACCTATAAGGCACTCATGAGAGCGACCATCAGTGAAGCCCTCGGCCTTAATGGAGATCCGGAAGAAGTAGATATGTTGGAGAGAAAGGTCGAAGCCCTAAACAATAAGATGCTGGCGCTTGTCAATGAGAGTGTCAGCTCCGGTGATGGCATCGAGGCCCATGAAAGCGAGTTCATGACACTGTCACAAGAAACAGAACTTCTCAAGCAGCGTATAGCTGCCATTCAAGAAAGTACTGCCAAGGATAACGGCGAACAGAGCCGCCTCGAGCAGATCCAAGCCATCATCTCAGAAAGAGAAAACAAATGCATGGAGTACGATGACTCCATCGTCCGTCAGATGGTAGAATGCATTAAGGTTTATCCTGGCGGCAAGCTGGAAATCATCTTCGGTGGCGGATACCTTGTCGAAGAATCCGTCTAAGTGTAGGAGATTGAGGGATCACCCCTCTTTCTCTTTCTTTATTTTATCGTAGATGTTCTCCTGAATCGCATCGAGAAGGGTGACTTTTTGCTCTGTTGAGCACTCCAACCTTGAGATGTAATTATAAATCAACTGTGCATGGACAGTTGCAACGCGCTTGGCAAGTTCCTCCTGACCTTCCTTTGAGCGCGGCAAATGAATGATTACGTCCATAGAATCCCCCCAATCAGGCATAAGGCCGGATGCATATCGGTAAGGTAGTCAGCACACAATGAAGTATGGGATAATCGCAGACACGCCGCCTTTTAATGTCTTTATTTATTGACAATTATAGATGTATCGTCTATAATAACAAGCACAAAGATGATGTAGAGGTGGTGTGCAGAATGGGACGAAAGAGTGTTGCTGTGCTGCCGCAGACGCAGGCAATTTTAGAACAGCTGGGAGAACAGATCAAACTTGCCAGATTACGGCGGCATCTGTCTGCCGAATTAGTCGCGGAAAGAGCTGGTGTGAGCCGAGCCACAGTGTGGAATGTTGAAAAGGGAAACCCCTCTGTCGCGATTGGGATCTATGCCGCAGTTCTGCACGCACTGAACAATATGGATAAAGACCTTCTGCTCGTTGCAAAGGATGATGAGCTGGGGCGTAAACTCCAAGACCTTGAACTTACCATGCGCAAGAGAGCACCACGAAACGGAGGTGATTAACCGTGGCGTCAAACCAAAAAGTAATTTATGTCTATGAGAGCTTCAGATCTACAACGCCAAACTTCCTGGGGACTCTCTTCGTGGAGAATGTCCGTGGCCGGGAGAGCTACTCCTTTGAGTATGATGCTGACTGGTTAAAAAGCAGCGCAAACTACATGTATCTCGACCCGGATCTTCAACTGTATGCCGGGCGGCAGTATCCCACCGGTGCAAAAAATGTGTTCGGTCTTTTCGCCGACTCTTCCCCCGACCGCTGGGGCCGCCTGCTGATGACGCGCAGAGAAAGAATATTGGCGGAGCAGGAAGGCCGGAAGCCTCGAAAGCTCTTAGACAGCGACTTCCTGATGGGCGTCTACGACGAGACTCGGATGGGCGCGATCCGCTTCAAGCTGGACAAAGACGGCCCGTTCCTTTCGGATGATTTAAAAACCCCGACGCCTCCCTGGACCAGCTTGCGAACGCTGGAGGAAGCCTCCCGTCAATTTGAAAACGATGAGTCCGGTCTCGAACAGAAATGGATCAATCAGCTCATCAAGCCCGGTTCCTCGCTGGGTGGCGCTCGTCCGAAGGCCACCGTTCTGGACACAAGCGGAAATCTGTGGATCGCCAAGTTCCCGTCCAAGCACGACGATGTTAACGTGGGCGCATGGGAAAAGGTCACCCATGACCTTGCGAGGCTTTGCGGCTTGGATGTTCCCGAGTCCATGCTGATCGACTTCTCCAAGTACGGAAGCACCTTCCTTGTACGAAGGTTTGACCGGAATGGCGCTGCGCGGATTCATTTCGCGTCCGCCATGACAATGCTTGGAAAAACAGACGGGGCTTCGGCAGCGGACGGCTCCGGTTATCTTGAGCTGGTGTCCTTTATCAAGGCCAACGGCGCTGCTCCCAAGAGAGATTTGACGGAGCTGTGGAAGCGGATCGTGTTCAACATGGCTGTTTCCAATACGGATGACCATATGAGAAACCACGGCTTTATCCTCAAGGCAGATGGTTGGCATCTCTCGCCCTTGTACGATGTAAACCCCGTCCCGGAGGGTGACGAGCTGTCCCTCTGCGTAAATGAGGACGATGCAACGATCTCCCTCGACCTTGCGCTGGAGATTGCGCCGTATTGTGAGATCAGCACCAAGGACGCAGCGGCTATGGCAGCGGATGTCCTGAAAAACGTCCGAGAAAACTGGAATCGTCTGGCAGCGGAATGCGGATTAAGCCGGAGCGCACAGGAATATATGCGGCCGGCCTTCTCGCTGGCTCTTGAATAACACAGCCTGATCCACCATCAGATCTCCCTTCGAGCAAGGGAGATCTTTTTTTGCCAGTCACAAGCCAAAGAGCATTCCGCGTGTGCTATTCCTCAAGGACAGGATCGTCTGCAAGGGGTTCTTCGTTTTCCTCTACAAAGTCATCTTCCGCAGCAACCTTCCCAGAATGCAGCTTCGTCATTCGCAAGGTGTATTTGCATTTTCGGTTATAGGCGACGAGCATAGCTTCGGCGTAGCAAAGAGACCCTGCTCCACGCTCCTTAGCGATGCGAGACAACTGCCGAACAGACATGAAGCCAACCCTCTCCTTAAAGGTTTCGTCACGAAGCTGGTCACCAAATGCTACGACCATTCTCGCAACACCGGCTAATACATTTGCCCCCAGAGAGTCGATATCCCCCTCCCATGTACCAACACAGAGTCGCAAAGTTCGGTCAAGCACATGGTAACCATATTTGGTGTAAATCCGCTCCAGCGTGGCAACCGCACAGATCACGCCATATGCTTTGGTCGGCCCGATAGAAAGAGAATAGGATTCAACGAGCCGCTTAATGACAAGCTGTTGCTCATTTCCTGCTTCGATATTGGCCATGAATATCTCATAAGGCTTCAACGGGCGCACATGCTTCATCTGATTTGCAAAAATGTCTGCTTCGTTCTTGTAATCTAAGCTGTCATAAATCATGCACCAAACAGGAGTCTCCCGCGAACCGGATACAGTAGCAACGATCTCTATGGTGTGCTGACCATTAAAGACATAGTTGACACCATCACGGCGGCTCACCTTTACCGGGTTGATTTGGTTCAGGTCGAAATCCTCGATGGCTTTTTCAACCTGTGCCTGAGACAATGGCCGCTGGTATTCCTGATTAGATACGAGATTTTTGATCGGGATCTGCTCGAAGTGGACATTCGGAACAAATCTGCTGAAGTCTTGCATTAGTCTACCTCCCTGATTTCTGAGAGCATCTCGGACACCTTCTTCTGTAGTGACAACAGCGCCTCCTCAAGTTTGCTTTTTGCACTCGTTGAAGCAGCGTTCATATCCGCATTGTTTCTGGCTCGCTCGATGGAACTGACCCATGACGGAACGGTCAGAGTCAAACCGGCGATTTCGGCGTCCGGGTCGTGCATAGGGGGAATTTTGATAAGAGGTAAAGTTTCCTGCATAGATTCGACTGGCTCCTCATCTGTATCAGCAAATTCTTTTCGTGTGTCACTGTAACTGGTGAACGGGTGCTGTAGGTCTTCGGGTCTTGTCCCGATTCGCCTAATCTCTTCCGGCGGCATTTTCGAAAGGGCCACAAGGTTCTCATGAGAAATTTTGAAAGTGCCAGAAAGCACTTTGCCAGGAAGTTCGGGGTCTGCCTGTCCAACAACGTCTAATGCCTTACTGAAGATCGCATACTTCTGCACAGATCCAGTAGATACATTGTATTGAGCACTGAACTTCTGGGCTGTGCGCCGAAAAGTCTCGCCTCGCTCACCCTTGTTTCTCCGCTTATACTGGTTGAACCCATTGATGTTGGGCGGATGCTTACGCGCTACTTTCTCAAGTTCATATTGCTTTCCAATGAGATATCGTCTGGTTTCCTCCGTGATATTTCGGCGACCGAGCTGATTGCTGCAGATCCAGACAATTGCTTGCTCCCGGTTCTCAAATGGCATCTTCCGTACAGCATAGGGGATGTGCAACCGGTTACATATCTCGTAGCGGTTATGGCCATCAATGATGATGTTATTCCATGTGATGATCGGCTCTCTGCAGCCGTCTACTGTAAGATTTACTTCGAGTTGAAGATACTCATCTTTCCGTAAAGGTCGAATGAGTGTCTTGAATTCCGGGTCGATCTCCAACACCGCAAATCCTTTATCCATCGCTGGGAGGTCTCCTCTCATTTTTCTTTAAGGTTTTCATGGAGAAATAGGCTACTCTGTTTGCAACATCCACCTCTCCGCTCATACGATAACTGTATTGGAAGTCGAGAGTACCGATCATGTTGACCAAAGCACACAGGAGTGTATTACTGTAGAACTCAATAGAATAATGGCGTGATGTTTGAACCAACTTCACTCGGTTGGAGGTGCCACCAGCGAGGGGCCGATCTGAGCCAAGTACAGCAATGAACATTTCTTCTGGATTGACCAGAAATTGAACATATTGCGGATTCCCCATTTTGTTCAGGGTGGACTTATGTATGCGAAAGCGATTCCACTTTAAGTCAATGGTCATGATCGCGCTGTTATCCGTACTACCCATTTACACTCCCCTCCTGCACAGGTACCTCTGGTTGATATGCGGTATGGACTGATGTGACATTTTCCACGGATGCCGTGGAGGATACAGAGCTATCCTTGATTCCATAAATCGCGTATCCGTCAAAGATATTGATCTGCAGAGATTTCTGGTGTTCACGATAGGGCAAACCGAACTGATCCTTCCAACCGGCTGGGAATACAGGTGTACGCGCAGTCTTGGGCTTGCCTCCGTCTTTTGCAATACGCTGATAAATCTCGGAGGCGTTCAAGTCGAATACAATCAGATACTCATCATTAGCATGGATGACCTTGCCAATCAGCTTGTACCTGTAATCAATATTCCAGTCCATCAGCTCAAAGAGCTTTGCAAAGAAGAACTTACCCGTCACCTGACGGGGCCGCCTCTTCCCACCAGATGTGTTGCACCACGCGAATGCGTCTCGCTCTGACTCGGCGCAAGGGCGTAGCGCAAGAATGTGCGACTCTCGATTGATCAAGAGTTGGACACAGTCTGCATGGGGAAACTTGTTCAAGCAAGCAGTATTGACATAAACTTTGTAATTGTTGAAAGTGATAGACGGCTCGAAAGTATGAGCGAAGAACTCCCTACGAACCACCTGATACCCATCAAAATCGAAGTCGTCACTAAGATCGATCACATCGCCTGGTGCCGATGCGTCGATTGTCATTGGCGTGTCCGCATCCTCCTTAAAGGTAATGGTAGTTTCATCATCGACATTACCGAATTGAGTATTCTGCAGTATCGGTGAGATGAAAGAAACCTGATTCTCTACTTCCATTCTGCTCTCCTTTCATTCGTCTCTGACAAGATCCAGCGCATCTCCAATCTGGCGTAGGCTCATGCTGAGATAGCGACAAAGCCGTCTGAGTTGTTCCGTGTTATACCCTGCCATGATCACATCCTGCTCGGCTTCGGACAAATCAGAAAAGCATCTGTTGACATGTATACCATCACGAACCACGCGGTAGTACACTCCATCAAGATTCCGAAAGATTGGAATATTGTTTTTTTCAGGCATTAAAATCCACCTCTTCCTTCTGCTTTATGGGGGCTAATTGCTCTGCTATGAATCGCTGCATTTCATCAAACTTGGTGACTTGAAGCTTCTCACCGGTTTCAAAGAGTTGGCCTTCCAGCCAAAGCTTCCATGCATCTTCACTTTGTAATTCTGGTGAAGATGAGGTAAGTCTGTGAGAATAAAAGTCACTCCCAAACCTGTCTGCCAGTTTCTTCGGAACTGCCCGAACACGCTTTCCTGATACGGAAAGAGGAGAAAGCTCACCATTGCCGCTGATGGGAGAATCTGTCCCCGTCATGAGATAGGACTGGATAAAAATCTCGGGTTCACTCAAATCAAATAGGAACACCGAATCCCCTTCGTTTTGGAGGAGTCTACCATAGGCCCTGAACTTAAAATCGGTTTCCCAATCGAGCAGTTCGAATAGGGTTCCACCAAATGCGGTACATGGTATCTCTTTGGCATAGTATTTTCCATCGTCAGGTCTTGACCACTGTACGCACTGGCGAGAATCCTTAGAGGCGCGACGAACAGCGAGCTTCCGCAATCCCGGATGGATCAGCAGTTCAACTTTGTTGTCCTTCCCAAACTGCCTGACGCAATCTGTGCTGAACTTGATTTGTTTGCTCTGAAATAAGACATACGGTCTTTTGTTCGCATCAAAGAGAGATGAATTCGTAACTTCAAAGCCGCGCAAATCAAAATCTCCAGCTGCCACCTCGAATGTGGCGTCACCCTCCGCAGGCTGGCCGTAATATGTATCGTCCGTGTAGACACTCATAGAAGCCTGTAAATAATCGGCTGCCTTGAAACCTGCCCACTTAGGGCTAATCGTGACAAATCCTTTCAGAACGCCAGATTCAATCACCCGAAGCTCCGGCAGAATAGACTTTCCGCCGTATTTCGCATTATTGATCATGTGCTGGACGGCTATATAATCGTCCCGCGACACGATTGCCTCGTGTTCTCCTTTATACAGGCTCTGCTGCCGTTCTCCTCTGTTTTTCTTGGACTTATGACTAATCACATCAGGCGTGAATGTCTTTCTTGTGAGAACATTACCACAATGCCGCTCATTCCTCAAGACCTGAATTACGGTGCCGGAAGTCCACTTGGAATTACCAAGGAATGTCCTCTTACCAAGTGCCTCGAGGGTTTTTGCAATATGCGATGAAGAATATCCGGACAGATACATGTAGAATATGAGCTTTACGGTCGGCGCTTCGTCCGGATTGATCACCAACTTGCCGTCAGCATCATGGGAATAGCCCAACAGCTTGGGTGTCAGAGGAAGTCCTCCATTCAACCGCTGAGCAAGCGAAACTTCCATACTGCGGCTTCGAATGCGGGACTCGTTTTCCGCGATGGAAGCCAAAAAAGACAGCGGCATGTTTGTATCCTCGTTCAGCGAGAAGATGCATTCACTCTCAAAGAAAACGCCCACTGGATTGCGAAGTTCCGCAAGATTACGCACCATGGTAATGCAGTCGACCGTATTTCTGGCAAGACGCGAAACCGATTTGGTAATAATCAAGTCGATTTTTCCGGCTCTGCTGTCAGTGAGCATTTGGTTTAGCTCAACGCGGTGTTTTGTCGAAGTGCCCGAGATTCCTTTATCGGCGTAGATCTTTACAAGCTTCCAATTGGGATGCTTCAAGACGAACTCTTCATAATAGTTCTTCTGAAGTTCATAGGAAGTTTCCTGACCGAGATTATCAGTTGAAACTCGGACGTAGACCGCAACACGCTGATGAATATCGGCATCGTAGAAATCGACCTGCTTCTTTGCCGGATAGATGACATCTGGCTCTCTCCGATTCGAGTATCGCTTATGTACTTTCTCGCGTTCTGCTTGATCAGCGGCTTTCTTGGCTGATTTACTCATGGAGCGTACCTCTCATATCCAGCTCGTCATCAGGCAGGATCTTCCAGTCAGGGGTTGGGAGAAAACAAGGCTCTCGAAGATCGTCGCGATAATACGATGCCAAAGTGTATAGATCTTCTGATATGAAGTAGATGCCAACAGGAGGCTTGCGAGCAGCGAGCATTCTTGCGCAAATCGCCATTTCTTGAGCATCTCTGGACACATTGCTGACCTTCTGTGTGATTATGAGGTCGACTTTCCCCGCATCGCAGTCAGACAGGAGTTCAGACCATGCTGTAGAGTTCTCCATATACGGAGCGGTCGATCCATTGTCAATATAGAAACCTACAAACTCCCACATAGGATACTGAGCCAGCGTAGCACGAAAAACCTCTTTGTTGCGTTCGAGATATTCCTCGTCTCTATATTTCGTCTGGTTGAAAAAGCGGATGTACACTGCAACCTTGAACGGGATCTTGGGGTTCGGTACTTCGTGGCGGATAGTTTTCAACCACTGCCTGTGTTGTGCCACAAGGGGTGATACCATGTTTTCTCCCAGGCACAGGTCAAAGGAGGGATACTCAGTCTCTTCGAGTCCTTGTTCAGTACCTAAAGGCAGCAGTTTCGTGTTTTCCATGTTTACCTCCGGCATTTGGGCAAGCCCTTTTGGGTGAATTATAGGGAAAATGCTTAAAAATAAGAAGATACCATAGGTCAGCATCTTGACCTATGGTATGGAAATGACAAAAAAATTATCGGATTGGTCACCCAATCCGATAATTAATCATTATTCTGCTTCTTATGCATGGAGGCTTTGACCTCTCGGACAATCTTTAAGATGGTTTCCATCTCACTGGCCGAGCAATCTTCAAGGAGCTCCGCAAACTCACCTTGATAGATTGCTTTGACCTCCGGTACATCTGGGCGGAGCAAATAGTCTGCAGATACCTGAAGGGCTTCCGCCACTTTGACGAAAGTCTCAAGTTGCATCCCCGTTTTTCCTCGTTCGATGTTGCTAATCAGCGGCAGTGAAACAGAAGCTTCGACTGCCAAATCCGCTTGGCTCATGCCCCTGCTGATTCGAACAGCTTTGATGCGTGAGCCGACCAGCTTCAGATCCTGTTGTTCATACATGACCAGCTCACCTCCCCTTCGCCGGATATAAGCTAACGACTATAATTTAAGTTAGTATATAATATGCGAAGGTCAAGTTTATATAATCGTACCGCTATAAAATAACGGTTCAAATATAATTGAGTTGCCAAAATTTTTAAGGAGGTTTCTCTATGCAACTCAATTACTATGTCCTTGGTCAAAGAATCCAAAAAATCAGGAAGAACAAGCGTATCTCCCAAGCGGTGCTGTCCACCATGATCGACAAGTCCGCTGGATACATCAGCTATCTCGAGTGCGGTACAAAGGTTATGAGTCTCGAAACTTTTGTTGGCATCGCCAATGCGCTGGAGGTGTCGACTGATACGCTCCTTAACAGGCAGCTCACGGGTGCGACTGAGATGTCTAATGCCGAGGCGCAGAAAATCTTCGCCAACTGCACCCCGTATGAAACCTATGTCCTGTTGGATGTACTGAAAACAACCAAGAACGCTCTACGCTCGCACCACCATCTCCTCAAGGATGAGTGGTAATCATTTTATCAACTGAATATCAAATAGCAACAGACCACAGGTTAAGAGATTGACCTGTGGTCTGTTGCGTGCAAAAAACGATTATGTTTTCGCCCAAAACGATTATGATTTGGGCTTTTGCGAGATTTTCCATTCTATTGATGCTATAATCCGGTCAAGCCAGAAAGGATGAGGATGTATGATCTATTACACCGGCGATATTCACGGCAGTGCGAAAGGAATCGTTGCTTTTGCCCAACACTATGAGCTCACAGAATCGGACATCATCGTCATCCTTGGCGATGTCGGAGCGAACTATTACGGCAACAGGCGAGATCGGTATTGCAAAGATGCGCTTGCCAAAATAAAGCCAACCGTCTTCTGTGTTCACGGAAACCATGAACGGCGTCCAGACACTCTCGCAGGCTATAAGCAGAAAGAATGGAATGGTGGCCTTGTGTGGTACGAGGATGAGTATCCGAACTTACTCTTCGCCAGGGACGGAGACATCTTCACTATGGAAGGAACCCGGCATCTGGTCATCGGCGGCGCTTATAGCGTGGACAAATACTACCGACTGGAAAACGATCTGCTGTGGTTTGCTGATGAGCAGCCCTCGGCAGAAATCAAAACATATGTGGAAGATCAAATCACGAAAAACAGAATTGACATTGTTCTCTCTCATACCTGCCCCTATAAGTACGAACCGCGGGATGCGTTTTTACCCATGATCGATCAGAGCACGGTTGATGACAGCACAGAGCGATGGCTTGATGGAATAGAAGAAAAAGTGGATTACAAGGCATGGCTTTGCGGACACTGGCACATAGAGAAGCAAATTGACAAGCTACACTTCCTGTTCCACGATGTTGTGTCACTGGAAATGATAAAGCGAGGTTTCAAATGAGTCGTTTCAAGAGCAATCTCTACACTGTTGAGCGCCGAGTATGGAGAAACCACAAGCTGTGCTGGATTCAGAACGATGACTTCACTCTCTTTTCAGGGCATCACAAAACGAAAATCAAAGAGGAAGATCTCCCGGAATGGTATGTCTTTGGCAGATACTATAAGCTGTGGGGCTTCCTCTCCACAAAAGGTATTACCGACTTGCAGTACATCCCGAACCTGTGGATCAATCACTTCCTAAAAGATGACTGCCTTCTGATCTCCTATGGCGGCAAAATTGAGGAGCACCCAGACAGCACTGATTTTGAAAAGTACAGCGGCGTTGATGAGCGAGTGTGGGGCAACGAGATCCTCCATGTGTTGAAAGGTGCCAGGATATTCTCGGAATATGATATTGCCCCTATCATAGAGCAGATCCGTGAGAAGCAGCACATTCTCATTGAGAACTACCCGGACGAGTTCGGACCCCACAAGTGGAGTTTTGATCTCGACAAATGGATGGCAGAAGAGTACCACTCAGGCCGCCCAACCTATTACAGCAAAGCCATCACAGAAAAGAGAGAAGCAGAGCTGCGAGAACTATATGACAAAAGAGGACAGACAAATGGATGAATGCCAACACGCAATGGCGGAACTCCGCAATATAGTCGAGGGGATCAGCAAGCTGCGAGACACAGCATACGCGCACTACTCTTTATTGGTCGAGCAGGTGCTGAAGGATCAAATCACCGACGAGCAGCAGTTAGAACAAATCATGGATGGCCTCTGCGATTTCTGCGATGAGATCCGCTTCATCGATCTTTATCGAAGCCTTTTTAAACTGTTTAGAAAAAGTTCAAATTTTTAGAAAGATTCCAAATCATATCA
>ERZ1026880.325-NODE-325-length-25216-cov-5.255077_pt1 | contig 25216 bp, 22 predicted proteins | sample MGYA00380170_ERZ1026880 | MGnify/ENA primary metagenome ERZ1026880 (study PRJEB33269, sample SAMEA4719806) | human gut metagenome | biome: human-associated habitat; feature: organic feature; material: feces | place: Cameroon | collected 2013-10 ...
CGTCGGCAGCGTCAGATGTGTATAAGAGACAGATCATACCTTTAAGCTCTCTTTTCTCTGCCTCAGCATCTCTTCCCGTTACGGCATAAGATGTCCAATATACACCAAACGGAATCCCCAATTTCTCACAGCAGTCCGCATTTGCCCGAAAGAGCCGGTCCACTTCACCACCATGACCTGCACATAACATAACGCCATGTATGTCTGCTTTTTTCACCATTTCCCAGTTAACCTCTCCCATGTTTTCGTTAATAAACACCGTATATTTTCCCATAATTTAACTCCATTTTTCTGCTTACTGTTATTATATGAACTATTTTTGGTAATGTGATACAAATTTCATTCAATAATATGTGCTTTTTTGACTCATATGCACGAAAATTATTTACAAATGGCGATAAAATGAATTATCATATAGTTACGGTACTTGTATTACGGCTACGAATATTCAGATGGCTCGGTGAAAGGAGTCGATGATATGAGAGATATACAAAAACTGGTTCGTTCCTTGGGTATTGGTGGAAATTATCAGGGATACCGGTATTTATTGTATGCCCTCTCCCTCTGCCTCCAGAATGAAGATTACCTGTTAAGCGTGAGCAAGCTGTTATATCCGGAGATTGCTCATACTTACCAGACCTCTGCAAGCAGTGTAGAGCGAAATCTACGTACCGTTGTATCCGTCTGTTGGGAACGTGGAAACCGTCCCCTATTGGAATCCATCTCTCTTTGTCCCCTCTCCTCGAAACCAACTATCGGCGAATTTCTGGACATACTCACTGAATACCTAAAGGATTCTGCAAAAAATTAATCGCTTCCAACTCTATGTATCTATTTTTTGTGGCACTAACAGACTGTATTTATGCCATATTTTTTATTTTGTTAAGAGGTTTTTAAGACTTTTTCGATTTCTTTTAGAGAATCAACATATTTCTGACATATTTGGCTATTATAATAAATGTCAGATAGTTGATAAGACATCAGCTATCTCCCCCTCATAAAGTACTAACCAATGATTTTGGTGACGCACTTTACTCTCATTCCTTTAGATAACTATAACAACGACAAATAGCGCGGATCATTACGATTCGCGCTATTTGCTGTCTTCTTATCATTTATCCTGATTCATGTTGCGCCATTCAGTACGGATGCAATTAATAAGATAATATTCTTCCTGCGTAAGAATACGGTCTTCACGGCCAACAAAGCTAACATCCCATTTAATGGGATTCCCTTTGATCTTTACAATTTGTACACCCGGAAAATCTGGATCTCTCGGTCCGACATAAAAACTAATTCCTATGTTATTACGGCACATTTTATATAAAAGCTGCAGATCCGAAGATTGAAACACTACTTCTGTATTAACATTTAATAATTTACATTGTTTTATAAAGTCATAACCACATACATTACTTGTCGCAATAGTGACAAACTTTTCATCTTTTAATTGCTCTAAAGCAATTTCATCGTACTTAGAAAGTGGATTCTTTTCACTAATCATAAGACGGGTATTCTCCGAATGATTTGCAAACACTTTCAATCCTGCTTTCTCTGTCTGTACACAAAATCCAAAATCTGCTTCGCCCTTAAGCACTGCATCTTCACAAAGATAATCTGGCATTTCTTTAATCTGTAATCTGACTTTTGGGTTAGCACGGATAAAATCTGCAACACTTTCTTCCGGAAACAGATGCTGCATTCCTGTTGGAATAATCAGTCTAAGTAATTTTTTCTTTTCTTCTTTTAATTCTTCTACACGTTCCAGAAAATAATCATATTGTTTCAATATTTCCGAAGCCGTTTCTTTGAAAGCTGCACCATATGGTGTCAGAGACAATGCATGTTTGGAACGTACAAACAACGGAACATCCAATTCTTTTTCCAGACTATTTATTACCCTGCTTACTCCCTGTTGTGATAAAAAAAGCTGTTCCCCTGTCTTTGTAAAATTCAACGTCTCAGTTGTCACCAAAAAACATTTTAAATTCTGTATATTCATATAGCACCATCCTTATATACTGCTTCTAAGAATCGTCACTATCATAGCATTTTTTGATTATAATTAAAACTAAAAGTCCACAGAAAAACTCTGCGTCTCTCTGTGGACTCACTTAATTTGCATCAATTATCTCTTTCTGCTTTTTTACTTAATGAAATGGATACTAATCCCATAACAATCAAAATTACCGGAGAAACTAACAATGTCGATTCTGCATTTCCAAATATCCCTGTAGCTAATGCAATATACGGTGTTCCAATAAAAGCACCAATATTTAATCCTGCAAGTGTAATACTTGATGCCAGGAAAGAGCGCTGCGGTGGAACATGTTTGTAATATGCATTATTACAAGCCGGAAGAATACATGTTGAAGTACATCCTCCAATTGCCAAAAATGCACAAACCATAATATATGAAGTCGCGAAATATATTCCCAAAGCACTAATTGCTACTCCTATAAGCGAAAGACACAGCATATACTTTTTAGCATGTTTCGCAACAACTCCAAATACCAATCCTCCAAGCAGTGAAGATACACTGTAAAATGTCATCGCATATCCCACATTAACCGGAGTTCCAAATCCTCTTCCTATGATAATCTGACCGATACATAAAAACATTGGATAATAACATACCATATATAGTCCTACAATAATCGTAAAAATCCATACAGTCGCCGGCATAGCTTTAATGGATGTCCATAAACTTTCCCCCTTACCAAGACTACTGGTTTCTCCACCCAGAGCTGTGGTGTCATCTTTATCCAATTCAAATCTTGGGCACAGGAAAAGTACAGTAATAAACGGAATCACGCTCCACAAATAAACAAGAAAACTATAATTCCATTTTGCAGCACATAAATAGCCTACCAGAACCTGTGCCACCATATTCGTAGAATATTGTGCAGTCAATGCCCATCCCATAGCTGATTCTCTAAGTTTTTCATTCGTAACGAGCTTGAACGACATAGAAATACAAATCCCCTGCATAATACCATAGCCAATACCAAAAGCTACTCGTCCCAGAAGCAGCAGATAAAAGCTGCTTGCACCTGTAAATGCTGGTAACACTCCACCTATACAATGCATCCCAATACCTATCAGCATCATATCTTTCAGTGAAATTTTACGATTTACCAATGCTCCTGCAACAATAGTAAATACAACTGCTAATAAATTAGGGATATTATTAACCAGCGTTATCAAGCTATATGGTACATCTGGAAATGTATTTGCTATATCCACTAATGCGGATGTACACCAATCTGCACCTGCTGCAGACGTATTTGCAATAAGACAAACAATAAGTCCGTATTTTGCAAGCTTTCTCTCTTTGTCTGCTGACATTTTTCTGCCCCCTTTTTACTGTTTATCTAACTTCATGGCCTTAATGATTAATATTACAATCACGCCACATGCTGCACTAATTGCTGCTGTAATCGCATAACGCACAGATACAGACTGGCTGAATACTGAAGTAATATTGGTCATTACCAAAGAAGAACAAAATGTTCCAATCTGACCGCCAATATGTGCTACAGAACATGCAACAGCTGCTGCTTCAACTCTGTTCGTATTCGTAATAGATAACATTGACTGAGGAATGTCCCAGCTGATGGAACAACCGCAAAGTAATGCACCAATTAGCAGAACAGTAATATTAGGAGCCTTAATAGTAATTACAAGACTTATTGCCAACAAGAAAAATGCCGCTGCAAACGTATACGTTTTAAATATTTTATTTACTGCCCCGAATGTAGCTCCACCGAGCATTCCGCCTAACGTACATACTGCCATAATTGTTCCGACAACTGCCGGTGAGCCCAACTCTTTTTCCATTACAAAAAACGAAATATTTGCTGAATGTACGCCGTACAGGATCATAAACAGAAACGTAATTGCTCCAAATACCCATGTTGTCTTATTTAGTGATCCAAATCCAACCTTTTCATCACCAGAAACTTCGGCTTTAACTGGTTTATCATTTGGAAGAAATATAATTCCAAAAATGACTGGAATCAAAGCATATAGATATACCAGGTAATTCAGTTTCCAATGGATTGCAGCTACCCATCCTCCAACATATGTAAGATACATTGCTCCGATGTTTGTAAATACAGACTGGATTCCCATAAGACTACCGCGCTCTTTTTCATCGTAATTTTCAGCCAGAACTCCACTGGTTGTCGGAAGAACCGTTCCAAATCCTACACCAAGAAGTCCTGCCCAGCAGTAAAGCAACACAATAGATGAATTAAACAGGTAGCCAAGTATACCAACTGCACTGATAGCAATAGCTCCTGTAAGAAGTACTCTCTTCTTTCCTACATATTCAATCACTTTATTTGCAATCAAGCACACAAAAATCATTACAAAAGAAGGAAATGATGTCAGTGTCTGAACAATTGATACCGGAACCTCCGGCATATCTGCTGCAATAGAAGCAAGGGACGGAGCCAGTCCCATGCCTCCCATCTGAAGCATTGATACAAATAGTATTGTAATGGTCAATCCTTTTTTTGATTTCATATATTCTTCTCCCTACTTAACGTCATAGTCTCTCATTAACATTCTACAGCATAAATAAATGCAGAATTTGTAGCATGGCGGATATTACCTACCTTAGAAGCGTCTCCAATCATATATACTTCCGGAACGAGCCCTGTAAATTTATCAGCCATTGCCTTATCGGTTCTCATTCCTAATGCATTCACTATCGTGTCTGCCTTTAAAAGTGTGGTTCTCCATGACTTATCAATCACTTCCACTCCTTCTTCTGTAAAACGTTGTACCTTGCTATCTCCTACCAGTTTCACGCCATTTTTCTTAAGTAATGCATGAAGCATCGTGTACGGAGCCGGTGATGCATCTTTTGCAAATGCTGCTTCTGGAATCATATCCACAATCGTGACATTTTTCCCGCGATAAGCCAATTCCAGTGCACATTCACAACCAGACAGACCACCTCCACATACAACTACATTTTCGCCTACTTCAACACGATCGTTATCTACATCCAAAATAGTTTCTGTTCTTTCTATACCAGGAATTGGTGGTACAATCGGTGATGATCCGGTCGCTATAAATATCGCATCTGGCTGTTCTGCCATTACCAGTTCCGGAGTTGCCTCTGTCCCCAGATAAATCTTTGCACCCGTTTCCTTTGTAGTACGTACTGCCCAATCCCAATATCTGCGCATATCATCTTTAAATGACAGATTTGAAATCTCGTAAAGTTTCTTTCCAAGATTTTCCTCTTTTTCAAACAAAACCACTTCGTGTCCTCGCTTTGTCAAAGTCTGCACTGCCTGCATTCCAGCCACACCACCACCTATAACAACAACTTTTTTTCTTTCTTCTATAGGCGGTAAAATTCTATACTGCGTTTCTCGTCCACATACCGGATTCACCGCACAATGAAGCTGCTGCATAACATTTGGCGCACATTCGAAGCATCTCAGACATGGACGGGTCTTGTCTTCTTTTCCTGCATAAGCATTTTTCAAAAGATCCGGCCCCGCCATAAGCGGTCTTGCCATTGCAACTATGTCTGCCTTTCCTTCGGCAAGTATTTCTTCGGCTTCTTCTACTGAGGTAATAGATCCCACTGTTGTAACTGGAATATGTATATCCGGACACTTTTTAAAAGCTTCTGCGTATTTCACATTATGACAATGTTTATGATAATATGGCGGCATGCTGTAATAAAAATAATCTGATTCAATAATCATTCCTACAGATACATGAACTGAATCTACATATTTCTGTGCTAATTTTACGAATTCTATCATTTCTTCCAGTCTAAGACCGCCTTCAATAAGCTCATCTCCACTGATTCTCATATCAATATTTATTTTTCTTCCCACACGATCTCTAATTGCTTTCATAATCTGTAATGGGAAGCGCATACGATTTTCAAACGAGCCTCCATACCAATCTGTGCGATGATTAAACCTTGGAGACATAAACTGTGCAATCAGGTTGCCATGCGCACAATGTAACATAATCGCATCAAATTCTGCTTTGCTAAGTCTCTCTGCAATATCCGCATAACGGTTAATAATATGTTCGATATCATTAAAATCCATCTCTCTGATATGTGTATTTCCTACCACATCTGGTCCACCTGTTGCCGGAAATACAGAGGATGAAATTGCGACACCATCTTTCAGCAGTTTCGGCATAGCTCCACGTCCGGCATGCACCAATTCAATCGAAAGCTTTGCTCCACGATAATGCGCCTCATCCGCCATCCTTTTCAAACCAATCAGATTCTTATCAGTTGTAACATCAATTTCACCCTCAAAATCATCTCCGGTTTCATGATCAATAGAAGTTCCGCCAATGGTTATAAGCGATGCTCCTGTACGCGCCTGCTGCGCGATCCATTCAATATACTCCGATGTCACTTCTCCGCTCGGTGTTTCCAAGCAACAAATCATCGGTGCAAAAACAATTCTATTCTTTAATGTCATGGTTCCTACCTTAATCGGCGAAAACACATGCGGATATTTATTAAAATCTGTCATGATAACTCTCCTTTTCCAATTTATTAAAGAATCATTGCTGCATCAAATGCACTTGTTGTAGCATTCCATAAGTTTCCAGGTTCTCCATTACAATCTCCAATACGATAGGTCTCTGGAATTGTCATTTCGAATTTTCTGATAAAATCAAGATTTGGCTTTCCGCCCATGGCAATAACAACTGTATCACATGGAATACTGCTCACCTCTCCATCTTTATCTTCTACTATAACTGCTTCCTCTGTTACATCTTTTAACTTTGTCTCACAACGAAGATCGTATTCATAATCTTCCAGCATATTGAAAAGTGCATATCCATTAATTGGTGCATTTGTTCTTCCGATAGCTTCACGCTTAACCATATCAATTACTGTAACTTTTCTTCCAAGCTGCAGATATCGAAGCGCTGTCTCCAATCCTGTAATTCCTGCACCCACAATCACTATGTTCTGTCCTGCCTGCGCCTCGCCAGAATCAATCTTATGAATTGGTACTACTCTATCCGGATCTTTACATGTAATCCAGCCTGGGAAGAACGGAACATTACCAATTCCAATCAGACATGCATCGAATCCTTCTTTATCTAACATTTCAGGTGTGGCTTCTGTGCCCATACGCACTGTAATATTTTTATTTTCATATAATTTCCGAATCACAAAATCAAGATATACTCTCAAATCTTTTTTAAATGGAGCTGCCCCAGCGCCACGGAACACTCCTCCCAAAACATCACTCTTTTCAAACAGCACTACTTCATGACCGCGATCCGCCGCTGTTCTTGCAGCCTGAATTCCTGCTGGACCTCCACCGATAACTGCTACTTTTTTCTTCTTTTTGATTGGAGGCATATAGCTATAATCCATTCCTCTGTGGTATTCTGGATTAACTGCACACCGAGGACTCTTCATGAAGAAATGGCTACGTGAAATGCAGGTATTGCAACGAATACACGGTGTAATTTCTCTTTCCTGACCTGTCAATGCTTTGTGTACGCAATTAGGATCAGCTATATTCTGACGACACATTGCCACATAATCTACCTTGCCATCTGCCACTGCCTCCTCGGCCTGTTCAAATGTAACAGCTCCAATAACACCCACCGGAATATCAAGTGCCGCATGGAACTTCTCAGCATACGGAATGTTAATTCCATGATCCATATACGTAGATGGCAGGATTAGCGGCATATATCGGTTAATAGCCAAACATCCTCTGGATACCAAAAGCATGTCAATCTTATCCTGAATTACCTTTGCAAATTCCACGACTTCTTCCGTTTCTGGTGAGCCTGGGAAAATATCATGACCGGAAATACGATATTCAATTGCACATTTATTACCTACTTCCGCCCGAATTGCTTCCAAAAGTTCTACCGCAAAACGACATCTGTTTTCAAAATTCTGTGCCCCGTATTCATCTGTTCTTTTATTAAATACCGGATTAAACAGAAGTGCCGGTAACTGTCCATGAGCTCCATGCACATTAATAATATCCACACCAGCCATCATTGCATGTTTTGCCGCTGTAGCATAATCCTGAATAAATTGCTTCAGTTCATCATGAGTCAGATAATTAATATCGATATCCATTGGAATACCAACAGATGATTCTACTTCGTGTGTTCCAAAGTAAGAAGCAACCGGCACCAATTCTATTTCTGCCTTTGCTCCCCATCTTCTTGCTGCTTCCACCCACTGTGATAAAGAAACAACAATATGCGGATCACTCATTCCGGGAACATGATGACAGGCTGCTGGAAGTTCTTTATTGATAAATCCACTACCCATTGCAACTACAGAAGAACCTCCTTTTGCAAACGGAATAACTGCTTCGACGCATTCTCTTGTAATGTGATTATCATAGCTAGCCATAAAATTCCACTGCGGAGCACTTGTAATCCTGTTTTTCAATACAGCTCCACTGTGACCTAATTTCAAAGGTTGTGCCAAATGCGGATATTTTGTTGTAAACATGTTTTTTCCTCCTCATATTCATCTGTTAATTTCATAACAATAGTATAAGAGACAGTTCGATAAATTTTAAACAATGATTCGCTGTACGTGCCACAACAAAATATTGTCAAGCATTTAACATTGTGTGCAATCCAAATCTATAGTTTTTTGTATAGCGGCTTATTGCACAAAAAAAGGGAACATACACATATCATGCATATTCCCTACTTCATTCTTAAAAATTTAATCCACGCCCGGTCTGTACTCTTCCTTACCTGTCTCAATATATATCAGGAAATCATTAATTTTCTTCTCTGACCACCCTGCCGATCTCAGAGCTTCAATCAACCTTGCCATCTCCGACATCTGCATCTCGCCCATACATACTCCCTCTCTTTCTCTTATAGTATTTACTCTTTTACAGATACTTCGCCAGCACCTGCACTACTTCCTCAATGCGTATCGGCTTCGCCAGGTGCTCATTCATGCCTGCCGCCATACAAGCTTCCATATCTTCCTGATATGCATTGGCTGTCAGTGCTATGATCGGTATGCTCCTTGCTTCCGGATGATTCAGCTTCCGAATGGCTCTGGCAGCTTCCAGACCATTCATGACCGGCATCTGCATGTCCATCAGTATTGCATCGTATTCGTGTTCCACAGAATCCCGGAATATCTCCAGGCATTCTTTACCATTGATAGCTCTGACACATCGGATTCCCTGCATGCGAAGCTGCTCTCTGAGAATCTCATAATTCAGATCATTATCTTCTGCTGCAAGCAATGTAATCTCTCTGTCCGGGAGTGTAGTCACCTCGTGTGTATTCTCATTTGTCTCTATCTGAGCTTCTTTGGCGTATGGCAGATCCAGCAGCACACGGAATGTACTTCCACGCTGTACCTGATTATCCATTTTGCCCGCTCCTTTTCATTACGTTCACCTTATTATAGCATGCTAATCGGTTAAATGACAGTGAGATTATTCTTAATAAATACTTATATACCAAAGGCTATAATTAATCATTCGTTTTGATTACTAATCAAAAGTGTTTGATTAATCATAGCCCTGTACACTACTATTTATTCTTCATATGTTCTGTGTGAAGCAGCATATGCGATTTATGCGAATTCGGCTTCTCAAAGTACTCATCATACAGCTTCTGCACATCCGGATTCTCATGAGAATATCGGATATCTGCATTCTTATCCAGATAATACAGATTCTTGCCACGCTCAAATGCCAGCTCTTCGCCATCATGGATCGGCTGTCCGCCGCCTCCTACGCATCCGCCCGGACACGCCATGACTTCTACGAAATCATACTGCGCCTCGCCATGCTCAATCTTGTCGATCAGTGCGCGCGCATTGCCAAGTCCGCTGACTGCCGCTGTACGAACTGTCACATCATCCACCTGGAAGACGGCTTCCTGTACACCCCGATGCTCGTTAAATCCGGTGCTTCTGACTGCCTGAAATGCGTCTGCCGGTGGATTCTCGCCCTTCAGCAGATAATATGCCGTACGAAGTGCTGCCTCCATTACACCGCCGGTTGCTCCGAAGATCACGCCTGCTCCGGTGCCTTCCTGCATCGGGCGGTCGCTTTCCTGATCCACCAATGTAGACGGCTCAATGTGTGCCGCACGGATCATACGTAACAGCTCTCTGGTCGTCACTACCGCGTCCACATCATGTCCCGCATATTCTCCATAGTACAGATCCATCTCACGCTCGCTCTTTTTCGCTACACATGGCATCACGGATACCGTATAGATCTTCTCCGGCGATACGCCAAGCTTCTCTGCAAAATATGTCTTCATTACCGCGCCAAACATCTGCTGTGGTGACTTCGCTGATGACAGATATTTGACCAGATGCGGATACTGTGATTTGATGAAACGGATCCATCCCGGACAGCATGATGTAAACATCGGTCTGTCTTTCAGCTCACCGGATGTGAATCTCTGCAGAAATTCCGTTCCCTCTTCCATAATGGTCAGATCCGCTGAAAATGAGGTATCGAATACATAGTCCGCACCCAGTCTCCTCCATACATCGATGATCTTGCCAACCGTTGCTTCTTCTCTTGACAGTCCCAGCTCTTCGCCCCAGGCTGCACGTACAGCCGGTGCGATCTGAACAACTACGATCTTCTCCGGATCTGCAATTGCATTCCATACCTTCTCGGTCTCGTCGCGTTCTGTCAGCGCTCCCGTCGGACAATGTGTAATACACTGTCCGCACAGAGAACAGGCTGCTTCTTCAATCTTCTTATAGCCAGCCACATTGATCGTGGTTCGTGATCCGGTTCCTTCTACATCCCAGATACTCAGGCTCTGTACCTTATCACATACCTGGATACAGCGCATACACTTAATACACTTGGATGAATCACGGATCAATGGGAACTCTTTGCTCCACGGCTGCTTCTCAATCTCCATCTTAAATGGAATATGTATAATGTTCAGATCATTTGCCACTCTCTGCAGACTGCAGTTGCCGCTTCGGATACAGGTTACGCATTCGCAGTTGTGCTGCGACAGGATCAGTTCCACTGTGGTACGTCTGTTTCGGCGCACCTTCGGACTGTTGGTGTAAATGACCATGCCCTCTTCTACAATATTATTGCAGGAAGTGATCAGCTTATCTTTTCCTTCGATCTCTACCACACAGACACGACAGGCTGCGATCTCATTGATCCCTTTCAGATAACACAACTTCGGAATCGGAATCCCATTCTGTCTGGCAGCTTCCATGATGGTCGTATTTTCCGGTGCGGAAATCTGTTTTCCGTCTATTGTAAGATTTACCATAATGTCTCTCTGCCTCCTTTAAATATTCCGTATCCGAAATGGTCACATCGCAGACATCTGCCTGCCTCCTGCCTTGCCTCATTCTCGGTCATACAGTTCTCCACTGCGTCAAAATCACAGACTCTCTCACAGGCCTCACGCTCTGTAAGATCGATGCGTCCGCATGGGATCTTATCTTCCAGCTTCGCCTCAGGAATCTCCACATCGCAGGAAATCTCGTGACGGAAGCCCAGATATTCATCAATATTGGCTGCCACGACTTTGGCTGCCGCGATAGCTTTGATAACTGTCGCCGGTCCGCTGGAACAGTCTCCTCCGGCGTATACATCCGGCATATCTTCTACCGCACCCGTGCTGGTAGTCAGAATCTTACCTCTGGATACCGGAATACCTGCTGCTTCAAAATGCGCCGTCTCGATATTCTGTCCGATAGCTACAACCAGTACATCACAAGGAATATAAATATCATCCTCACCGGTCGGACGTACACTTGCACGACCATTCTTAATCGTGCTTACCATTTGTGGTGTCACATAGATACCCTTTACATGGTTATTCTCATCCACATCGATTGCTGCCGGTGCTTTCAATGTCTGCAGTTCGATTCCTTCAGCCACTGCTCCGTTGATCTCGCCCGGAAGTGCTGTCATATCCGCCATTCTTCTTCTATATACAATGCTGACCTTCTTTGCACCCAGACGTTTTGCCGTACGTACCGCATCCATGGACACGTTACCGCCGCCAATCACTGCTACTTCCTTACCAGTCAGATCCGTAATGATATTTTTCCCGATATTTCTCAAAAACTGTACAGCTGACATTACGCCCTCGGAGTCCTCACCTTCCAGTCCAAGCTTCTTATCTGTACTTGCGCCAATCGTAATCAACACCGCATCATACTGCTCACGCAGGTCCTGAATAGTGATGTCCTGACCAATCTTCTTACCATATTCTACCTGTACACCTGTCTTCAGGATCGCATTCACATCGTCCTCCAGACGTTCCTTCGGCAGACGGTAATTCGGAATACCATAGCGCAGCATACCGCCAAGCTTCGGCAGCATCTCGTATACAGTAGTCTGGTGTCCCATCAGCTGCAGATAATAAGCTGCACTTAATCCTCCCGGACCTCCACCAAGTACCGCGATTTTCTTACCTGTTGACGGCGCACATTTCGGCGGTTCCACTTCTCCTGCAAAATCAGCAGCAACACGCTTCAGTCCTCTGATATTGACCGAATCGTCCACCATATTTCTCCGGCACCGTAACTCACATGGATGCTCACAGATAAATCCACATGTCGTTGGGAATGGATTGTCCTTACGGATCAGACGAACTGCATCTGCATACCGTCCTTCTCCCACTAATGCAATATATCCCGGTATATCTACATGCGCCGGGCAGAGTGCCACACAAGGTACCGGCTGGCTATAAGTACAGGTACATCTTCCGTGGCGGATGTGCTCGATATAGTCATCCCTGTATCCCACCAGTCCTTTGTACACCATATGTGCTGCTTCATATCCGATGGCACAGTCCGCTGATTCCATAATAGAAAGGGCCGTTGCCTCCATAGTATCCAGCGTCTCCATCGTAGCATTTCCATCCAGTACATCCTTGATAAAATGGTTCAGCTGTCCAAGACCAATACGGCATGGTACACATTTGCCACAGGTCTGTGCATGACACAGCTCCAGAAATGCTCTGGACATATCTACCGGACATAATCCCGGCGGGCTTGATTCTATTCTCCGTTCCAAATCCTTGTACAGTTCTTCCATTACAATGTGTGTACGATTCGGAGTCCTAAGTTCCAGTCTGCTCATTAAGACCAGCTCCTCTCTGATATACGTAATTACACATATTTTATCAAAAGATCCTGTAAAAAAGAATAGTATCTATATAAGTAGTTTATTTAACGGGTATGACATTTTTTCCACAAAACAGAGTGCACTCTAATTAAATTCTACATATTTTCCTAACAGTTTCTTAAGGAACTTCACACTTATTTTCCAGATCTTACATATTTTGGTCACATTCCTTCGATATACTATAATCATCAACAGGAAAACCAAACACCTAATGATAGAAGACGGCGGTTGTGTAGAATCGCTTCACACAACCGCCGGACTTCGCCTAAAAGCTAAGATGCTTTGACATCTCTTATATAGATTTTTTCTTCTTCTCCGATCGGCTTATCAAGCCGGTCGTTTCTTATGCACTGCTTTTCCAGCAACCACACCGGACACCGCCAGCAATATAATCCACAGACCGATATCTGACACGTCTCCTGTCCGCGCTACGTTTCCTGTCTTCTCTCCGGTATAACCGTTTTTGAACCGTATCTCATCCACTTTATTACCCTCTTTATTGACCACGATCATCTGTACCCCCAGACTGCCGTCTGTCAGATTCTCTACATACACTGAAATCTCATAGGTCTGTTTATCATAATCATAACCCTTTTCTTCCTTCTGAACAGACTGTTTCAGCGTATAATGCCATATTCCAGTACGCGTATATGTGATCGGTCCGACCTCGTTTTTTTCGCTTCCTTTCATGTCAAATACATACCGGTCTCCGTCACTTTCATCCGGCATCGGGGCATCCTGTTCTTCCCGGAGCAATTCATACCGGAATGTCTGATTCATCTTATCTGGCAGCTTATTCCTGGTCTCAAATTGCTGCACAACAGGAATCATGACAGATACCATCTGTTCCGCTCCCAGTACTTCTTCTGCCGGAAGCAGAATCAAGCTGACGGCGGCACATAATATTAACTTTTTTATTTCTATTTTCACGTTTCCACTTCCTTTTTTATGATTCTCCCAACCAGTACATACCTTCCATTTGTCCTGCCAGAATCACAGGTCGACAGGGTCAGAAAATGTTCCTTCGCAGACAGTTCCGTTTCCCGATAATATATTGCTTTTTCACGCAGACAGGACAGATATTTCTCCTGCTCATCCTCTGTCAGTGTCACGTTATAGATCATATCATCGTATGCGTCTGCTTCCAGAAATGCGATAAATTCCAGTCCATGATCCTGACCATTATAATACAGCCTGCCATACCGATGTTCTTCAAAAAATGGTCGTTCTGCAAAACACTCCAGCTCACCCAGCATGGTCTTTTTTTCCATATGATGGCCATAGATCACATGATTCAGATCGGTAAAATCTGCGGCATTCCGGTAATCCAGGAACAGACTTCCTGACAGAGCGAATTCTCCGGTAATATCCGTATTCACGTATTTGGTGTTATTGTCTGCCTGTGCAAATGGATAATCAATCTTCGTTCCATATACCGTAAGCCATCCGATCACTTCCGGATTGATCGCCTGCAGTTCCCGGAACGAAAGATCATCATCCTCTTCCGGTCTCCAGGTCTCATAATTTTCCATATCTGCACTCTGATATATCTGCCTGTCATCCCATAAAGTGTACACGCCGTACCCTCCCAGGATCAGAACAATCACCAGCACAATCAGATTCACCAGTTCATCCAATACCCTGATAACACTTCTCTTCATCGTATCCATCTCCCGGCTGTATCTCTGCCCCCTGTCACATCAGCTTTCTGTCGTATCGATTTCTAACGCATCTGTCTGCGTTTTGTAAGGAACAGAACTGCCATAGCACTCACTGCTGCCAGAATCAATACGATAGCAGGCATATGGTTCATGATCACACCTGTGATCGGCACATTTTTATAGGTATTGGTAAAATCAACCGTATTCTCTTTTTCACCGACCAGATTGGTTGCATTTCCATCTGCTGTAGCAAGAGACGCTGGCTCAGAAGATGCTGTTTTATTTACTGTTGCAGTTCCATTTTCCACAACTTTTACGCCAGGTGTATAATCATCTGCCGCCCCTGTTTCTACCACTTTGTAACGTGTACCTGCTGCCAGTCCTGTAAACACAAGGTTCTCGCCATCATGCAGTTTAAATGATGCTGTAGCAGTTGTTCCGGTTCCAAAGTTTAGTGTAACGGTCTCATTGCCAATCTTACCGGTATAAGATGTATTGTCATCTGTTGCTGCCCGGTACATGGTAATCGTGAAATCAAAGTCCTTCGTCTTATCAGCCAGATCATGGTCTCCGGAACCGGTCGTATGCTTTGTTACCGTCAGCGATGCATCCTGTCTGCGATACGTGTTCAGGAAACTTAAAGCCGGTGTTTTATTCTCTCCATCTCTTGCCACAGTATTGGCAATCTGAAGTCCATCCTCGGTATTCTCTACATACACATCCATATAATAGGTGTTCTGATCATAGGTTATATTCGTATTTGCCACGCTCTCATTAACCTCTGTTACTTTATACGTATATTTTCCTGCATGAGGAAATTCTCCGAAATTAATCTGCTGATTTTTCCGCATCAGATAGACCCCATTGATCAAATTTCCTTTATCTGTGTTGCTGTTATAATTAATTGGTGACACCTGAGCCGTCGGTGCATCCGCTGTTACCTTCTCTAATGTGAATTTAAAAGAAACAGATGGCACATCCATTCCTTCTGACATCTGGAATATCTTCTGAATCTCCGGTGAATTTCCCATCGGAGCTGCTTCCTCTGCCATTGCTGTTGTACCGGTACACACTGCCAGAGTCAGTGCTCCCACCATTGCCAGTGCTCGAAATCTTTTAGACTGCATCATAATATCTTCTCCTCCTCAAATTCTTATTTATAAAAAGCCCACCGCTTTTTACCCAATGCATTCACTTATATATTTCTTCTTCTGATCACTGTCATCACTACGCCCTGGACATCCTTCAGATCGGTCGTTCCATAGATTCTTCCGTCTTCTGCCGATATCCGGTTATCTCCCAGCACAAATAACTGACCTTCCCCTACTGTTAAGGGATACGCAATTCCATTCTTATACGGTAATGTTTCTGTACAGATATTCGCTTCCTGTTGCTGATAACCATTGACACTTAGTCCTTCCTCCGTCACATCCACTACATCGCCAGCCACTGCTGCCACTCTTCGTATCTGCCTGCCGCCATCCTGCTTGATTACCACCACATCTCCTGTGTGATACTCCTGCGTGATCCGGTCATAAATTACCAGATCGCCTGCCCGGATTGCCGGATTCATCGATTCATCGCCGTTCCGGCAGATTCCAAGCAGAAAGATCCATACCACTGCGAAAATGATTCCCAGTAACAATATTTTCAGTAGCAACCACTTCACATCTGCAAAAAGTGAATTATTTTGTTTCTTTTCCATTTCAATCATTTCTCCGTCGTCTGATCAATGCGATGCATAACAAGCCTGCGCCCGCCATTAATACCAGTGCACTGCCCACCGCAAAACTGCCAACGTCATGGATACCGGAATCTGGAATTTCTTCCATATATCGATTGATGACCGTTGCCGTTCGATCCGCAGACAGGGTTCCTTCACATGTTTCATAAGATGTCTGATATCCTTCCTTATCTGCCAGAACTTCTGTTACCTGATAGCCGGTTCCTACCGGCAGTTTCTCGATGCATACCTGTTCACCGTCACAAAGCGAAACTACCGCTTCGCCATGACTGTCAAATTGCACTCCTCCATAGCTTCCGGTTACCGGATTACCATCCTTGTCTGCCAGACGGATCTTTATTTCAAACTGCTTCGTCTTATCGCCAAGCTTCCCTTCCACTTTTTTCTGAACAGTCAGTGACGGCATCCGTGTATTGGTTACCACATATCCATGTTCGACATCACCGGTAATCTCTGATTCATATCCATCCACAGCGTCTTCTGCGATTCGATAAGTATGTCCCTTTGCCACATGGATAAATGTTCCCGCCCACTGATCCTCCGCATTAAGCGTTAATGTCCGATATTCGGTCTGCTCGTTATCCTGATATAACCGAATTACAACCTGATTCGGAAGATTTGTATTCTGGTCCGTGTTTTCCCATTTCTTAGTTACTGCAATCTGTGTATCTGATACCTGCACAACCGGTTTCTCCTGATATACATCCGTATCCGGTGTCGCACCGTCTGTACCATAGGTATAGGTAAGAGACACTTTTTCATTAACATTAGAGTAGAATCCATTCTTTTCTGCGCTAGTCGCATTACCCGGTGCATCACTTCCTGCACTTCCTGTATGCGGATAGACACCTCTCTGATCTGCATATTCGTCATATGCTTTCTGCGCCGGTTTTACTTCGAAATTCACTGCATACACAGTATCCTTATCTAATACAAAACCGCTTTTAAATGCTGCTGTAACAGTCTTAGTATCCGCATGATACTGCACCTGAACCGTTCCGTCCCGGGTAATATCCGTTGTTACCCCTCCTTTTGTTGCTGTCACAGTATAATTCATTCTATTATCCGGTATTTCCACATAATCACTGAGTACATCTGTGATCGTCACATCCCGGCAGGTATACTCGATACTCTCTGCGATTTCTTTAAATGCATCCGCTAACTGATCACTGTCTGCTGCTTTGTAATATTTTGTAGCCGATGCGCTGGAGCTCTTCAACAGATCTGACATTCTGGTATTACCGCTTCCCCACGCCGAACCGAATCCAATGGTATAAAATGCATTTAATCCGGTAATCTGTCTGAGCTGGCTCTGTGCATGACTGTAAGCATCAGAATCATAGCTGCTGCCATTGCCAGCGGTATCACCCCGACTGTCATAATAAAATGTTGGTTCTCCATCTGACAGGAACACTACGATTTTCTGTGCATCTGACCTGCATTTTCCAAGCAGCTCTGCCCCTGTCCGAAGACCTGCTTCCCAATTCGTACCGCCATAAGCGCTTATGCTCTTCACACTGTTGTCAATCGTTGCTTTACTGTCCGTCCATGTCTGCTCTGCCCAGGCATCGTTGTATGTTCCGTCGCTCTTATTTCCGCTGTAACTCACAACAGCCATTCTCGCATCCAGTGTGGATCTGGTTCCGAGAATTGCTTCTGTAAGACCATTTGTCCCGGACACTACATTTTTCAATACAGTCATCTTAGACTGCCACTTATACCCATTTCTGATTTCTTCATCCATACTCCCGGACCTATCTATGATAAGCAGGACATCTACTTTTGGTCTGATACTTTCGGAAGCATAGGCTCCTTTAACATCCAATGTCAACGTATAGCTGTCATTGCCGTTATATCGGATATATTTATGATGCTCCGGCACTACTTTCCTGACAGTACTTTGCTGGAGATTCATCATGAGGGGGGATGCCGTCACATCCTCTGTCTGACTCTCTTCTGTCTGGCTCTCTTCTGTCTGTTCTGTTTCAGGCTGATTATCCTCAGACGGTTCCATCTCTTCCTGTACCTTGTCCGTTTTCTCCTGGTCAGTACTTTCGGTCGTATCCTTCTGCGTCCCTGCTTCCCCTACATCTACATCCACCTGTTCCATAGATATATCTCCTGTCAGCTCACCAGCATAGACCGATATAGTACTCATTCCAAGAAGCATTGCCATGACAAGCATCACCGCCAGCAGCCGTCTCTTCCTGGACTGTCCATGATATCTTCTCTTCTTCACATCCGCCCCTCCCTTTCTCTGTGCACTTTTCAAGGCTGTAGTAAGAATATATGCAGTTTTTGTGACAGGCATACCAACATTTGCCAGTTAATTTTCGACAAAGAAAAGGCAGATATATAACTCTTCTGGGGGGTATCGCCCGAGAGTCATATATCTGCCTTACGATAATGTCATATTTAATAGATACCAGGGTCAGAAGATCATTACTTCTGCCACTCTTTTACTTCTTTTCTAAGCCATTCAGCATGTGCATGGATAAGCTTACTGCCGCCGCAGGCATTTCTTAAAATCACCGACTGCTCCATAGGCATCCCCCAGATCCAGCTCTGTCTTAAGATCACTGTTCAGGTATACGGTCTGATTTGTCTTCTTGTTATGCACACAAAGCCACCCATTGTCACCGCCATATGAAATGCTTTCATAATCATTAGAACGCTTCACATTGCCCTCCAGATCAAAGAGCACATTACCACCTATCGGCAGTTCGTCTTCATCATATAACATACTGCCGGTATCTGCGATCACATACTTCCCGTCCCTGGTAAAATACATATTTATAATGTCAGACACTCCCATGCCGCTCACATCTTCATCTGATATCAATACCTTTCCACTCTGATCCACCAGCTCATAATCGCCATCATCCGTTGTAATAATCTCGACATCTGTCGGAGCAGAATCAGCCTCTGCTGTCTCTTCCTCTGCTTCTTCAGAAACAGCATCTTCCGCCTCTACCGGCGTATAATTATCCATCTCTTCCAGCAGTGCCTCTTCGTCATAATAGCCGCCGCCCTCTTCTTCGATTCCTTCTCCATGCTCCTCCAGTATCTGACCTCTCTCATCCAGCACATAATACCTATATGCTTCTGATTCACCCTGCTTATCCGTAGAAACAGACTTGTAGGCAAGGATCCGGAATCCTTCATCCGTCATCCCCATGGTAATCTCATCAAACATACATGCGACTACACACTCTCCATATTCATTGATCAGCCCTTTTGCAACCTCATCGCCCTCATTGACCTCCGCCAGGTACTGATACTCCTCATGCAGTTCTTCCTGATTCGGTTCCTGATAGCTTAACTCCTGCTGAATCTGCTTTTCGGAAGGTCCGCATCCTGTCACCAGAGCCGGCACCATCAGCATGCTCAGTGTCATTGCTATCCGCATTATCCTGTTCTTCATAGATGTATCCTCACTTTTTCCTCATTCTTTGCCTGAATCATAACTTTGTGAAGATTATACCATGAGCTGGGCGTTGATATCAATTCAGCTTTTTAGAGCATCTTTACTTGTGCACAGTTATTACATGATCCACCACTTGTGTAATCTCGTCATCATGGCTGACTATAATAATGATTTTGTCCTTCTATCATATAAGGCATTTGCTCTAATACCTCTATTTTATGTTTCCGCATCCACTTCATACTCTCCTATAGCCTGATTGGAAGCCGCATGGGTTGGCACGGAGCCATAAGCAGCTTTGTATGAATCACAGGCAAGCTGTTTTTAACATAAAATAAGCGGAAGTGTACTCATACGTTTGAACGAGCTGCACTTCCACTTATTTCAACTAGTCATATATCATGATGACTTATTCTTCGCTATACCTACTGATTATAGATTATACTATTGTATCTCCACCATCCACAATGATAAACTGACCCTGAACATAACTAGACGCATCACTGGATAAGAATAAGACTGCACCATTCAACTCATCTGGTTTACCAGGTCTTCCGGTAGGATTGCCTGCATTAAATACGTCCTGATATCCTGGTGCTGCCAGCAGAGCTTCTGTCATCTCTGTCGGGAACAAGCCTGGTCCAATAGCATTAACCGTAATTCCATATTTTGCATATGTACCTGCCATTCCCTTTGTCATTCCTAATACGCCTCCCTTTGTCGCATTATAAGAATGTCTCGCAATCCAATCTTCTTTATCTGCATACAAAGCATTTACAGACGCAATATTTACAATCTTACCATAATTCTTCTCTTTCATATAAGGAATCACATATTTTGCAGTCAGGAATGGTCCTCGCAAATTGGTTGCACATGCTTTGTCCCATCCTTCTACATCCAATGCATCTACGCCGCCAAGTACTACAATACCCGCCGCATTCAATACAATATCAATTGTGCCAAATTCTCGAACAATTGTTTCCACAGCCTTTTTAACATCTTCTTCTCTGGACACATCGCACCGGATTGCAATAGCCGTACCGCCAACTGCTTCAATCTTCTTTTTTGTTTCTTCCAGCTTCTCCAATCTTCGTGCAAGAACAGCTACTTTCGCCCCTGCTTCTGCATATGCAACTGCTGCGGATGCTCCAAGCCCAGAACTTGCGCCTGTTACCATTGCTACTTTACCTGTTAAATCAAAATATTTGTTCATAATTGTATCCTCCTAATCATATTTTCATATACAGTTAACATTTTGGAAAAATCTGCTTTCCTGTTGCTTTATTAACGATTCCGCCTATTCCAGAATATATCAGCCATACTGCCAGAATATTCAGTCCGATTCCTGCAATCAGACCACCCATCGACAAAATTCCAAAATACATCAGTGTAAGTCCTAAAAATCCAGTCGCTGATGCCCAAATGCAAACTCCTGCAATTCTACATCCCATAAAAGCCAGCCAACCAATAAATACCAACATGACTGCACCAACCAGATATGCGCATCCATCAATCAAAGCAGTATCCCTTGCAAATTCAATCGGGACTTTTTTATCCGTCACAAAGTAAATCAATGAAAGAATTCCTTTTACAAAATTCTGTCCCATTAGCACAACACTCAGCACTGCATTGCAGGTCGCTCCTACGATATCTCCATTCTTATACATCAATACCACTGTTATAAGAATCATCGGATATGCCGTTAATACCCATGGTATAATCTGAATCACCGCATTTCCACTGACCATACCAAACATAATCGGAAATTGAGCAACAATCAGCAATCCCAAAAGCAAATTACATGCTTCTGCCGCGCTTGCACATTTGTTTTCATTCATAGTTTTCCTCCTTTCCGATGCACTCACTTTGATCTTCCATTCATCTGTTCTCACGCAATTTTAATCTACCGACATTGTTAAGCGGTAATCATCATGCTTAAAAAATGCATATGGTAAAAATTCATCGGCATCGACTTCCGTCAGATATCTGGCACTCCCTTTCATATCCATCGTTGCCGCAAAACATGCCACAACTTCTCTCACCGGAATTTCCCCATAGATATCAAATGGTGTATCCGTCAACTTTACAGTACAGTTTTCCATTATTACAGGATCAGAAGCTATGTTCTCAAAATGTGAATCAATCAAATGAACTGGCTCCAATCCAGTCCCATCGGCTTTTATGGCATATTTGAAATGCAAATTATCCATAGGACCGCTTCCCAGACCTTCCGGACCCGGACCCTTAATATCTGCCTCTATCCGTAATAATTCTTTTCCGAATCTGGAAACAGTTCCTATATATTTCTGACCGTCATCCTCTACTTTCGTTATCCCCAATTTTTTAGGTTCCGCAAGTCCTTCTCTTCCAAAGATTACTGCCAGGTCTGTGTCCATAACATATCCCAGTCCCCAATCTCCTACGATATCCTTGTATTTGCACTGCACACCACAAACTAATCCTGAAAATTGGTCGCCTTTAGATAGTGCAAATGTCACCAGTGGTTCTGCCATTTCTAACGGCGGAGGAAGGATTTCCTTTATCCATTCCTCGTCCACACGACAAACCGTAATATAATTTCTTGTATTAGTAAAATGTGGTGACTGGAACATTTTTAGCATCTGCTGGGCTTCTTCTCTTGTTAATTTTATTTTCATATCATGATCTCCTTACATAAGATTGTACGCTACTTCAAAAGCTTCATGGATAGCATTTGTCACACGTCTGCCTGACTTTTTAGCATCTCCGAGCATATACACATGTTCTACTCCGGTCAGTTCTTCTCCAAGCTGATTAACCGGACGTACTCCCAGGCACATAATTACTGCATCACATGGCAATGTCACCTGATATCCTGCAGTATCTTCAAGCACTACATGATCTGCATGAATCTCAGCCAGCTTATGTCCTGGCATCACACATACGCCAGACTGTGCCACGCGTGACGTTTCATCCATAACAACCAGTGGAAATGCTCCGAGACCCAGGCCAGGAAGCATATCAATGTCTGTCACTTCATTTCCTTTCACCTGAAGGAATTCCGCAGTTTCCATACCAGTAAGTCCACCACCGGCAACTACAATTTTCTTGCCGATCAGCTTTACCTTTTCTGTCAAAATATCAGAAGCTACATATACATTATCACCATCGATTCCAGGAATGCTCTTAGGAAGCACTGCCACAGAACCTGTACAGACAAATACCGCATATGGATTCATTGCTTTAATTGCCTCAGCACTGGCCTCGGTATTCAATCGGATATCCACTCCAAGATCTTTCAGCTGTTTTTCCGCATATTTGATAAAATTGCCCATTTTTCCACGATGTGGCGGTAACGATGACAAATACATTTGTCCGCCAAGTCGATCTTCTTTTTCCATAAGTGTCACATCAAATTTGCGCTGTGCAAGAATCAATGCAGCTTCCAGTCCTGCTGGTCCACCGCCTATAACCACAGCTTTCCGGCCATTTCCATCTTCTGTCGGAGCACTGTATACTGTTTCTTCTCCCAGATATGGATTTACGGAACACTGCGCATGTCCTTCGCCAGTACACAACGCATTGCCAGCTGTTTCAAAGCAATACATACATCCGAGACATTTCCGTATATCATCTGCACGTCCTGAGAGAGCTTTTTCTCCCCATTCAGGGTCTGCAAGCCATGAACGTCCCATCGCTACAAAATCAATTGCTCCGCTTCCAAGTGTCTCATCACAAAACTCCGGATCGCGGAATACAGAAGTTGCTGCAACCGGGATTGTAAGATTCTTCTTAATCTCTGCCGCAAGTCCTAATTTCCATCCCTGCTGATATGTAGTTGGTTCTACAATTGTATTACCTGTGAAATGAGTTCCTGAAGAAACATTTATCAGATTAACACCTGCTTTTTCACACGCAACAGCTGTCCGAATGGATTCTTCCAGTGTAATTCCATGTCTGATTCCTACGCCATCCAGGAATTCACTACTGCTCAGACGAACTGAAATCGGGAACTCACTTCCACATGCCTCTCTTATCGCTGCAATAATCTCCATTAAGAATCGCATTCTGTTTTCTAAGCTTCCACCATATTCATCTTCACGAAAATTATCATTGGCACTTAAGAACTGTGTAATCAGATATCCATGTCCCGCATGGATTTCCACACCATCAAGTCCCGCTTTCTGTGCACGTACAGCCGCATCAGCGAAATCCTTTACCAGAGAATGAATCTCTTCTATTGTTAAAGCTCTGGTCGGTTCCGGGGCGATACGACTTGGAAACGGCGAAGAAGATACCAGTTCTTTCACCGATGGATTCAGCACCAGATGGCTTTCACGACCCGGATGATGCAGCTGCGCAAAAATCTTGGTTCCATACTGATGCACAGAGTCTGCAAGCTTTTGAAAGCTTGGTATCACATTGTCATCTGCAAGTGAAAGCTGATCATATTCCCCCACGCCATGAACATTATTAACTCTGGTAATTTCTGTAATAATAAGTCCGGCTCCGCCTCTTGCACGCTGTGTATAAAATTCAATAAATTCATCTGGCACAATTCCGCTATGATCTCCTACTCCGACTCCCATAGCCGTCATCACCAAACGGTTTTTTATCTCAAGATTACCAATCTGTCCCTTTTTCGCTATATTTGTAAATGGCATTCTCGTACCTCCTATTTAAAGCTCATGCTGTCGTATCTGGTCACAAGTAGCTTACCAATCTCATCCGGTGGCAAGATCTCTGCAAGCTGCAGATTCTTCATCTCTATATCATTCTCACTGAATGCTCCACCCATGTTTTCGATTACCGGAAAATGTCCCCATGCATCATCTTCTGAAGACTGCAGACGCACTGTCACTTCTCCCGGCTCCCATGTCTTATAGGTATATTCCGCTACATTTGTATATAGATTAATCTTCTTAAATACATCAAACCCGCTGCCATCCGGTTCCATTACCGGCTGTGCGTAAAAGCTCATTCCTCCTGTAACCTTTCCCGGTTCCGGATCTGAATAGATGCCTCCTGTCGTAGGATTATTATACTTGCCAAGTTTTACAGATACATCCAGAAGTGTTACACCTCCACGTGTAGCAGTTGCACGAGCTGTATCGCCATCTCTTTTAATCTGAATACAATCATCTGATCCGCACATTTTCTTCGGCAATCCGAATCGTTCTCTTCCGCCAAGTGTAGCCATCTCCGCTCCAGGTCCGCTGAGCAGGAATGCAGTCGGAAACATTCCGAT
>ERZ1026880.327-NODE-327-length-25077-cov-12.351171_pt1 | contig 25077 bp, 48 predicted proteins | sample MGYA00380170_ERZ1026880 | MGnify/ENA primary metagenome ERZ1026880 (study PRJEB33269, sample SAMEA4719806) | human gut metagenome | biome: human-associated habitat; feature: organic feature; material: feces | place: Cameroon | collected 2013-10 ...
GTCCTGCCATTTCCAGAATCATAGCAGGTCATCAGATTATGAAGTCCCAGATCAACAGATAAATAATGTCCATTCTGGGAAAGCTGTTCCGGCTCTTCAATCTCATAAATAACAATAAGGTCGCATGTTCCGTTTTCCGGTGGATAGATCCGCAGCTGTTTTATACGATCCATGTTCCTGAAAATCTTATTTTCAAGATATAGAAATTTTTCACAGATCCCGTATGTTTCTTCCATGTAGCTTTTCAGCTCCTTTGTCAAAGACAGCCTCAGCTGGTCTGAACCTTTCTCATGCCGGATCCCCATCTGTATGTATGTGACCGGTATATTTTCCTGTTTAAAACGGGGCGGATTTGGATTTTTAATCCCTCCGGTCTTTTTCAGGACATAAAAAGATTTCCATGCCTTGTCCAGCTGCTTGCAGGTCTCCTGCGCTGTCTGTGACGGAAGCTGTTTATACCACAGATTTCCTTTATGTGCTTTTTTCTGATAATACCAGTCAGGATACTTTTCCAGTCCCAGTTCTTTATAATGACGCCGTTCGTAGTTGCAGATATTCCAGAGTTTGGATGCTGCATAACACATATGTCCTATGATATTGGAATATTCCGGCCGGATTTTTACAGATGTTCTATGTGACAGCAGCATTCCTCTCCCCCCTTCAGACAGTCACGCGAACCGGTATTCACAGTCCGCTTTAAATTAATACGACTTGCTCTGATGTTCAATATAACGGCGGATATTTTCCTCAGATACAGATCCGATCGTTTCCACATAATAGGAATGGTTCCACAGCTCTCCCTTCCATAGCTGGTTTCTTATTTCTGGAAAACGTTCGAACAGTTTTCTGCCGGTGATTCCCTTCAGATACTTAACGATTGCTGTTATGGACAGCTTCGGTGGAGCTGATACAAAGCAGTGGACATGATCACCTTCGCCACATTCGAACAGATGAACGGTAAACCCCTTATTCTCAGCAATCTGCTGCACCAGTTCCTGAAGATATTCCTCGATTTCTGGTTTTAATATCTTCCTCCGGTATTTCACTGACCATACCATATGGTAGTTGATATTACACACACAAGTCCTGTAATGTATTAGATTTTCTTTCATGCATATAGTATAACATAATGAGTAGAAACATACAACAAATATTCGAACATATTTTCGATCGATTATATGTCGGTTACAGCATTCATATTAAGAGCCGGGAGATTATTATATTATTTTCAATGTGCAGATATGCACAATCCTGCGCTTTCATCTCGGTAATTGAATTGCCGAGGATTCCCGCTTATTGTCCTAAATTCTTTTGCCTTTGGAAGTCTACTTCCAAACACCATGTCATACAAACCAGATTCGTTTACAACAACCATTTGTTGAGTATGATTATTTGCATCTGAGATACCCGCCGTTGTGGTATCCTCCTTGTTTGTGTTTGTCCTTATTGCTTCGTATGCTTTTGAATAACCAAGAGCTTTAGCAACATCAATTCCAACAAACCACGGTTCACCATCAATTAAAACCGTTCTCACTGTTCCGAATTCTGGATTCTCAAATATTTTCAGTTCATTCATTTTCTATATCCGCCTTTCCGATATTGCCTTGTATGTTATGGCGGAGAAACGGTTAAGGCTTACCGCTTGTCGTGTTGCAATCACTATCCCCGCCATATGATGCGGCTGTCCCAATCTTGAAATGCTGCTTGTTCGGCTCACATAATGGATGACTATTTAAGCCATACTGTTACACCGCAATTTTTTCCTTTTTTGTTTTTTTTAATTTTTTCAGAACCTGTTATTCCGGCTATTTGTTTTTCTCGCCGGCTTTATAAATCCCGTAAGTGAACTGGACAAAATTAATAGCAATTGCAATGGACGGTAATACTTTGCACCATGCCGGCAAGTTCAAGATGTATGCCATGTATAAGACTACGATGTTTGTAAGCATTTTAAATCCTCCTATGCAAAAATCCAATCTTCTGCTAACATATCAGATTGACTTGCTAACCATCCCATCTGTACGCCAGATGTTCCTACAAATGCAATTGCCTTATTGCCAATCGCATCATGATTGCAATTTACAATTACACCCTCGGCATCTTTGTACGAGATGCCTGCAGCAATCTGGATATATTGATTCTTTCCATTCCAGCCTTTACGTTTAACTTTCATACCACGTTTCAGATACTTAATAGCTTCTCCAAAAGAGAATGTAGCCTCTCCACCGAGCTGCGGACAATTGATTTCATCAGCAATAATCCATTCGTCTGATAAGATATTCATGGTCGTATACTCTACTACCTGAGTTTCACGGATATCCAGCTCCTGACCATCTTTGGTATGCATCATGATGGTATTCTTTTCTGAATCCCAATACCAATATCCACCCCATGATGGGAGTTTTGCTTTACTTCCGTTTTTCATTGCTTCAAATGCATCAGCGAATTTCATATTCTACCTCCTGATTATGTGATAGACCATATCGAGGTACGTTGTACTGATAGGTCTTTTTTATTCAAAACTTTACTCTGGCATCTTAGTAGGCGGTATATGCGACATCCCTATAGACCCCCGCCCGGGTCATTTCATCAAGCATTTTCTCACAGTCAATATGCATCTATTCGACAAACATCAGTTTAGCGAATAGATTAAACACCATATCTTGTGTCTTACTGCTCGGATACCACTATATCCGGTGTTTTGTCCTCGATTTCTGCCATTTTTAAACTCAAATCTGGCAATTGTGCGTCCGTCAAGGACTTCTTTTCACTCTGATTACGTCCGATTCCCGGCATATTCCAATCATGTACCTTGTTCAGCTTCGGCAGATACTTCATAGGGTTGTTACGCCTATCTTTCATCAATGCAAACAAACTTTCTTCGTTATCTTGCATAATTTTTTGTTGAAGGTCGGAAGATTGTGTACTTAGTCTGCCATTATCCCAATCATACAATGTTTGTTTATTTATCCCTGTCATATCAAGAAACCCTTTTTGACTTACCTCTTGGCAATGACTATTGCACAATCTCTTGTATATATAATTATATACATACTCTACTTTCTCAGTATCATATTGATTATATCTATTACTCTCAGTCTTCAATAATCTGTTACATGGTTTAAACAGATCAATATATAGTTCTGTGATAATATCATTCCAGATTGTAGGATAGATGTCAGACTCATCAATGTCGTGCTGCTCACAGTACATTGACACGATATCGGCTGCTATTGCCGGCATATCTTCAACGCTGGTTATAGCCTGGACATTATCCGATCTGCTAACCTGAGCATGATATATATTATTGCTCGTTCCTTTTGTCCCTGTTCTTTTCATGCTCTCACCTCCTGCATCTGGAAAAATAAAAAAAGATGACAAACAAACTAATAACCGGGTTTGCGTTTATCCGGTTATCTTATCCGTTCATTGTCATCTTTAGCGTATAGCCTGTTAAGGCTTGTATGTATCATGTATTTATCTTGGAACAATCATAACACAGTTTATCTATACTGTCAATATGGTTTTTCTATATCTGGTATATCTGTGATGTATGTATGCTATATACTGTACTGGCTATATCTATAGGTCGCAGCTGTCAAAACGTTTGTTCTGTCACGTTACGGATTTCTGGGGGGCGATATAGGGGGTATATACGAATAATCCTCTATCTTTTCAAGAGGATTATGAGTATTATATATATATTCTTTTTCTATTTCTTATTCTTATTCTAGGTGCGTTATTTAACGTGATTGTCACGTGACGCATAACGTTATTTTTGCTTTCGTTTTTGCTTTCTTTGCTTAGATATGGCTAACTCAGCGCAAAGCCTTTTGTTTACTGGATTTATACGGTTTTCTGCATCTGGTTTGTTTTAACTAATATCACTTATTATTCGTGTGATTTTCTGCATTTTTGCGGTACCGCATTTTTGTTTTGCTTATACCGCATTTTTCCATGTCACATATAATTGATGTGATTTTATGGGGCATTTTCTGCCTTATAACGTTACGTTTTAGCACTTTAAAGCGCATTATCGCATTATGTCACGTTATGCAAAAAAAAGAAGACCGGAACGAATCCGATCAACTTTTTATCTATGCTAATACACCGTGGTATTTTCTCACAAGGCTCTGCGCTTTTTCCAGTTCCTCAATCTGCTCTAAAAGTTGCCTGTCAATCAGGATATCATTTTTAACAAAAATTGCGTGTAGATTAGCGTTTTTGTCGTATTTTGAGTAACTTTTTCTGTCCATCCCAAGCTTTTTGTATAGACACATTTCTGAATCTATGGCGTTTTTATTGATTTCAAAAATATAGAGATTTCTCCCTATCTTCACTTCTTCCATATGATTTCCGCATGGATATTTTTCCAAAATATGATATCTTTGTTCAGATTTATCATTTCTATTCTCCTCTCAAAATCTTCTCCATGTTCTCAGTAATCCGTTTAAGTTCTGGATCATCTGAGGTCGCAGATTCTTCCTTTTCTGGGCTATAAACTACCTTGATAGCGTCCCGTATGTCTGTTTTACGGTCTTTATCTAATCTCAAGGTTTCTTCCCTTTCAACCTCTTTCCGGGCTTCTTTTGCCCGTTCTGATCTCTCACGCTGTTCTTTTATTCCAGATCCTCTGTTTTGCAATATCTGAAAAGCTTCAGCAACTGAAATATCATTCTTATTAACTGGCTTTTCCGGTTCTGGATCTGCTACAGGTTCCGGCTGATCTGGTTCTAGCTCTGGTTCTTCTGTTTCCTCCAGAGTATCAAGAAATACCTTTACAGCTTCATTTATCAGCCCGTTTACTGTATATCCATGCTTCTTTATCCTGTCTTTCGTTCCTTTTGGAAGTCTGCAAGAAACGGTGTCCCAGTTCTCTTTTACAGCTTCATTTTGTTTTCTGATTCTTTCTTTTAATTTATCAAGCATTTCTGCATCATTTTTCATAAAAAAGCCCTCTGTTTATTTCAATAATATTTCAATTATCTATTGCAATATTATTTTAACATTATTTCAATATTATTGCAATTAACTATTTCAATATTACTGCAATATTATTGCAATATTAATATACTGCTAACGTTATATAAAGATTTATATAATCAGTTATTGCAATACTCACGATAACGTGATATATTTTTCTTGTGGTGGCGGAGTTTTTACGCTCCGCCGTTTGTTTGGGCTGGCTGTTTAGTCAGCCTTTTCTGATTTCATTAATTCTGGGAATTTAATTCCTAGAATGTCAGCGAGTGCTTTCAAGGCTTCATATTCTGTACTGCCTTTTTCAGCTTCTCTGTTCAGGAATCTTTGCATTTCTTCTTTTGTCATACTCTCCATATTTTCTCCTTTCTGCCGTGTGGCTTATTGTCTTTCGACAATATTATAATACCATATGTGCGTTATATTGTCAATAATTATATGTGCGTTATTTTAATATTTTTTCCAATTCATCCAGCTTTGCTATAACTGTGTCCCTGATAAATGCAGAGTTTGTTTTATCCAGTCCCAACGCTTCTATTCTCTCTTTAGTGCCTTTTGGGAAAACAATATTTAATCTATAGTTATTTTTCTCGTAGTTTCTAATTGCTTTTCGCTGTGATTCTGTGGTTTTTAATTCTTCCATTTGTCGCACTTCCTTTCATTTATATTCATTATAATAACATATGTGCGTTATATTGTCAATGCTTGTATGTGCGTTATACACTTTATACAATTTCGGTCATTTATATGTGCGTTAATTTGTTTATTATTCCATCTTGTTTTATTTATATATGTGCGTTATACTTTAACCATAGAAACAAGAAAACAAAAAACGGAGGAAACGAAAAATGACAATTAAAGAAAGAATGAATGAATTAGAAAAAATATTAAACGCTGTGTGCTCTACAGATAATACAAGTTGTTGCGAAACTTGCACCAGAAAAAAAGAGTGTGAAGAATATGAACACTTATATATGGAGGTGTCAGAAAATGATTGATATATTTGATATTTTAGCATGGTCTTTCATGGCTTTGCTTGTTGGAATTAATACAGGGTTATTTATTAGCAGGAGGTAGCAGAAATGAAAAAATATTATTGTACAGTAGCAGACAAAAGACATCTTGACAGCCTTACAAGAGACTACAGGGAAGCTGGATGGTTTATCGTAACATACGGAAAAACACTTAGAGAACTTGAGCGTGGAGATGAATTTATAACAATTGAAATAGTATAGCCGAAACGCTCCAGATTGGAGCGTCAGCCGTGGGATGGTCTCCATGGCTCTGATGATGGCAGACCAGAAAGGAAAAGATATGGAAAAATCAATTTTTATCCTGTCACCTGAACAGGAAGCAAGAAGAAAAGCAAGAATAAAAGCAATAGAAGAATTAGAATATAACCCGATGTGCTACGACTGCAAAAAGTTTAAAAACGGATGTCCGGGAGAAGGAAAAAAACTTTATAGCGGTTGCGTTTACAAAGAAGCAGACAGCACCAAAAAATCTATTTACGCACAAATTAACGAAAAAATATATAAGCAAAACTAGCAAGGCAGCCGGTGCGGTTCCGGGTTCGATTCCCGGACTTGCTTTTAAAAATACATTGCTCCCAGTGTACAGGGAAGAAAGAAAAACCATGATCAAATTAGCATTATCCTTATTATTAGCAGTTTCCAGTATCCACACAGAGCCAGCACACGTTGTCGATACATATGATACAGTCGTTGACTGTGAGATTTCAGACGGCAACGTTTACAGCTTTTATGATGACGAAAAATACTACCAGATCGGTGATGATCTGACGCTTATCATGCATGATGATGAGGTTGTAGGCATACAGTAGGCAAGAAGAGTGGGCTTTACCGGGGTTCAAATCCCCGGTTTGCTTGCGAATTTGGTATCATCAATATAAAAATTTACATTAAGTTTACGATGATTCTTAATCTTCCTGCTGAAGTTCTCTTGAAAATCTATGCTATCTTCCGGCAGTGTATCAAGCTGACACGGTGGTATCTTAGGTATCTGATATTCTTCTGTAAGTTCCGCTCCGGTTATCAGAAATTCTTTCATTACATCAAAAGATGTGTGGACTGCATCATACATGGTAACACCTCTTATGCAATCAGATAAGTTATTTCTGCAAATCGTTCGATTCTTTCTTTGCAGTCTTTGTATATATCCTTATAATGCATACCCATAGACATATCAATTCTGATGGTCTGTAAAATAATACTTTCAACCAGAGTCAAATTGTTCAGTTCTGAAGCGGATATATTATCACGCTTGCCACCAATAATGGTTTTTGCCAGTCTTGTGTACGTCATATACAATTTATCAGAATGTGTACTACCCTGTTCTTTTGCATACTCAACCAAAAGCTTTATTACATCTGTTTCTTTCAGTCTGTTCTCTTTATTAGCAATGCGTGTATCAGACCATAACCTTGTCTGTTTTTCAAGAAGAAACCTGCGCATTGCATAGAATTGGCGCACTAATTCTTTTTTGAATTTCACAACTATTTTTGAATTTCTCATAAGCGTTATTAAGAATGTTGCCTGTTCTTCGTTTAAGTAATAAATTCTTTCTGGCTGTCCTCTTTTTCCCGATTTCAAATCGGAGTAATTGATTTTTCCAAATTCTCTAATGTCGCTTTCGTACTTTCGTATTATCGCAACAACGGATTCATGCTGATTTTCCGTACCTTCTGCAATCACCTTACTGTTTGTAAATACTTCGTTCCCTTTAAGTTCCACTAATTCATACATAGTCGTTCCGCCTTTCTTACGCAACTGTCAATATGACAGGCAGGATTATTGGTTGATTGATCTTCTTATGCTTACGCATTCTCTTTTGTATGAAAATGGAACAATATATTCCACCGCAAATTCTTGCTTTAATTTTTGGCATTATACTACATCTTGTTTTTCGTGTCAATAGAATCATACATATAGTATCACCTCGGATGTATTATAGCATAATCTTGTTATTTTATGGAAAAAACTTCTGATTCGCTGTAATTTTGATGCTTTTGTGGTAGAATAGAAGAAATATACAAATGAGGGAGGATGAATCATGGCATTAATTAATTGCCCTGAGTGTGGAAAGCAAATCAGTGACCGGGCTAAAACCTGCATTTTTTGCGGTTATCCCATTCAAGAGTACATGGAAGAACAAAAACAGAAAGAACAGGAAAAGAAAAAAGATATACCTATAAGGGATGATATTTGTCCGCAATGCGGAAATGAAATATCTCCTGTTTTCCGTGTTTGTAACAAATGTGGGTACAGCCAGTATGGAAATGCAGGAAGAGATTATGAAGCAACACACCGTTATAACGTAAACCAAAAGATAGAAAAACATGACGGAACCAAGAGAGACTATAGCAAATTGAATAGTTATCTATCGCAGGATTCAAACAAAAAAGTTAAGAAAAAGAAAAAACATTCGTTTTTGAAATTAATTGCTGTTCTTATAATTGTGTATTTTGTTCTTAGTGCATTTAACAAAGAAGTTGATGATTATGTAGATAAAGAAGAAAAAAGCCAAACTGAATATGAAACAGGAATAGATACTGAGGAAACAACAGAACTTTCCACTACCGAAGCAGAAACAGATATTTCAGATCTTTCTTTTGTGGACGAAATGAAAACCTTGACATCTGAAAGTATCGCAAATGGTGCGTATGATGTCTTGACGAATAAATTAGGTTTTTCTGATGTGGAATTTGAACAGAAACTTGGTGATACTTCTAATTATGAAATTACAGCAAATGGTGTGTCTATGGTTATTACCGCTATGGATGATTATTACAGAGTATTTATACCTGATACATCATATGTATTATACGAAGATGGGAATGTTTTAATGAACGCTCAGGATATTGCAGACAGAACAATTAATTGGGCTGATCGCATATCATATTATCTTATGGCCCAGGAGTTTATAAAAGACTGTTTAAACAATCCAAGTTCCGCTAAGTTTCCATCTATCAATACAAGTTCCGATATTGGAATGTCAAAAAATGGTGATATGATAACTGTGCAAGGATATGTTGATTGTAAAAATGCGTTTAATGCAACAGTACGTTCAAATTACACTGTCCAATTTAATGTAATAGATATGGATTCATATTCTTATGAGCCATTATATGTTAATATTGATGGTGATGAAGCGGGCGAATATACTGATCCAAGCTAACGTTTCTTATAGAGGGTGCTCCGGCGCTCTCTTTTTTTAATTTAGGTATTGACAATTTATGCAAGGGCATTTATTATTAAAACATAAATATTGCACGTGCAATAATAGAAAGGATGTGAGTTATATTAGTCCGGCAGGAAGACCGCCAAAGGAAAATCCAAGAAATATCAATTTGAACATTCGTATTACTAAAGATGAAGCAAGGCGCATTCAGACTTGTGCTAACAAATTAAATACATCAAGAACGGACGCAATTATGAAAGGGATTGAATTGGTGGAGGAACAACTAAAGAAATAAAAAAGAGCAATCGCAGGATTTGGCAGTCACACGATTACTCTACGTAGCACATCCACAAGGGGATCTGTCTATTCAAATATAGCATATCTCCTGTGGAAAATCAAATATTTTTCATTTATGGAGGTAAAATTATGGAAATTTTTGCAAAGATGATTTATGAGCAATGGAGAAATAATAACATTGACAGAGACTTATATTTCAAAAAAGGTGATGAACTTAACAAAGAGATTCAGGAAGTTCTTAGCACTGAATTGAGTTCTAAAATTTATGATACATTTTGCGATAGCTGTGCTGAGATAGAAGAAAATGCTTTTATTGCAGGATTTGCTTACGCTTGCAAGTGCTTGTCAGATGGCAAGGTAGATTTGAAAGTAGGTGGCGTAAATGAGTAATGTAATAACTATCGAAAACACAGAAATGCAAATTAGAGAATACAATGGTCAGCGTGTTGTTACTTTTAAGGATATTGATATGGTACATCAAAGACCAGATGGAACAGCAAGAAGAAACTTTTCCAGAAACAAGAAACGTTTTATAGAAAATGAAGATTATTACAAAATCAAATGCTCTGAGGTCAGTACGTTTTTCGTACAGACCCCAAATGGGTATAATCCAGATGGTGATATAACACTTTTAACAGCAACCGGATATTTGATGCTTGTGAAATCTTTTAAAGATGATTTAGCATGGAAAGTTCAAAGAGAACTTGTTAATTCGTATTTTGAATTTAAAAACATGTCTGAACGAACAACTGTTTCAGATGATGTGGAATTTTCCGAACGTAAGATCCCGGTACGCACTGCCACTACTCCTGTACCGTTGCAGACAAATTTCTATGAGATATATAAGAGAAAAATGGAAAATTTAGCAGTCAAGACAGGCGTTTCTGTTTCATTTGTGTATCACAAGATATATGAGTACGTAAACGAAACATACGATATTAAAGAAGCAGAAAAAATGTATATTAAAGAAGTTGGCAGACCGCCAAAATTCACCATGGATCTGTTCACATATTTTCCAGAAATGGGAAAGGTTGCCGGAGATCACATTCAATGGTTGCTGGATCACTGTAAGGTAAATACGGAGGTGTGATTATGGCAGAATACATTCACTACGGTCACAAACATTTTGATATTAACTTGTTTTGTCCTATTTCCAATAGAGAACTCTTCACAAAACCGTTCGGTGGCTTATGGGCTTCCAGAATTGATGCTGAATACGGATGGAAAGAATGGAATGATAGAGAGCATTTCAAAAAATGTGAAAAAGAAAACAGCTTCACATTTTACTTATCTGATGATGCAAGGATTCTAACAATAAATTCTATGGATGATTTAGAAGATTTACCACATTTGGAAAATGATTTCTTTTTGGGAACGTTAGATTTTGAAAAATTATCGAAATTTTATGATGCAATAGAAGTGAATATCAGTTCTGATTACAGATTGTATCATGGATTGTACGGTTGGGACTGTGACAGCATTCTGGTTATGAATCCAGATGTGATACAGGAAATTTAAAATCTTATATCATTGCGGGACTCATATCAGGCATATGCTCCTGATCCGCATATTTATTAATTCAATAACGTGTTTCTTTTTGGCATCAGAAAATCTGATGTAGCTTTGTGAAATGCAAGGCTTGATAGGGCATTCGACCTCACTCACGGATGCCCTATTTTTCACCATTTCTCCAAACCATGATTAGTGCCAAGGAAGATGCTCTATTCTCACATAGTTCCTTCTTCAGACGTTTCATTGTCATATTTGGATTGGTTTTCTGTACATGTTCTAAAAGTTTTTCATATTCGCTCATTATGCTACCTCAGTAAATATTATTCTCAAAAGATCATCCAGCAAGTATATGATTTCTTTCCCGTGATCTGCCATGAAATTGCATAGCCACTCTTCTGTTTCAAGCGGTATGGAAATATTGTTTTCGAAGCAGATTACGTGGGTAATCTCGTGACAAAGTACGCGCTCTGTCATTTCATCAGATAGATTATCCGCTATAAATACCTTTTTGACAGAATTGTCCGTAACGCCAAACGTACTGCTGCCATCCGAGCGTAAAAGTTCTTTACTGTTTGGATTTACAAACTGAATTTTCCAAATATTTCCATGGACATTGAAAAACATATCATTACCTCATTTCAAAATGGGGCAGATTTCTCCACCCCATATTTTTTTACTGGATCTTCTGCATAAGCACTTGCATTCGATTTTTCAGTAACGCTTTTTCCTCTTGCGTCATATCCGTAAGAAGCTGTGTTACATCTTCAGCCAGTTCTTTTGTGTACTGTTCCAATTCTCGCATTTTTGCCTGTTTGGATTCTGTAGAGTTGTCCCTGTGTGTATTCTTTGTTTCCGTGTACATACGTTTTGCACGATCATAGGAACTTTCAGAATTACCGGAACGGTTCATATCGCCAGTATCAGTATAATACATTCTTCCATCCGATCTATCCATATCCCGGTAGTATCTTGGTTCGTGTTCCCGGTACATGTCCGGTGTCATTCTATAGTATGGCGGTTCTTCATAATTTCTACGGTACGTTCCACGACCTTTTGGGGCGAATCTTCCGTCAGCGTATCTGTAATGGTCGTAATATCTGCGCTCTGGATAATCAGCGTATCTTTCCAACATTTCCATTACATCTTCGTTTTCTTCTGCCTTTTTCATTGCTTCTACGATTTTATAATCTTTATCGAATTTCACAATGTTTTTTACAATTTCCGTCCAATCTTTCAGATCATCCAGATTCTGACCTTCGAAGTTTTCAATTCCGATGGATTCTGCTTTTGCCTTTACACATTCCATTATTTTTTTCGCAAATTCATGCATATATTCCACCGTCCTTTCTATGCTTCTCTTGTTACGATAATATTCGCATTGCTAAGTGATATTGCCTGATTACTTGTGTTTTCTACCGCAATATTTACACAGCATCCAGCCGGGACATCTACATAGATGCCAGAAGATACGTTATTGAACTGAGAAACTGCCGCAGGTGTTGATTTCATCTGTGAAGATAATACAGGTTCACCGCTAATTGCGATTGCCAGAGAAATTTCTTCTACTGTTCCACCTGCCGGTATTGCAATATTTGCGGAAAAATCTACAAAAAATCTTGCCTTGCATTGGCGTGTGATTCCCCTCAATGTGATAATTCCACTGCCCTCTCTATGCTGTATACAATTCGAACCTTTTACTGCTGTATTTGAAAAAACGACATTTCCGTTCTGTGCAACTTCCTGTGTTGCTACAGCTACATATTCAGCCATAATTATTTCTCCTTTCCCATTTCCGAAATCGTTTTAGGAATTTCACAGCAACATGAGTTTACTGACGGACTTTTTAATGTTTCTGAAATCAATTCCAAATAATCTTTTTTCATCATCTCATTTGCGATCTGTGAAATTTCTGCAACCGTCTTTAACTCATAAATGCTGAGTTTTCCAAAATCTATGCTATTTATAGCTTCAATGAATTTATTTCTTAATTCATCCATTTTCATTTCCCTTTCAAAAAGTGTGGGGCAAACCAATATAGTCTGCCCCATCTGTTAATAGTAATACTGCTATGCAGACATAATCATACGATTAAGATACCGTTATTTTGTTTTCGAGTTTTTTACGAGTTTTTTACGAGTTTCACTCGATTAGCACTCGATTTCCACTCGATTAGCAATTACATCCTGCGTTGCATCCGCATCCTGCATAACCATAAAGGTTAGATGCTGGATATGATGGAACTGGTGTAGGTCTTACTGCATCAATGATCTGATTTGTCTGTGCCGCCATTGCTGTAGTAAGCAGTGCGCTCTGACGATCCTGTGAAGCAGCTCTTCTGAGATCATTGTTTTCAGCCTGTAAGCTAGAGATCTTTTCCTGGCACAGATAGTCAAGAATTGCTCTTGTGCCTGCGTTCTGGCTGTCAATGATATCTCTTGTGTTGCTATTCATTGTGTTCTGCAATGCGCAAGTGTTGGTTGTCATATTGTAGTTTACATTCTGAATAGCTTCTCTGGTTTCGCAGCCATTTTTGTTATCATGTAAGCTCTTTATCTTACATTTCTATCGGTTTCCTCGATAGTTCAGACTATATCTTCACCTATACTAACCGTATAGGGTCGGGCACTCGTGTTGAGTTTATTGGTATTCGTCCTCACTCATTAGTCGTTGAAGCTTCAACACTACTGTTGTCGAAATTCATGTTGCTTGCCTGCTGATTATCATATTCACATACATATTTCATGTTTTTCCTTTTTCCTGCTATATACGGAGCTAAATATCCTTTTTTCAATCCAAGCATTTCTTCTGCTTCTTTTTTTGAATTATATTTTACTCCATTTACAATGATAGGTTTTGAATGTAATTCGCTATTTTTACTTGGCACAAAATCATGATTAGCTTTGTCATTTACATATCTGCATACACATCCTTTGGGGGAAAATCCTTTTTTCACCCAGTTTGTTATTGTAGAAGCTGAGACTTTTATTTTTTTTGCTAAATCAACGGCGGATTCGTATATTTCATCATTGTAAATAATCTCCTTGCAACTTCCTTTATTATACCTTCCACCTTTAAACTCAACTTGTTTTGAGTCTTCGTATCTACATATGTTAAAATCACTACTAATCCCTTTTTCGCACCATTTTTTTATAGTGTCATATGAAACGCCAAAATGTTCTTGAGCGGATTTTATAGAATTAAATTTATCCTCACCAATAATCACGCCTCTGCTTTTCTTTAGCGATACCCTCTCAGAAGTTTTTTTATCTTTCATTGGATTGTTTAAAATCATTCTTTCTCTCTGCGCTTTTGATTTCATTACATTATTTTTTGAATACTGTTCTCGTTTTTCATCTGTCCACCAATTCGTAATTCCACCGGCACCGCCTTTGTTTATATTGCACACGCATTGCCCGATACACTTTAACTGAAAAACTCTTTCAAATTCATATTCAAAAGCTTCTTTTTCTGAATCAAATCGTTTCACTATCCTACTTTCACAATCATATCTTTTTATCATTTCATTAAATAATCGATTGTGCTTTCTTACCTTGTAGCGGTTTTTACATCCTTTTCCTACATATATTATTTCTCCTGTTCCTTTAATATACCATTCATATACATAAAACATGTTGTTTACCTCCGCAATTTATATACTAATTATACATCAGTTTTATGCGAAAGTAAATGTGAACTTAGACTTCCCAGCAATTCACCCGATTGCCAACGCATATCACTATGCGTAAGTACCTACTGCGTTTACGTTAAAAGTAAACAAATTCAAAATGGCTTTTTTGAATTTATTTAAGCACTGAGCTAACTGAGCCTGTAATGCATTGGTGTTCTGCATATTTGCTACAGTATCAGCATTGATAGCCTGTTGGATTCCATATCCGGTCTGCATGATATTTGTGTTAATACCATTAAATCCGGTCAGCATACTGTTATTCACAGCATAGAAGCCATCACAAAGACCATTCGTGATACCGTCCAGTTTTCCTACGATTGACTGAGTATCAAATCCTCTCTGAAGATCTGATTGTGTTACGGCACTTGTTGCGTATGGTGTAGCACCACCGTTGTTTCCACCGAAACCGCCCCAGCCGTTGCCCCAACCTCCGAAAATTGCGAAGATTACAACAATAAACCAAAGCCATCCACCGTCTGCGCCCCATCCACAATTTCCATTATTTCCATCAATATTCGCTACTAATGGAATTGAAGCTGTGTTGTTACCAAACATATTGTTACCTCCATAAAATTTATTCATAAAGAGATTCCCGGGAAACCTCTATTATGCCTACATATTTATTTTGCTTTTTATCTGATTAAATACTTCATCAGCGTTTAACCCTTTCTCCTTGCACAGGTTTCTTGCCATTTGCTCAATGCCTTTCATATCGCCTTTTTGTGCCATGTTGACTGTGTTTTTAATCATTGGATTATTCATCATCTGCTGATTTCCCATAATCTGATTCATAAATGCCTGTGGATTTCTTATTGCCTGCATCAGCTGCATTGGATTAATCATTCAGATCACCGTCCTTTTTAGTCGTAGCTTTCCTTGCATTAGTCATAGATTTAGTCATAGAATTAGTCATAGAATTTTCCAACTGTTCGATTTTGCCGGATAGTTCATCGAACCGATCCATAAATGCCTTTGTAACTTCATCTGGTATGGTTATTTGCTGATTTCGATTGTTACCATGTGAATTTACCGCATTATCCATAACAGGTCTGTATATGACCGTTTTAATTGTTCCGTCAGCATTCCACTGCTTTGCATATATTTCAGTCATATCTTGCTTTGGAAAGAATGCCAAAGATCCGTCCATTGGAACCTCATTTGCTGTTATTTGCTCGACTGATTGCACCGTTCTTCCGGCAATACCCATAGGCTGTTGTGTCTGTACCGGAACACTCTGCTGTTGAACTGGCTGTAAATTCTGTTGGTACTGCTGCATATAATTTGTTCGTTCCATATACGGACTGTTGAACTGAGGATAAGTCATCTGCTGATATGGATTAATCATCTGTGAATAATTCGGATATTGTGGCATAAGGATTTCCCTCCTTTATTTCTTCCAGAACACGTTCCATAACATTTACCGCTGTAGACTGACAACCGATAGGAATTTTCTGTATTTCACTGTCTGCAAATATTTTTTCAAGAATTTCATCTTTAAACATACGATCATCTCCTGTATCTAAATTATCCAATAAAAAAAGACGGTCAAACCGTCTTAAACACGTAAATATCAAGTAATAATCGAGTAAAACCTAGCCATTTTATCTTTTTCCCCTTTCCTACGCTACGGGACTGAATGCAGATAGGGGAAATAGTATTTTAAAAAAATGTGCGGAAACGAATTTCCACATTTTCTCCCGTTATAACAACCTTTTCAATACATTCCTTTAGTATTCCGTTCTTCTCTTTTGTGGTCAAAGTATCCCAAATATCTGCTATATTTTTTATTCGGTCAATTTGCTCATTTGATACAGGTTCTTTCTTTGATGCTGTTTCAATCAATAGATCTTTTTCTAATTCACGCACTTTATTTTCTTCTTCCGATATCATCTGAAGCAAATTTTCACTCTGATTCTGGAAATAAATATCATACATTCTTTTAATTTTTGCATTTGCAGTTTTGATCGAGGATTGAATAATTGATGCATGATCCACTTCCTCGGAAACTTCTTCATTATCTATATTGATAGAAAATAGTTTAAAGCATTCTTCCACTTCGTTCTCTATTTTTTTTGATAAAACTGGTTTTTCGTCGCAATAGTCAACTTTATGCATGTATTCTTTACCCTTAATTCTGGAATAGCAGATTAACCTATAATTCCCATCCCATTTATGGTATCTCATTCTGGAACCACATTTTCCGCAATAGCACAATCCAGTAAGAAGATGTCCAGATGATACATGAGAATTTGTGGTTCTTCTTTTCATCATCTCTTGCGTGAGATTAAAAGTTTTTTCATCGACAATAGCTTGGTGCTTGCCCTTGTATACTTTACCTTTATACTCAATGTATCCAATATTTGTCTTTCTTCTAAGTATTCTAGTTACAAGAGTTTCTTCACTAAATCCAAGCATTTTCGAAATCTTATCGCAGGAGTATCCATCCAGATACAATTTGTAAGCATTTCTTACACGTTCAGCCTGTTCAGGAATCAAATGGAGAATGCCATCATTACGGTCATAGTGATATCCATATGGAGTTCTGCCGCCGCCCATCCAGTAACCTTTTTTCACACGTTCCACCATGCCGGCAGACATCCTCATTCGGATAACTTCACGCTCATACTGGTTCATAGCAGCATTCATGGTCAGCATAACCTTATCCATTGGATTCTCTGTTCGGATTTCTTCTGTCATGGATATGACTTTCACACCGTATTTTGGCAATATCCTGTATATCAGATTCAATGTATCTATTACATCACGACTCATACGGTCAAGTTTGTAAATAAATACTCTTCCAATCAAGCCATTTTCAGCATCATCAAGAAGCTTCTGTATGTCCGGTCTGTCAAGTTTGCTTCCGCTGTAACCGCCATCAACATACCATTTGTCAATAGTCACCCCATTTCTTTCGCAATAGTCAATAATCTTTTGTCTCTGCATATCTAATCCGTATTTTTCAGCCTGTGTTTCTGTAGATACTCTCAGATATGCAACGTCCATCTTTTTCATTTTAGCCATCCTCCTAAAAAGTAATGGCTAGGTTTTACTCTAGCCACATTATAACATCTTATTTATTTTTCTTCAATTTATCTGATAGTATCTTCTTTACGGATTCTATTTGTATCTCATATTTTTTTAATTCATCTTTCGTAACCCTTTCCCCATTTACGTAGATTGTGGTCACTTGTTCTATTACCTCCATGAGATTATTGATTTTAAGCATGATTCGCTTTTTCTTCTTATTCACACTGGACACAGAGATGTGCAGTCTTTCCGCTGTCTGTATTTCACTGTATCCAGTGTTAGCCATAGTAATAATTATGATTTCATCTTCCGAAAAATTACAATTATCAATTAAAAAATCAAGTTCTGGCTTACTGAGATTTTCAAATCGTGATCTCATAAGCCTTTTTCCTTTCTATTTTCTGGAAATTAATTTATTTTGAGAAATCCAGTATTTGCTTTTTCCTGCTCCACTGCTTTTCTTGCCACTTTCCACAAATTTTTCATAACATTTTTTACATACTTTTTTATGTTTTGTATCTAATGAATTTCCACAGAAAAAGCATAGATTATGATCTTCTCTGTATTCTCTTTTGTATCCGTTTTTTTCGTAGCTTTTTCTTTTTGATTCTCTATTTTTGTTCAGACATATCGCGCACCGAACTTTACCGTCTTCTGGTTTTCTTTTGCCACATGAAACGCATAACCCAGCTTCAATTCTTTTGTTGTACATTTTTCTGTGTTGTACTCTTTGGTACTCCTTATATTCTTCTGTTGTATGATCTAAATTACTTGCATATTCGTTCTTTTTCGCTCTACATTCCGGGCATATTGTATCATTTCCAAACACTTTTTCTTTTCGGCAATACGTGCAAATGTGATATTTTTTCAGAAATGCCCTTTCTTTTTTTGCGTCTTCTCTTCGTTTATCAAGACATGATATGCAGTAAGTTCCTTCCCTGTCTAATGGTTTTCCGCAACTTCTACACAATCCATTTTCTTTTCTCTTCTGGTAATATCTTCTACTTCTTTCACTACTGCTTAACGCCATATTTTTTATAGGAGCAAAGTCAACTTTATCGGCCAGCCAAACCTCACAACCTCCTATTTTAAATTATTCCCAGTCAAGTTTCTATTCGCAGTTTTCGCAATAAATCATTAAATCACCCCTCATTTCCAAAATAAATACCATAAATAACATAATACTATTAAAAACATCCATTGTTCTGTTGTATAATGCAGTACACCAGTAATAGATAATGCAACTGCAATCATCCATAAAATCATTTAACATTCCCCCTTAATTTCCGAAATCAACTCTTTCATATTGTTATCTGCGATAATATCTCGAATACTTTCTTCTGGGAATGGAATTGTGAAACTGCGTTCCTTAATGCGATTTGTGATCCTATCATCGTATCTGAGCGCATCCAAGCTCTCATTGCTTGTAAAAATCGTAATTTTCTTATGCACGTAACGCTGGTTAATAATATGATAAAATCGTTCATTTACCCAAGGTTTTTCGCTGTTCTCAGTCCCAAAATCATCAATAATCAGAATATCTGTCGTGCACAGGAAATCTAGTAATTTACTTTCATTATCTCCATTTTTCCTGTCCCAGCTTGATTTTATCTCATTCAAAATCTGCATTGATGTGGTGAATTTAACTTGAATATTTTTCTCATAGATTAATTCATTGGCAATACTGGTAGCCATTCTGGTTTTTCCACTTCCTTTTGTTCTGGAATACAGATACAAGCCAATACCACGCTCATGCACAGTTTCAAAATCGTTAAGCCAATGTTTTACGCACCTGATAGCTATTTCTGCCAATTTGCGCCCATTAGCTGTTTTGTAGATATCAGGTCGGAACGTATCTAACCGTATATCAGAAAAGCTTTCCGGTATATCAGCAAAGGTTTTTCTGTTTTCCATGATCTTCCTTTGCAAAATACCGCATCTGCACTCTCTGGCATATTCAATACCATCTTCCATATACATTTCCATTCCTGTTCCGTGACATAATTGACATTCGTTCGCAGATTTATCAGAAACTGTCGATCCATTTTTGCGTTCCTTCTTCAATCTGTTCATCACTACTTCTAGCGCATCCATCTGAATCACCTTCTTTCTTTTTTAGATAATCAGTAAATGGTGTTGAACTTCCGAAAAACGTAGCTGCATGTTTGATGTACCGCCATTCTGTTTTTTCTTTTTCGCAGTATTTCGCATAATTCTGTGCTGCTTCAAATAGCTGTTCTTCCGAAAATCCGGCTCTCACTCTTGCAATGTAGGCCTTGTAAGCCATTCCCTTATCAACTTTTCGTGGATATATTTTCCACATTTCTTCAAAATTCACCGTATACTTACTCTTTTTCTCTTCGTTTTTTTCGGTATCATTTGTAACGATAGAGATAGATGTTTCTTCTGTTTTATCTTCGATCAAAACTTGCTTTTTACGATCTCTTAGTTTCTGTTGTCTGATCCGGTTCTGTTCCCGGATCTTGTCCATGCCATCAACGTTCTGATAATCCTGCCACCCAATCACAGAAAAAGATGTCTCATCTACAGATATCATTTTCATTCGCTTCAATGCTTCGATTGCCAGTTTTACTGTATTTTCTTCAAAACCAAGTTCATCCGCAAGCATCTTGGTTGTGTATGGGATGTTCTCCGTCAAGAAGATCATCCCATTTGCATTACATCTTCCAGCCATAGTCAGCAGCATAACCCATATAAGAACTATATTGTTACCCTCTGGCAATTTCCTTATGTACTTAATTTTTCGATTATCAAACATGTCTGTTGTGATTTTCACCCATTTTACGCTACTCATAGGTTAAATTCCTTTCAAGTTCCGGTGCGACTTTTAATGATTTTAATAATATCTTCCAGAAACAAAAACTTTCTGGTTACAATTTTTGAATCTGGTTCATTTATCATGGTTTCCTGCGATTCTTTCTCTAGTTTACGAATGAGGCTTTCGGAATCAATCAGCATGGTTTTTTCCCTCAAAAAGTTCCGGATTGTCAAAAACATTTCCTGTAACTTCAATCTCCACTAAACAGGATAAGTATTCAAATTCCGAACCGTAATCCTCTTTGCCATTTGTAGCTTTAAAATCGAGTTCTTCTTTGTCATAGACAATTTTCCGTGCATACTCTTCGCAATCAGTAGTAATGCAATTAACAATGTCATTCTCCCAGATCAGCTTCCCGTTTTTATCTTTCAGTCCGGTGCACTGGCAGATTGTAGATGGATCTATTTCTGCCAATCCATCCGTCTCTCCGTGAGAGTAAAATATCGCATCAGTTTCAAATATCACGTGCGTTTCTTCCCCGTACATATCCGAACCTTTCACATAATACCCTTGTACCCATTCTCTATTATCGCTTCTCTTTGCTTTATACAGATATCTATTTTCCATTTTCACATCACCTTCATAAATTTTCTCATAAAATAATTTACATATTCCGGCTGTACAACCTGTTTCTTTTTCTCATATTCGTTAATTGCATTTTCAAGTCTTTTGATTGTTCTTTCTGGAAAACTTCTATATTCTGATTTCTCATAATGTTTGCAATATTGTTCTTGATTTATCAGTTTCTGCTTATCAGTAACATCACAGTATCCAAATTTTCTAATTATTTCTAAAACACGTTTTGCATAATCAATATTTCTATCTGTTATTTTCCAAGGTGCATAATACTCTGTGAAGTTTACACATTCACAACATTTTACTTTTTTCGACATGTCATCGTACCAGCCCTTTCTTTAATTTCTTTTTCAAGATAACCCAATGCTTTCATTGTTCTCTGATGAATTGTGGCACGAATTTTATCCATTCCTTTTACGCCACCAACAATGTATGCAATTTCCGCACGATTTTCGACCATCTTAGTTTCTGCTTCAACATCGCTAAAAATCGAACATTCCATCTGGATAATTTCATTTGCACAGATTCTTTTTAAAATCTCGTCACACTGTTTCTTTGTCAGAATTCTCATTTTCTTCCTCTTTCAATTCTTCCATAAACTTCTCGTACTGCCGGATGCTTACCTTATTATTCTGTTTTTCTGGCTTCAATCTGATTTCCAAATGCTTGTCCAGAAGATTGCGGATGTATTTCATGGCATTTTTGTAACCTTGTTTCAGTCCGTCATGATATCCCTTAGATGGTCGAAAATCATCAATCTTGGCTTTACCCTCTCCCTGGCTTCCACTTGTCTTATTGCGAAGCTGAAAACCGTTATCTGCACATCTCTTAATCCAATACTGTTCCATTTCGTCTAATTGGTCTTTTCGATATTCGGAAAACCAAACTTTCCAACCGTAAGGGTTTTCTTTTTCGTTATACAGTCCATGTGATTTTAGGCTCAGATCAATATGCTGATATCCGGTTAAGTGACTACACAATCTCTGTAAAATGTGTACTGCCTGCCCCACGTAGCTAAACTTGAACCCATTTTCATCGGTTCTAGTTAAAATATAAATACCACTTGCATCTGTCAGATGGCTGTTCAATTCAAGCCAGCGTTTACGGTTTTTAGTTTCAATAGCTTTTGCTTGCCTGATATTTCTGTATTGTTTCAATCTATGCCACCCTCTTCCCTGTAACAAGATCCAGTTTTAATTCATCCCGGAACGCTTGCAAGATCATATCATCCGTCAGATACATTTTCTTACATCTCGGTTGCGGCGTAATATAACAGTCAATATCACGTTCTACTCTTTTCAGCACTTGACCGATCTGCGCATTTGACATTTTAAATGTTTCTTTCAAAATAATTGCTCCCATCATAACGTGGACAAGCATAGCTGCTTCGATATAATTCACTGCATTAATACAGGAATACGGTTTGATTAATGCCAGTTTTTTTGTCACCGGAATAGATTTCATCCATTCATATACTGGAATTTTCTTTTTCCGGCAGTAAACCAACATTTCGTCTGTCTGTGCCTGTCCATCAGCCCACGTTTCTTTCAGGCCTTGCATATTCTCATAGAATCTTCTCAGACGTTTTTCTTTAAAGCCAAGAACGTCATACAGTGCCAGATACATCATGTACTGCATGTGGGTTGAAACTGACATGATAGCCTTATCTTCTTTAGCTTCTTTATTTGCTCTGACTTTTACAAAATCAAACGTGTGGTTCTTCTTTTTTAATTTGTTGCTCATATTCTTACCCCGTTATATTCAAGAATCAGAAACTTCAAAATCTGATTCACACTGTAATAATTCTGGGTTGTCAAACCGGTTTCCGATAACCTCAACTCGATTTCCATTCTGAACGTATTTCCACAAATCATCATTTATAGATCTACTTCCATTTCTTCCCATGCCAATAGCAAAAGTCGATCTAAAACCTTGATAGAATACTTTTCCAAATCTTTTCTTCGTATCCTTATTCGGAAACGGGCAATCATCATTGTCTCTTTGATATGAAATAATATCACCCTCCCAGATCTTCTTACCGTTCTTGTCGCAAAGTCCCGTGAACTGGCAGATGGTTTCTGAACTAACTTTAAAACATCTAATTACAGGAGGGCAAAAAATCTCAAACATACTGGATGTATCAATGCCGATAAATGTTTCATCCCTGCATTCCATGTAATGTCCTTCTATCCATTCGCCATTATCAATCCGCTTTGCCTTGAAAAGAATTTCTCTCATTTAAGTACCTCTTCTTTTAGTTCTTGCGCTACAATATTTATATCAATCATATTGCATGTGTTATTGATTTCAAGCCTTTCTATAATTCGTTCCATAAACTTATCAATAATTTCATTTTTAACTTTTTTATCATGATTCTGCATCCATCCACTACCCCGCAAGAAAGATACACAGATTTCATTATTCAGTTTCATTCAGCTCCACCACCTTTCACGATCTCGATTGCATCTTTCAGCATTATAATTTCATATGCTTTAGACCACCCTACTGGTCTTGCCAGTGCGCTTCTATCTTCTAACTGCTTCACAACCTTGTCCACGTCAAAAGCTGTCGGCTGTTCGTCAATTTTTTCAATAATTTCTAAATCATCAGAATACGCACAATGTATTACACGTTTCAACTTATCTGCATCAATCAGTCTGCTCATCTACTTCACCCTCTTTCTTATCAAAAGCTAAATCAACTCTGACCACATTCGTTTCTATTGCTGAAAGGTATCTTATTTCTAAGTCAAAAAATGGTTCCAGCAGCTTCGAATCGGCATTGAATGTATCGTAACTCTTCCTGTTTCTTCCTGGGTGGCATATCTGGATTTTTATGTTGCTTTTGGTATCGATATCGCTGTCAATTGCTGCCAATAAATCAATCAGTCTCATAATCTTCACACTCCTCCACATGTTCATAACTGTCCATATCATCACATCTACACTGGCAGGAATCCTGTTTTTCACAGCAAATGCAACATTGCGTTTCGCCGTCCGGGCAGTCTAATTTACATCTTCCCATTTAGTCCTCCTCTGGCGGATTCAAAAGCTCTCTCCAGTACAAAACTTCTTCATATCCCAGTTCTTCCGCAGTGCTAAATTCTGTATCTACAAATCCTAGAGTAACTGGATCATAAATATCTGTATAGATTCCAAACCCGACCGATTCATTATACTGAAGAAAAATAGGTACATCTTCCAAATGGTTTTCAAGCAAGCACATAAAATATCTGCAGTCGTCCCCATCCGGTAGTCTCTCACTGACCGGAATCCAACCATTTTCTTTCTCGTCCTGTTCCAGATCATCCAGAAGCTGCTCAATCATATCTTGAATAACTTTGACATGTACCCCAGCGTATTTGTAGCAGTCCGAATATTTATCCTTGTACTGCTTTAATCTGTCTTTGATATGGCTCATACTTCCACCTCACTATCCTCTGGCATCTGAAAGACCATTTTATTCATAAGTGCTTTTCCTGCAAGTCTGCTCTCACCGTTTTTATTATCCCCCCTATGTACCAAGACGGATTACTGTCATAAAAGTTAGTTCCGCAATTATACGGCACATCGGCTATAACAAGCTGCGCTGGCGGTATTGCATAACGCTTATAATTTTGCATTGAATCCCTGTAGATTTCACATTTTAGTTTTTTTCTTTGTTCCATTTTCTAATCGGAGTAACTATAGTTTTATGTCCGGACAACTCGTTGCTCCTTTCTACTATTTATTTTTACTTCTCCTTCTTGGAAGAATAATTCTTGTAGATTCTATTGATTTATAAAAATCATCATACTTTTTAAAATAATCCCATTTATCAGTGTATGCATCCCATTTGCTCAATCCTCCCATTCCAACCTGTGTTTTTCCTGATAAAAGGCACGATGGAATTATTATAGTTTTCTCTATGTTACATTCCGAATCAAGGCAATAAAATATGAAAATATCACATGTCG
>ERZ1026880.330-NODE-330-length-24916-cov-4.645429_pt1 | contig 24916 bp, 22 predicted proteins | sample MGYA00380170_ERZ1026880 | MGnify/ENA primary metagenome ERZ1026880 (study PRJEB33269, sample SAMEA4719806) | human gut metagenome | biome: human-associated habitat; feature: organic feature; material: feces | place: Cameroon | collected 2013-10 ...
CATACAGCTTTTTTCTTTTTCATGAATCTGGTCTCACATCATTGACTAATGTACAATTGCCAAAGATGACGCAAAGGTCATCCGGTGCGATCGAGAGTCGGTCGGCAATACGGAGCGAAGTCGTAAAGGCGATGCCCTTGCTTTGCGCCACTTCCTTTTTGGCGTTTAGGATGGCATCCAAGGCGATATTGCCGGTATTGATGCCGTACCGATGGCTTGCAATTGGTCGATTAAGGAACGGACATAGTGCTTTCCGCCTGCAAGGTCACCTTGGTCCATATAGCCGTCAATGGCCAGTAGTTGATTGGTCATGTCGTGCTTGAGGCGACGCACCTCGGTTTGTTGGACAATAATTTCGTCCACATGCTTGAGTTGTCCCTTGAGCTGTTGCTCATACTGTGCTTTGCGTTGAAGCTCTAGGCTTTGGCGGGCAAAGCGTTCGTATAAATATAGCACAAAAAAGCTACAAAAAATTAAGACAAAGGAGCAAATGCCTGCCATGGTGTTGTAGGTAAAGTCGTTAAGCTTGTAGGTCATCCAAAATAAAATAAAGACCACAAGGATGACACTGGAAAAGAGAACAACAAAGAGAAGCCAGTAGATTTTGCCCAATTTAAAATCGCGTATGTTGCTTTTTACACGGATGGCGTCACATACCATCAAACCTAAAGTTTTGGAAGTGATGATGCCTAATAACATGTAAACGGAACTTGTTAGAATTGTTTCGATAGTAATTTCAAAAACTAACGCGATGGCGTAAAGTACGCTCATCTCCATAATATCAATAATTGCCATTCCTAAAATAGCGGCCAAGAAACGTTTTTGGAATAGGCATTTATAAAGAAAGGAAGAAACAAGGAGTGCTGCTCCTATCATAGCAATGGAATTTATAAGTGTATATAAACAATAGTGATTAATAAACCATATTAAGGAGCCTAATAGAAAAATACTTAATCCGTAGTGCCAAAGAGAAAAAGGGAATCGTCGTTCCATAAAGGCATCAAAAAGCATAAAAAACATCAAGGCTTCAATCCATCCGGTGAGATTCATGGCAAGGTCTACAATACTCATAATGAATACTCCTCTTCTTTAAAATGTAAGAATACCTGCATGAGATGGTCTCGATAAGCTCTGCCTAAAGGTAGAGCAATGTTGCAGTGTGCAAGTTTGACACCGGTTTTATCGATAGTAACGAGGTAATGAAGATTAATTAGATAACTTTTGCTAATTCGGCAAAAACTCATTCCAAGTTTTTCTGCCAAATTTCTGATGGGTTCACGGATAGTGTAGATAGTGCCATCAATGGTATGAATATAGATGAGGTGATCTTTGGCTTCAAAATAGAGTATCTCATCGTAACGCAATCGCACAGAGTGGCGACTGTCCTTGAAGGAAAAGACACGTTGCTGGCGTTTGAAGCGATGGGCAAGATGCGCCAAGGCATCGTTTAATTCGTTGGAATTGATGGGCTTGCGCAAAAACCACACCGGGTTGCATTTGAAGCACTCAAAGACGTATTGACTATAGGCAGTGACAAAGACCACCAGCACCGAGTCGTCAATGGCGTAAATGGCGTTGGCAAGGTCAAAGCCTTCCATTGTCTGTAGTTTCAAGTCCAAAAATAGCGCATCAAAACGCAAGCCCTGTTGCTCGTAGGCTGCCAATAAGGATTCGCCGGTTTCATAAACTTCTATCTCATACCCTTGAGCAAGCAAGGCGTTTTCAATTTGTCTAACATCGTCGTATTGGTCATCGCAAATGGCAATGTACATAAAATCCCTCCTATACAGCCATTTCTTAATAACGAGGCTATTATATACCCTGCTGTGGCAAGGTTGTCAAGTCCGGAGCAAATTGGGCGGCATTAAGAGCGCTTTTGTGGTTCAAAGAAAAAACACTCTACACATGTAGAGCGTTTTAGTATGCGATTTAAGAGCACATGGCTTACTGTCTGGTAAAGACCACTGCGCCCGGGGCGCCGCCGGTGCCTGGGAGGTAGTTCACGTCATAGCCCATGACCTCTGCCACAAAACGAATTGGAACCATGGTGCGGTTGTCGGCGCTGACAAACGGTGTGGTGTCCATTTGGTAAACGGTGCCGTTAACGGCATAATTGTTGTAGCCGATGGACATGGTCAGCCGTGTATCGCCCATGGTGGTGGTGATGGTTTGTACGGTGCTGTCATAGTCCACGCGAGCGCCCAAAAGTTCGCCGATGGCGCGGAATGGCACGAAGGTGCGATTATCCCTTACACATGGCGGGCTGTCGATTTCCATGGTGCGACCGTCTACATTCATTTCATTGCTGCCGATGGTGAGGCGTACCTTTTCCGGTCGGTAGGTGTAGCTTTTGAGCGGAATGGTTACCGGTGTTTCCGATAGAGAGCATCGGAGCTGGAGGGTGGCATCTTTTCCGATGGTGCCGTGTATCCTGAAACGGACAATGCCGTTGGCATCGGTGCGCACCAGAACATTTGAAATAGAGAGGGATGCGGTGTTTGAGCTAATGTAAACCGGCACGTCGCGTCCCACAGGTAGGCCGTTGTTGCGCAATAGCGCAAGCTGCACCTCTGTTGGGGTGGCGGCACTGGCGTCAATGGAAATTGGCGTGGAGAGGGTTTGGTTGCGTGGGTTTGCAATTGGGAATGAATCCACGCTGATGCCGCGAATTTTGGTTGAAACAATCATCATGGCCACATCTGCTGCCGGGGTAGGGTTAACCTTGACGATGCGTGTGGCGCTGTTTCCGCCGGTGAGCTCGTATGGCCAGTAGTTGGTGATGGCTTCCGGGTCAACGCTGCCGGTAGGCATATACAGCGTATGCAGGGTGTAGGTGCCGGTGGCGTCCAAGGTGAAGTTCATCTTTTGTGATTTGATAAGGGCGCGCGCATCCATAACAAACACGCCTTGGCGTACAGTTTCGTGGATGTAAACGCCTTGGGGCACGGAAATGCCGACCAAATCCAGACCGCTTGCGACAAGGTCATCGCCATCGGTGGCCCACACATAAACCTTTCCGGTAGGATTGGCAGAAAGGGCGTTGCCTTGGGCGTTTTTGAGGGTGATGATGTAGTTAAAGCTTTGATACGGGTCAACGACGGTATTGTTGGCGCCGGTAGTAACCACAGACTGGGATGGCGATACGTCGCTATCCGCTGCCAGGGCAGCTGTTGCCAAGCAGGGAATGGAAAAAAGCGCCAGCAGAAGCGCCAGAGATTGTAAGATGCGTTTTTGCATGGTAAGACCTCCTTTGGCTTTATTGTAACAAATCATGGGGTCAAGTTCCTTTCAATGTGATGACAAGAAAAGAACCATGCATCGGATGTGCATGGTTCAATGGTTAGCTAATTTGCTGAATAAAGAGAATGGTTTTGTCAGCGCTCAAGGCATTTTTGCCGTAGCCGCTGACATAGTAGGAATGGTCGTTAATGCCATAGGTGCCGGCAAAATAACCATCGTCCATTCCGTAGAAATTGAACCCACTTGCATTTGCAGGGGCGTCGCCCACTTCAAGGGCAATGCCCAGCACTGCGGAAAGATCGGTCACACTCATGGATTCAGGGGCGTTTTTGATAACAAAGCCCAAATCCGCCCATACCACGCCGGTTGCAACAGCAGTGTTGGATGGGAAGGTTGGCATATCGGGAATTTCAACCTTATATTCCTTGTCTTCCTTATCTTCCTGCTGATCCTGGGTGGTGCCGGTACTTGGTTCGGTGGTAGTGGTTCCACCGGTAGTGCCACCGTTGCCTGTGCTAGGCTCAGTGGTTGGATCATTGGTGGTTTCACCCGGTGTAACAGGGCTGGTATTGGTAAGCGGCACAACCTTATACGTTTCGCCGTTGCTTTGATTGAGGGATACCGTATTGTAAGAGGTGCCGGTGCTTTGCTTGAGCGGCACGGTTTCGCCGGAAAATTGAACGGCGAAGTTCCCGCCATCGGCACGGAAGATAATGTACTGGTCATCACCAACAACACTCAAAGAGCCCGGACCGTAGGTGCCGGCAAGGTCGGCGTAGGTGCGGCCGACAATGTTAAAGGCTTCGGTGTTGACGGAAAGGCTGTGGGTCATGGTACCGTTCTGCCCCACACGACCGGCAATGTAACCGGATTCAAACGCCGGATTGGTAATAAGCCCACCGTTTGCATCCTTGCTATCGGCCAACTGAATGGTATCGGCATTTACAAGCACAAAGGTATAGGTGCTACCGGTTTCATCCTCGAAAATGTATTGGTTATCCTTGAAATCGAGCTGGTAAACCTTATCCTCGATGGTCCAACGATAGCGACGGGTACCGATTTTTTCAATTACGCTACCGGTGTTGTAGTGACGCCAATGCCCGACAATGGTATCTTCGGCAAGACTGGTATCCGGTGCGACAGTATCCGCATTTTTGACCTGAGCAGCCGGATCCACCGGCGCATTATTGCCAAAATGGCTGCTAAAAAGATAAACCGCTGCCAATGCGGCGAAAACAATCCCGACAACAAGCGCAGCAATGGTCAGTATTTTTTTGCGCTTTTCGGGACTCATCCTTTTTATCGGTGGTTCCTCGATGGAAGAAATATCAATATCATCGAGTGCCACTTCTTCATCAGAAACGGCATCGCTCTCATCAAGGGCATCGTGTGGGTCAGCATCTTTATCGGACGCCTCCAAAGTAGCATCATCGGCGTCATCAAGGGTGTCGTCTAAGACAGCCTCTTCGTTGGAACTATCCAATGTGGCATCTTCGCTGGTGGCGTCGTCGATTTCAGCGGCAGCTGTATCGGTGGTAAGGTCGTCAACCATTTCATTTTCCGGACTGGCAATGTCTGATTCAATCGCATCCGGTGTTTCCTCGGTGTCTTCCGAAGGAATATCTATATCGTTGGCACTGCTTGCTTGATTGGATTCAGCCTCATTATGCAAATCCTCAAGCGACGGCATGACACGGGTCAAATCACTGACCGACTCATCGAGCGGCTTGCCGCATTTGGTGCAAAAGAGCCCGTCTTGGTCTTCTGCCTGACAGTGTGGACATTTCATTGTATCATCTCCTTTGGTAAAGAGAACGTATTTAATCACTTCATTATCCCAAAAAGTGACGCTTATCGCAAGAGCCTATCATATTGGGATATAGTAAAAACAAGAAGACACTGCCTAGAGGTTTTTCTTATGCTATAATGAAAGCATAATACACAAAGCGCGCCGCCTGCACGACGCGGAAGGAAGGAGATTCTTTTATGAACGAAGAAAAAACCCCGATGTCCTGTATTGATTGCCACGTGCTCCATTGCCGTTACCCGGAAAAAGGCGAAGCACCGAAATTTTGCCTCACCGAAAATATTCCGGCGGAAACCCAACAACGTGCCATGGATTACCTCATGAGTCCGGAGGACAACCGTATCGCTGTCGCTGCCGCCGAAGTAGAATATGAAGGCTACTGCAAACGCACCCGCGTAGAAGAAATCATCGAATTTGCCAAAAAGATAGGCGCCAAAAAGCTTGGCATCGCAACCTGCATGGGCCTCATCGACGAAGCACAAATTCTGGCAAAAATTCTCCGCGCCAACGGTTTTGAAGTATATGGCGTAATCTGCAAAGTAGGCTCCAACAAAAAGAGCAGCATCGGCATCCCGGTAGAATGCGAAGAAATCGGGCCATACATGTGTAACCCTGTGCTCCAAGCCGAAGCATTGAACGACGCCAACACCGACCTCAACATCATCAATGGCCTCTGCGTTGGCCACGACAGCCTCTTTATCAAACACTCCAACGCCATTGTTACCACCGTTGTAACCAAAGACCGCGTACTCGGCCACAACCCATGCGTGGCCCTCTATCAAGCAGACAAATACTTCAAGAAAAAATTCTTCCCTGAAGAAAACAAGTAATTGAAGGTAAATAGAACAAAAAGCTTAGCAGCCATGAACTGCTAAGCTTTTTTGTTCTATTGAGGTCTTTTTGATAACCCCATCAAGAACTGAACATGGACACGAAAATGTTGATAGTATATTCTGACAATAACAAATGATTAGTAAAATAAATATTACTTATGGAGGCGCTTTGAAATGAAAAATAACATGTACGTAGATTCATTAAATTCACCTAGATTTTCAGGTATTAAGACTTTTATGAGATTGCCACATAGCAGAGATTTAAAAAATGTAGATTTTGCTGTTATTGGAATTCCTTTTGATACCGGTTGCTCCTTTGCAACAGGGAGTCGTTTTGGTCCGCAAAGTATCCGAGAAGCTTCTTCGATTCTAAAACCTTACAACCCAGTAATTGATATTAATGTTTTTGAAACTTGTTCAGGCATTGATTATGGTGATTTTACAATAGTGCCGGGGTATATAGAAGATAGTTTCGAAAGAATTGAAAAGGAAATGGATAATTTGATAGACAAAAATGTTACACCAATTTGCTTGGGCGGTGACCATTCTATTACACTTCCGGAGTTACGCGCTATCGTAAAAAAATACGGCCCGGTAGCACTTGTACATTTCGATTCACATAGTGATACAGGGGATTTATTCTTTGGTCAACCATATAATCACGGAACGACCTTTAGAAGGGCTATTGAAGAACAGCTTATTATTCCAGACAAATCTTTGCAAATTGGTTTGCGAGGTCCGTTATATAGTAAAGATCAATTTGATTATGCAAAATCTCACGGAATGCAAATTTTCACAAACTGGGATATTAGAGAACAAGGCTTTGATGTTGTTATTGAAGCAATTAAAGTAAAAACAAAAGAAGTTCCGGTGTTTGTTTCTTTTGATATTGATTTTTTGGACGCTGCATATACACCTGGAACAGGGACACCGGAAATTTGCGGCTTTAATACATTTGAAGCACAGAAACTTGTGTTAAGAGGGCTGTCAGAAGCTAATATTATAGGCTGTGATTTGGTAGAAGTACTTCCGGCAGCAGATTCTCCGGGGATGATTACAAGTTATGCAGCTGCCGGTATTGTGTTTGACTTGATTTCACTTATAGCAAAACGAAAAGAAAGTCATCTGTAAGGAGGGGTTAAAATGCATACTTTGGATTATATTATTATAATTGGTTATATAGGCATCATGATTATTGCTGGCGTCATCGGTATGAAAAAAGCAAAAAATAATGATGATTATCTTGTTTCAGGGCGGTCATTGCCATTACCAATTTTTGTTGCTTGTATTGCAACCGTAGTAATTGGTGGGGGTGCAACGTTTGGCCAAGCAACTAATGGTTATAATTTTGGCATTTCGGGCATGTGGATGGTTACGATGTTTGGGATTGGTGTATTGGCATTGGGCTTCATGTTATCATCAAAACTTTCTAATTTGCGTATTCTAACTATAGGAGAAATGTTGAAGCTTCGATATAATGAAAAAGCGCAGTGGATTAGTTCAATTATCTCTGCATTTTATGTAGTTATGGTATCCGTAACCAATACAATCGCGCTGGGTGCTTGCGTGCAAACTATTTTCGGATGGTCATTAACGACATCAATTATTTTTGTATCTAGTGTGTGTTTGTTATACACTTTATTAGGCGGTATGATATCTATCAATATTACAGATACGATTCAATTTGTGTTAATGACGATTTCTATCTTTTTTATCTTACTACCAATGGGGTTGTCTAAGGTAGACGGATTTAGTGGAATGAAGATGGCATTACCGGAATCATATTTCAATCCAGTGGCTGTTGGTGGTACAAGAATTTTTTCATGGTTTGTATTATTTACATTGGGGCTTATGATAGGTCAAGATATTTGGCAACGAGTATTTACAGCAAAGAGTGCCAAAGTAGCAAGACAAGGAACAATAATTGGCGGATTATATACGATCCTTTGGGCCGGAGCGCTAACTATTATTGGTATGATTGCCATGGTTTTATTACCTTCTATTACACCTCAAAATGCATTATCTGAGGTAACAATTGCAGTTGTTCCTTCCGGTTTAATAGGGGTTGTTTTTGCAGGAATTATTTCAGCTTTTATGTCAACAATTTCGGGTACGGTAATTGCATCGTCTACCTTGATTGTTAATGATATTCTAAGATTAAAGGATAATTCTTTGAAGACAAGTCGTATAGTTGTAGTAGTTAATGGGATTGTAGTAATGTTGATTGCTGCTATTATAGGGGATGTTTTAACGGCACTTGATATTGCATATGCAATTCTTTCCGGTAGTATTTTTGTTCCTGTTATTGCAGCATTCTTCTGGAAGAGAGCAAATTGGCAAGGGGCAATTGCTTCTATGATGGTAAGCTCGGTAGTGATTTTAGCATCTATGATTAATTTTGGAACATCTTCACCAATTCCTATTTTACTGGGTATTGGAGCTTCTGTTGTTACATTGGTAATTGTTAGTTTGGTAACGAAACCAACTGAACAATCTCAGCTTGCAGTCTGGGATGAAAAAATCGTTGGTTCAGAGAATACGTATGAATAATATAGGCTTATGATAAAAGTGATTGGTAATGATTAAAGTTTGGCTAGATGGTGGTAAAAAATGAAATTAGAACAACTATTTTATTTTACAGAAGCAATTAAACACCAATCGATTTCTATTGCTGCAAAGAAAAATTTTGTTCCTCAATCCACAGTGAGCACTTCAATTACAAACTTAGAAAAAGAATTGGGCGTTTCTTTGTTAAAGCGTAGCAATAAAGGGGTGACTCCTACAGAAACAGGGAATATTGTGTCGGAAAAAAGTCGTGAAATTTTTCTATTAGTAGATGATATCAAGTCATGTGCTAATTCATCGGAAAATAGATTATCTATTAATGTATCAGCAATGCCAGCACTGGTAGACACAATTCTCGCGGATTTGATCTTAGAAATTGAGAAAAATATTCAAGTGTTAAAAATTGATGTACTATCAGATGAGCCAACAGGTGTATTGCAAAGTGTTCAATTGGGTTTAGTTGATGTAGGGATTATGTTTGAAGATGAATCTCAGCAATATTCTAGTCAATTTCCAGATTTAAAATGCCATTCATTATTTACAGATTCATATTATTTATTTGTGGGTCAAAAATCTCCATTATATAAGAAGGAATCATTAAGTATAGGAGAGGCATTACAAAGCTGTCATATAGCGTATAAAACAGAATTTGAGAATAAAGATAATATTCTAACGCAGCTAATAAAGCCGTATGGAAAGCCAAAAGTTGCATTGCGTGTCGACAATACAGAATCGATGAGAAGATTGATAGCAAAGAGTGAATATGTAGCTTTTTTCCCTCACTTCACAGTGTATAATGATCCGTATATTGAATATGGAAAAATTCATGCGATACCAATAAATGATGCCAACTTAAAAATACGTATTAGCTATGTTGAAAGTAATTTGTTTAAAGATTTTCAAGGAAATCGAATGTTTAAAGAGTTACTTAATACAACATTGTTGAAATATTACTCAGAGTTAGCAAATTGAAATATGTTAGAAGAGTATTTTGCACCGATTGGTGTGAGATACTCTTTTGTGCATTAGCCTGTTGTTTGACAGAATAACGTCTTTTTTCTACAATGAAACCATGCAATAAGATAAAAGGGGCTGACACCATGCATTACAAAAATGCGACGATGGATGATTTTGATGTGGCTTTTGATTATATCGAAAAGCTCTGGACCTACAACACCTACGACAAGGATGTGATTCGTAAGGTGTATGCCGATGTGCTTGACGATGCCAATAGCTTTGCGTTCTTTCTTGTAGACGATGAAGGCGGCTATCACGGTTTTTGTCACGGCACCTATTTTAATACGTTCTGGCTTTCGGGCATGACCTGCTATGTTTCTAGTATTATCACCAATGAAGATGAACGTGGACAAGGCAACGGCATCAAGCTCATGGACCATGCTCGCGATCTTGCCAAGGAACGTGGCTGCAAAGGCCTTGTGCTCGATAGCGGCATGCCACGCACCCAAGCTCATCGTTTTTATGAAAAATACGGCTTCGAAAAAAGCTGTTACGGCTTTGACTATTACTTGGAGCCATAATGAACGACACCCCACCATGCGCCACATGGTGGGGTGTTTTGTTGGAGCTATTTTTCCAAACTTTTTTCATCCAAGAGAAAATCGTAAATATTCATGGTGAGAATACCGTTTTCATCGTAATAAGTTGGGACGATGTCTTTGGTAATAACAATTTTTTTGAAGGAGTCGTCAATTTTTTTGAATGGACGAATTTCTTGGGTACGCTTGGCATCATCCGGCAAGGCGTAGGCGGATTGGATGTAATAGCGTTCAGAGCCGAGGTTACAGACAAAGTCAATTTCTAATTGCTTACGCACGTTGTTGCCGTTTTCATTTTTTTCACTGGTTTCTACCACACCGATATCCACTTGATAGCCACGCATTCGGAGTTCGTTATAAATGACGTTTTCCATCGTGTAGGTTTGCTCAAATTGACGGAAATTGATGCGAGTGTTGCGCAAGCCGAGGTCAGAGAAATAGTATTTTTTGGGTGTTTCTATATAAGCCTTGCCCTTGATATCATAGCGCACGGTGGCTTCAATGAGAAAAGAATCCTCAAAGTAATTTAGGTATTTTTTAAGGGTGTTTGCGGTTACCTTAACATTTTTCCTGCTTTTGAAGGTTTTTTCGAGTTTGGTAGGATTGGTGAGAGAACCGATTGATGATGAGAGGATATTGAGAAGGTCTTCTAAAATATCCGGATTTTTCACACGATGGCGTTTGGTAATGTCACGCAGATAGATCTCATCAAAGAGATTTTGTAGAGTAGCTGCCTTGTCAGCAGTGTCTTCGCGGAGTACTACCATCGGAATGCCACCGTAGAGCATATAATCACTGAGACCCATGTAGCGGTCACCCGGATATACGCTCATAAATTCCGAAAAACTCAGTGGATACATATGAATTTCATCACCACGCCCGGCAAATTCGGTGATGATATCTTTAGAAAGAAATTTGGCGTTGCTGCCGGTAACAAAGACGTCTATGTTATCCTTGCGAAGATAGCCGTTGAGAACACTTTCAAAGCAATCGAGAAGTTGGACTTCATCCAAGAGAAGATAATATATGGCATCATCAGTTATTTTGCTTTGGATGTAGGACATGAATTTTTCCGGATTGGCGCCACGTTTTTCTTTTTCGAGCTTGATGAGGCTATCTCCCATAGCAGTAATATCCTCTGCGGAGTCAAAAGCAAAGCGGATAATGTGATCTGCAGGGACACCACTCTCCAAAAGGTGATGATAGAAGAGGGTGTTGAGCAAATAGGATTTACCACAGCGGCGAATACCGGTGATGATTTTAATGAGCCCATTACCCTTTTTTTGAATGAGCTTATTGAGGTATAAATCGCGTTGTATTTCCATGAAAAGCCTCCTATTTAGAAAGGATTTTTGCAATTAGTTGCACTTTTGCTTTCTATTTTGGCAGATAATTGAAGGTTTATCAATAAAATAGCGGAATTTAGAAAGGATTTTTGCAATTAGTTGCACTTTTGTTTCGTAAAATCACTAATATGTATCTGAAATGCAGTGCAAATAGCGATTTTAGAAAGGATTTTTGCAACTAATTGCACTTTTGCTTCCTAAAATCACTTATTTATATTGCTTTGACATCAAAAAAGACCATTCCGCGGGGAATGGTCTTTGTGGTGAGAGGTATGATTATGCCAATTTTTTGTCAAGGCATGCAGCGATGGCATCGAGGAATTGTTCGGAGTTTACTGCGTGCTTGTTTTCGATGGTGGAGAGGCCCATGAGGTCTTTGGTCATGGTGCCGTTTTCGATGGTTTCGATGGTTGCTGCTTCTAAGGCATCGGCAAATTTTTGTAAGTCTTCGAGGCCGTCTTTTTCGCCACGCTTGCGGAGGGCACCGGTCCAAGCAAAGATGGTTGCCACGGAGTTGGTGGAAGTTTCTTCACCTTTGAGGTGCTTGTAGTAGTGGCGTTGTACGGTGCCGTGTGCTGCTTCGTATTCGTAGTCGCCATCTGGGCTAACGAGGACGGAGGTCATCATAGCAAGGCTGCCGAATGCGGTTGCAACGAGGTCGCTCATGACGTCGCCATCGTAGTTTTTGCAAGCCCAGATAAAGCCACCTTCGCTACGTACAACACGTGCTACAGCGTCATCAATGAGGGTGTAGAAGTATTCAATGCCTGCTTCGTCAAAGCGTGCTTTGTAGTCGCGGTCAAATACTTCTTGGAAGATGTCTTTGAAGCGGTGGTCGTAGATTTTGGAGATGGTGTCCTTGGTTGCAAACCAAACGTCTTGCTTGGTGTCGAGAGCGTAGGTAAATACAGCATTGGCAAAGCTTTCGATGGAAGCATCGCGGTTGTGCATCCCTTGGATAACACCCGGTGCGCTAAAGGTGAAGATTTCTTTTTCATCGGTGCGGCCGTCTTCGTATTCTACCTTGAGGCTTGCCTTGGCAGGGCCATCAACGCGGAGCTCGCTGTTTTTGTAAACATCGCCGTAAGCGTGACGCGCAACGGTGATTGGTGCTTTCCAAGTGCGTACGAATGGGTGGATGCCGTCAACCAGGATTGGGGCACGGAATACGGTGCCGTCCAAGATGGCACGGATGGTGCCGTTAGGGCTCTTCCACATTTCCTTGAGATTGTATTCTTTAACGCGTGCAGCGTTTGGGGTGATGGTCGCACATTTTACACCAACGCCGTATTTTTTGATGGCATTAGCAGCATCGACGGTTACTTGGTCGTTGGTTTGTTCGCGATATTCCAAACCGAGGTCATAGTATTCGGTCTTGAGGTCCACATAAGGGAGGATGAGCTTGTCCTTAATCCAAGCCCAAAGGATACGGGTCATTTCGTCGCCATCCATTTCGACAAGCGGCGTGGTCATTTTAATTTTTTCCATCAATGAAAGACTCCTTTATCATAGTATTAACTTCATTTTACTGTAATGGTGGGGGTTGGTGCAACTGCCAGAAAAGCACTTTTATTATTTCCGTAAGATGTTATAATTTAATTGATACCCCGCTTTTGCAATTAATGGTAAATGAGGACGGATGACGTGGTGTGTGACAATGACAGGAGGGTCATTGATGAGAATGATAAAGAGTAAAAAATTATTGGCTGCAACCTTGGCGTTTTCCTTGATGCTGACAAGCGCACCGGCGTTTGCTATGGAACAAGAGGCGTCGGTAGAGCCATCGACAGAAACGCAAACACCGGATCAATCTGAGGCTCAAGCGCCGGAAGTGACCTTGACCGTTCCGGCCTACAGCGATGGCCACTACGAAATGGATGGCACGACGGTTGTTAGTGGGCTCCTGCTGGTCAATAAACAATATTCCTTACCGGCGGCGTATGCGCCAAGTCATGCCGGTGGTGCCGGTCAAAGCTCAGCCCTTTACGGCGAGGCCAATGCAGCGTTGCAGCGCTTTTTGGCAGATTGCAATGCGCAAGGCAACAGCATGTATGTGCTCAGCGCTTACCGTAGCTATAATGTACAATCCTGGCTTTTCCAAAATTACGCAGCGATGCATGGCACCGACAAAGCCAATACATTTTCTGCACGTGCCGGTCAAAGCGAACACCAAAGCGGACTTTCTTTTGACGTGGGGGATGCTCGTTACAGCGGACACAATTTGCAAATCAGCATTGAACAATTTCCCGGTGTGCAATGGATGATGAAGCATTGCGCCGATTATGGGTTTATCTTGCGTTTTCCTAAAGGCAAGGAAAATATTACCGGCTATCAATATGAGCCATGGCATTTCCGCTATGTGGGCGTAAAAGCGGCGCAGGAAATTAAAGCGAGTGGTTTAACCTTAGAAGAATTTATCGGTGCCGTAGGGGATCGTAAGATTGCCATCGGTCATAGCGATAACAATATGCACATTGACGGCGAGGGTAGCAAGGTATCCAGTTATACCATCGACCAATTGAACTATTTCCGTTTGCGCGATTTGGCTACCATCTTAAAGGGTACCGATGTTGCCTTTGAAGTGGGCTACGATGCGGAAAAGAAATTGATTTCCATTAACAGCCACACCGATTATACCGATAATCCAACCTTGATTCGTTTGGATCGCAACGATATTGCCGTGCCAAACACCTTGTCTGTTATGGTGGATGGGAAAATTGTGCAGCCAAAGGCCTACACGGTAGATGGCTTTACCTATTTTAAGCTTCGTGATTTGGGTGATTTATTGGGCTTTGGCGTATCTTGGGACAGCACGCTTCGCAGTATGGTGATTGATACCAAAGGGGCGCCACCAATTGAAAGCTTGATTGACGTAGAACAATGAAGAAACGTCCACACGTTAGTGGATAAAAGCATACGATGTTTCAATAGAAAGGATGAATAGACTTGTTTGAACTCGAACACATTGCACAGGAGTTGGAAACCATTTTGCAAGAAATGGTGGAACGCCAAGCCCCTCAAGATGATGATATCCTTGTGATTGGCTGCTCAACCAGCGAAGTTATCGGCAAACGTATCGGCAAGGCAGGAAGTCCGGAGGTTGCGGCAGAGCTGTTCCCGGTATTGCGTCGCTTTGCAGCCGACCATCATTTGCACCTTGCTTTTCAATGCTGTGAACACTTAAACCGCAGTCTTGTGGTGGAACGTGAAACCATGCGCCGCTTTGGATTAACAGAAGTGAGTGCGGTGCCACATTACCATGCCGGCGGTTCAATGAGTAGCCATGCCTATCGCCATATGACCAACCCGGTATTGGTAGAAGGTGTGCAAGCAGGCTATGGCCTTGATATCGGCGAAACCATGATTGGTATGCATATGCGCCCGGTAGCGGTACCAATGCGCTTGGCACATCGCAGCATTGGCGAAGCCCGTGCCAACCCTAGCTTCTCTCGCCCACGCTTGATTGGTGGGGTGCGTGCACGCTACACTTTAGAAGACGCCGACGCTTTCGGAAAAGAAGACTAAACAAAACAGCCTATCTGTGCGCATACCGGCGCGGATAGGCTGTTTTATTATAGGCACAGAAAAACGACGGCTTAGGAAGTGTTTTCTAAGCCGCCGCTTTTAAATGCAATATATGGGTGTGCCATCGGGTGGGTCCGATGGCAGCCACCCCAAAAGACTCTTGGCACAATTGAGTATGACTGCGTTTCTGTGTGTGTTGTATCTATTATAGAAAGGATGCAGTTATAGGGTCTGTGAAGGATGTGCCGAGAGGCATAGGAAAATCGGATGATATTGACACTATTATACGGTTTTCCTATACTATATTTAGTATAACCCGTTCACCCATGAACGAATCAAGATTAATTACGAGGATTATGCTATGGATACCAAAAATTTATACCAAATTTCAGAGGTCGCGCATGCTTGTAATGTATCGCGCAGTACCATTTTGCGTATGGAAGAAAAAGGTTTGCTGCATCCGTTTTATGTATCAGCGGAAAGCGGACGGCGGTATTACGATAACTATGATATTGCCAAGATTAATCACATTGAGCATTTCAAGGAAATGGGCATGACGACAGAAGAAATTCAAATGTACTATGACTCGAACAACGGAGAGCTTGAGGTATTGGCGCATTTGGAGGAAAAACTTTATCTTTTGCAGCGCAGTGTCGAAGAAATGCGCTTGCATGTGAACAGAACCGAAGATATGCAGGTGCAGTTGATTGACATGCCGACAGAATATTGCTGTGTGAAGCAAAGCGAAGGACGAACCTCAATTGATGTGAAAAAAACAGTGGATGCGTTTTGTAAATCGTGCGTCAAGCGTGGGGTGGTTATTGCACGGCGCCCGATGTTTGCAGTGCTAGAGAGTGACGTGTATATAACCAGAAATTTTGGCCAAGATTTATTTCCGTTTCAGGTCTGTATTCCCGTGGTACCGGAAAAGGCACCTGACGATGTGGTGGTGTTTCCGGCGTGCCGGGCGTTATCGGTTATTTATTATGGGGATTATCGCCGAAACAACGAAGCCTGGGAACGATTGGTACAGGAGCTCAAGGCACGTGGCTTGACGCCACAAGGATGGCCGCGGTCCATCGGCTTGGTAGCAGATTATTCAGGGCGAGAGCTTAAACGCGAGCGTTGGTGTACGCGCATTGCGGTGCCGGTGAGTGAGTCGTGAAAAGGACCGGGCAAAAATATATTGTGTCAATGAAGAAATAGTTGTATGTCCCACCACCTTTCTATAGTATAATGAACAAAAGAAATATTACTGTATATATCATAATTTGAGGAGGAATTTATATGTCAAATTATTCACGTAAGCTTCCGCGTGCTGAACTGAAAGCGGAAGCCAAAAAAATGCTGCGACCGAACTGGACAACGATATTGCTCGTTACCTTGATTTACATAATTTTCATGGGCGTGAACAGCTATACCTATTCCCGTTATATTCCGGGCGCCGGTGGAGATGACTATGGTCTTTCCTATTCTGCATCCGGTGCAGCAGGGCTGTATGCGACCTATATGGGTGGCTATGTGGACATGGGTCACCTGCTGCTTGGTGTGCTCATTGCCATTATTTCTGCTTTGTTGATTCAAGGGGTCATGGGCTATTGCTACACGGCGTTCTTTATTCGCATGGCAGAACACAAGGGCCAAAAAATAACCTTCGGGACCTTCGTGGAAGGATTTACCGATGCGGTTAAAGCTGTTTTGGCTTTTATTTGGCAATATATTTGGATTGCAATTTGGGGATTAACCGCTGTTCCGGGCGTTGTTTTATTGATGATTGGCGTTTTTGGCATTGTGGTGCCACAAGAAAACAACGGTGCATTGACAGCCATGGTGATTATTGGCATATTGCTGATCATTGCTTCAGCGGTGCTGATGACCATTGTGACCCTGCGCTACATGTTTATGTACCAAGTGATTGCTGATGGCCGTGGCAAGGTTGGGGCACGTCAATCCATGCGTTACTCCATTGCGATTGCCAAAAACAATATTTGGGATCTCTTTGTGTTGATTCTCTCATTTTTCCCATGGATGCTTTTGAGCGTCTGCCTTTTCGGCTTGCCGTTCTTCTATGTTTTGCCTTATTTGGAAGCGACCTATGCAGTAAGCTACCAATGGCTTCGTGACGAAGCATTCCGCGCCGGTCGCTTGGACCCTGCGACATTGGGCTATGTTGCACAAACCGCTGCACCGGCGGCTGAAGGCCCACAAACAATGCAAGCACCGATTGTCAATGAAGAAGCGAGCGATATGAAGGAGGACCAATAATGAGCGAGTCCGACAACAGTCAATACATTCGCACCGACGAAATATCTGAGGATGTGCAGCAGCCGGTCTACAATCAACCGCCCCAAAAGAAAAAGAAACGCAGCAAATGGCTGGCGTTCTTTGTTGCAATCGGCATTTTGGTGGCATGTACAGCCATTGCCTGTGGATTATTTATAGGCGATAGCGCGCATGATGGCCCGTTTTCAAGCGGCGAAAAAAACGTTGTAATGATTGACGTCAACGGTGAAATCACTGAAGAAGGCACAACCTACAACCAAAAATTCATTTTGAATCAAATTAACGAAGCCAAAAATGACAGCGACAACGAAGCCATCTTGCTGATGTTCAATACGCCGGGTGGCGGCGTTTACGAGTGTGACGAAGTACACCGTAAGCTTGTTGAATACAAAAAAGAAACGAAACGTCCAATTTACGCATATTGTGAAGGCATGTGCGCATCGGCCGGGTATTACATTGCTACCACGGCGGATACCATCTATGCCAACCGCAATAGCTTGGTTGGCTCCATCGGTGTAATCTGTGGGCAATTTGTCGATGCAAGCGGCTTGCTCGATAAGCTCGGCGTTCACGTGACAACCGTTCACAGCGGTGCCAACAAAACCATGGGTTCCATGTATGAAGCGCCAACCGATGAACAGATTGCCATCATGCAAACGATTTCCGACGAAGCCTATGAGCAATTTGTGGATGTTGTCGCTACAGGGCGTGACATGAGCGTGGAAAAGGTCAAAGCCCTCGCTGACGGTCGTGTGTACTCTGCCAAGCAAGGGAAGGCCAATGGACTGATTGACCGGATTGGCACCATTGATGATATGGATGCTCAAATTAAGAAGGATTTGGGCGATGACGTACGCTTCTATCACGAAGTATACGAACAAAGCCCCTATGCCGCCCTCTTTAACAGCTTGAAGAGCTACCTCGACACACGCGGCATGTCCGGTGAACTTGCAAGCAGCGTCAAGACCATCGAAGGCATGCGCATCACCGAACCGATGTATCTCTATCAGCCATAAGTTTTTTCGAGCCACAGCCTTGCCTGTGGCTCTTTTTCTTGACTTTGTGTGGGCTTACGCATAAAATAAAAGGAGCTATGAAGGGGCTTGTTGTACCATTCTTTACAGAGAGAGCCGGTGGTCGCTGTAAACCGGTTAAAGAAGGCATGATGTTCCACCCCGGAGCGTTGGCGTAATGGCCACGGTTGGCACCGTTATCTGCTACAAAGTGATGATGGCATATGCCGTCATAAACTGGGTGGTACCGCGGAACTTCTCCGTCCCTATGGATATAGGGACGGTTTTTTTATTTTTGAGGAGGAATAGGCATGAACATCCTATTAGAGGAACAGCTTTGCGACGAAGCCATGGACGCATTAAACGCTTCGGCAGCAGAGGTCGTTGTTGACCCGAGCCTTGCTGCTGTCGGCACTGCGGATGCGGTGATTTTGACCGGACGCAGTCCTGTCCCTGATGCCTTATATGATGAAAAATCCTTGTTGCGTGTCGTTGGCTGCTTAAATGCGAACAATGCAAATTTTGATTTATCTCGTGCGACCCGTGCCGGGCGCATGGTATTGGTGCCGCATTATGGTGAAGCCGCATCGGTGGCGGAATATGCCATGCGCGCCATGCTCGATATGGCACGTAACCGTGCAGACGGTGCCATCGAGCTCAAGGGCAAGACCATCGGCTTTTTGGGATTTCCTCCTTTGGCCGGGGAAATTGCCCAACGTGCCAATGCCTTTGGCATGAAGGGCTTGTGCTATGACCCGGAACTCAATCGTGGTCGTGCCATGCTGCACAATGTGGAACGCACCAATTTGGTGGATCTCTTTGTGCGCAGCGATTTTGTGCTTTTGGTGCAGCCTGCAAGCGAGTGGAGCAAGGGGATGATTGGCAAGGATGAAATTCAGCTCTTGCAAAAAGGCGCCGGGTTGATTTGTCTTACCGACCCACAAATTTTCCGCTGGGATGAATTGGTCATGGCCCTTGATTGGGAGTATCTCAGTCATTTTGCCATCGACTTGCCACAAAATCGTGCGCACTTGGCACGTGAAGTAAAAAAATACGGTGCAGTGACCGTTAGCGAAGCGGCCAATACCCGTGAAGCCCGCTTGGCCAACCAAGTGGAAATGGCACAGGATGTAGTGGCTGCCCTTCGCGGCGAACAGGTTGAAACCGCTATCAACATCACACGTGTGCATCTTGCCAACCTGCGAGAAGGCAGCGAATGGTGTAACCTTGCCCATACCTTGGGTCTCTTTATGGGGCAACGCATGAAAGGCCTTGGTGGCAAATGCATCATTACCGAAAGCGGCAATGTGCCTTGCACAGAAAGCGATGCCATTGTGGCAGCTTTATTGGAAGGTATGGCCAAGGGGCTCGGTGAAACCACCATTAACCGCATCAATGCCCTGCTTTGGGCCGAAGAAAACGGCCTCAATTTAACCATCGAAAAAAATCCGGATGCAGCGGAAAGCCGTTTGCACCTTTCGGTGGAAACCAAGGAAAGCCACCTACAGGTGGCCGGCACCCGAAGCGGTGGCCAAGCGCTTATTGTGCAGGTAGATGATTATGTGGTGCATGCACAGCCACGCACTCATTTGTTGCTCGTACCGCACATCAATCGTCCGGGCTTGGTTGGACAGATTGGGACCTTGTTGGGCGAAAAAAATGTAAACATCGCAGAAATGGTGTTGGGGCACAAGCCACAAGACCGTACCACTGCGTTAATGTGGATCCATATCGAAGAAGCGTTGGATAAATCCATCAGCGAAGAAAGCCGCAAACTCGCCAGCGTGCTCAATATGGAATATATTCATTTACCAAATCAAGATTGATTCTATTTAGGAGGGACTTTTAATGTTAGATATTAAAGAAATGCGTCGTGACCCTGAACGTGTGGCAAAAGCTGTAGGCCGCCGTGGCAAAGAAATTGATATGAAGCCATTCCTTGAAGCCGATGAAAAGCGTCGTCAAATCATCGCCAAGGTTGAAGAATTACAAGCACAACGCAACGCAAAGAGCAAGGAAGTTGGCCAACTCAAGCGCAACGGTGAAAATGCCGATGCCCTCATGGCAGAAGTAAGCGCCATCAAGGCAGAAATCGAAAAGCTCGAAGCTTCCAAAGAAGAAGTGGATACCTTCGTAACCAACTTTGTGGCAAGCATTCCGAACATGCCAAAGGACGACATTCCGGACGGCGGCGAAGACGATTATCATGTAGAACGCACCTGGGGCACCCCACGTGAATTTGCTTTTGAACCAAAGGCACACTGGGAACTCGGTGAAGCCCTCGACATTTTGGACTTTAACCGTGCTGCCAAGGTAACCGGTAGTCGCTTTGTATTCTACAAAGGCTTGGCTGCACGCTTGGAACGTGCTGTTATCGCATTTATGATTGATATGCACACCGACAAGCATGGTTATACCGAACTCATTCCACCATACATGACCAACAGCACTTCCGACTTTGGTACCGGTCAATTGCCTAAGTTTGCAGAAGACATGTTCCACTTGGAAAACACCGACTATTACCTCATTCCAACCGCTGAAGTGCCTGTAACCAACTACCACAGAGATGAAATCCTTACCGAAAAGGATCTTCCTGTAAAATATTGTGCATTCAGCCCATGCTTCCGTTCCGAAGCAGGCTCTGCCGGTCGTGATACCCGCGGTATCATCCGTCAGCACCAATTCCACAAGGTTGAAATGGTAAAGCTTGCACATCCTGATCATTCCTGGGAAGAGCTTGAAAGCCTGACCCACGATGCAGAAGAAGTGCTTCAAGCATTGGGCCTTCCATATCGTGTGATTACCTTGGCTGCCGGGGACATCGGTTTCAGCTCTGCCAAGACCTACGACATCGAAGTATGGCTCCCAAGCTATGGCAAATACCGTGAAATTTCTTCCTGCTCCAACTTTGTAGACTTCCAAGCACGCCGTGCCAACATTCGTTTCCGTGACAACGATGGCAAAGTACGCTACGTACACACCTTAAACGGCTCCGGCTTGGCGGTTGGTCGTACCGTTTCCGCTATTATGGAAAACTACCAAAACGAAGATGGCAGCATTACCATTCCGGAAGCACTCGTTCCTTACATGCACGGGTACACTGAAATTCGCTAATTCGTAAGGAGTAATGGAATCAATGAAAAAAGACTTGGATTTTACACGTATTCATCGATTCGTATTCGATGATTTACACATCATGCTCGACGTGAACAGTGGCTCTGTCCATGTAACCGACGAAGCGGTGGATGCCTTCCTTGATGCCCTGGAGGAAGGTCAAGCATGGGACGATGCCATTGCGACCACCGCAAAAGCCTATGGCGAAGAAGACGCCAAGGACATTGCCGAAGGCATTGAAGCCTTGATTGACGAAGGCATGCTCTTTAGTGATGTAGATTTTGCTGATTATGTACCGCATACCCAACCAATCGTGAAGGCAATGTGCTTACACATGGCCCATGACTGCAACCTGCGCTGCGGCTATTGCTTTGCGGACACCGGCGCATATGGCGGCGGTCGTTCCTTGATGAGCCTTGAAGTCGGCAAGAAAGCCATCGACTTCCTCATGGAAGCAAGCAAGCATCGCACCCACGTGGAAATTGACTTCTTTGGCGGAGAACCACTCTTGAACATGGATGTGTGCAAGCAGGTGGCAGCCTATGCCAAGGAAAAAGCCGCTGAAAAAGGCAAAATCGTAAAGATGACCATGACCACCAACGGGGTGCTCTTGGACGATGAATGTGCAAAGTGGCTCAACGAAGAAGAAATGGACGCCGTACTTTCCTTGGACGGACGTCCGGAGGTACACGACAACATGCGCCGTTTTGCCGGCGGCCAACCAAGCTACGAAGTGTGCAAAAACCACTTCCAAAACTTTGTAAACAGCCGTGACCACAAGCAATACTATCTCCGTGGCACCTACACCCACTTTAACCCTGATTTTGCACAAGATGCCATCCACATGGCAGATGATTTGGGCTTTGTAGAGCTTTCCTTGGAACCGGTTGTAGCACCGGCTGACATGCCTTATGCCTTGACCGAAGAAGACAAGCCAACCATTCTCGAAAACTACAACATTCTCGCACGCCACTATTTGGATCGCTGGCGCGAAGGCAAGGGCTACAATTTCTTCCACTTTAACGTGGACTTTACCGGTGGCCCATGCCTGCCAAAACGTTTGAGCGGCTGTGGCTCCGGCCATGACTACTTGGCGGTTAGCCCGGAAGGGGACCTTTACCCTTGTCACCAATTTGTAGGCGAAGAAGATTACAAGATGGGGACCGTATTCACCGGCATTGAAAAACCTGAAATTGCCGAACGCTTCCAAAAAGCCAACGTCCTCACCAAGCCAACCTGCATGAAGTGCTGGGCACGTTTCTTCTGCAGCGGTGGCTGCCACGCCAACAACATTCGTTACGGCGGTGGCATTAACGAACCGTACGAATATGGCTGCGATTTGCAACGCAAGCGCATTGAAACGGCAATTTACGTACAAACCGTGAAAATGCTCGAAAGCGCTGAAGGAGGCGAGGACCAATGAGTGGTCTTTTGCCATCCTTTGCAGAACCTGTAAAAAAACCGCGCATTGCATTCCAAGGCATTGAAGGCTCCTTTAGCGATGGTGCTTGCCAAAAGGTGTTTGGCCCTGACGTTGAACGTGTCGGCATGCCACACTTTCAATATGTGGTAGAAGGCGTATGCAGCGGAGAATATGATTACGGGGTGCTCCCAATCGAAAACTCTTCCACCGGGAGCATTAACGATGTGTATGATTTGCTCAACGAAAACCCATGCTACATTGTGGGTGAAACATCACTTGAAATCACCCAAAACCTCATGGCTGTGCCGGGCACCAAGCTTGAGGATGTGGCCTATGTATACTCTCATCCCCAAGGACTCGGCCAAAGCCAACGCTTTTTGATGCAGCACAATATTGAACCGCGCCCTTATGCGGACACTGCCATGAGTGCACGCTACATCGCCGAAACCCACCCGGCAGACGGGGCGGCCATTGCTTCCAAGCAAGCGGCGGAAGTGTACGGCTTGGAAATTTTGGTGCCGCATGTAAACTTTAACTTTTCAAATATCACCCGTTTTGTGGTTATTCGCAAAGAACCGGAAATCACTCCAAACCAAAATAAGGTGAGTGTGGTCTTTAAGACTGCGCACCGTCCGGGGGCACTGTTGGAAGCCTTGCGATTTGTCGCGGAAGCACACATCGACATGAGCCGCATTGAATCTCGCCCGGTCATTGGTAAACCTTGGGAATACAGCTTCTATGTGGATCTCTTGGGCCACTGGGATGATGAAAACTTTATGTACTGCTTGGAACAGATGCAAGCAGTAACGGAAGATTTCCGCGTGCTCGGCACCTACGAAGCCGCAGAAACACACTATCTCTAAATCGAAAGGAGACATCACCATGAAAGATCTCTTTTCCCACGTTGTCGGCGAAAACAACGTGAAACTCAACGAACCCCTTAGCGCCCACACCACCTTCCGCATTGGTGGCCCTTGTGATGCAATGGTTTTTCCGCATAGTGTGGATGAACTCGCAGCTGTGGTGCGCATTTGCAAGCGTGAAGGCTTGGATTATTTTGTGCTTGGAAAGGGTAGCAATATCCTTGTTTCCGACAAGGGCGTGCGCGGTGTGGTCATTGCCACCGAGTGCTTGCGCGCCCTCTTTATTCAAGACAATGCCGTTTGTGCCAGCGCAGGTCTTTCCCTCATCAATGTGAGTAAGGCTTGTGCCGAGCTTGGTTTGAGCGGTCTTGAATTTGCCAGTGGTATTCCCGGGAGCATCGGCGGTGCAGCGTATATGAATGCCGGTGCTTATGACGGTGAAATGAAGGATGTTGTTACCAGTGTGACCGTGCTTGATGAGAGCGGTAACATCCGTGAAATCCATGCCGATGACATGCAATTTAGCTATCGCCATAGTCGCCTCAAGGAGGAACCACTCGTTTGTTTGGCGGTGACGATGCAACTCAAGGACGGCGACAAGAAGGACATCCTTGCCCATATCGCAGACCTTTCCGAACGCCGTAGCAGCCGTCAACCTTTGGAGCTTCCAAGTGCCGGGAGCACCTTCAAACGCCCAACCGGCTATTATGCAGGGCCACTCATCATTGAAGCAGGCCTGCAAGGCTACACCGTGGGCGGCGCCCAAGTCAGCACCAAGCATGCCGGCTTTGTCGTGAATGTGGGCGATGCCACCGCTGATGACGTGATTCGCCTCATCTACCACGTACAACAAACCGTCAAGGCTCACCACGGTGTGGACCTTGAAACAGAAGTACGCTTTATCGGAAAGTGGGATGACCACCCGCTGTACCATGAGATTTTGCGTGCCGAATAAGACAAACAAAAAAGGACCCTGTTTCCTATCGTGGGAAACAGGGTTCTTTTACGTTACAGCATATCTTTCTACTTATTTAGCTCATCCAACTTATTCAAAATGGCTTTTAATTGCAAATCATCCAAACGATTGAGTTTATTTTTGATTTCACCTAGGCTCTGTTGTAACTCTAAACAAGACGAGCGAATTTGAATCACCATCACCAATGTTATTACAAGTAGTATTGGTACAACAACCCAAAAAATTAATTCTAGCATTTTAACTATCCCCTTTCTGAATCGTTCGCGGCTACCGTTTCTATATGTTTAAGCAACTTCATTTACACAACATCTAGCTATTACCGAACGCTGTGCTAAAAAATACTTAATCGAGTATGTTTATTCTATTATGTGT
>ERZ1026880.331-NODE-331-length-24801-cov-47.559363_pt1 | contig 24801 bp, 19 predicted proteins | sample MGYA00380170_ERZ1026880 | MGnify/ENA primary metagenome ERZ1026880 (study PRJEB33269, sample SAMEA4719806) | human gut metagenome | biome: human-associated habitat; feature: organic feature; material: feces | place: Cameroon | collected 2013-10 ...
TAGGAGTTAGGAGTTAGGAGTTAGGAGTTAGGAGTTAGGAGTTAGGAGTTAGGAGCATTGTATGCAGGCTGAGCCTTCCTGTCAACTGCTTTTTCTTGTAAATTCGCTTATTTTTGCTTTTTATTTGCTTCTTTGTTTGCTTTTATCTGCCCTGCATTTTGTGCTTCTGCCGGAATGCAGGGTTTATTTTTATAGGTGATTGACATAACGAACGGGGTTTGTTATAGTGCTTTTAGGTTCCTATTTCATGTTGCTTTTTATGGTATTTTTTACTTTTGTGAGGTATTTTTATGGCATATATTTTTGTGAACGTCAACCGTTCTGTCGGCACCATCAACCCCAACATTTACGGTCAGTTTTCGGAGCATCTGGGCCGCTGCATCTATCAGGGCATTTATGTCGGTCAGGCTTCTGATATTCCCAACACCAACGGCATGCGCAATGATGTTGTATCCGCGCTCAAAGCCCTGCATGTGCCCGTGCTGCGCTGGCCGGGCGGCTGCTTTGCCGATACCTATCACTGGCGCGACGGCATTGGCCCCAAGGAGAACCGCAAAACCATTGTAAACACCAACTGGGGCGGCGTGACCGAGGATAACAGCTTTGGCACCCATGAATTTATGGAGCTGTGCCGCCAGATTGGCTGCGAAGCATATTTCAGCGGCAATGTGGGCAGCGGCACCGTGCAGGAATTTTCGGACTGGGTAGAATACTGCAACATGGGCGGCATTTCCCCCATGGCATCAGAGCGCCGCGCCAACGGGCAGGACGAACCGTTCAACGTAAAATACTGGGGCATTGGCAATGAAGCCTGGGGCTGCGGCGGCAGTATGCGTGCCGAGTATTATGCCGATTTGTGCCGCCAATATTCCACCTACCTGCGCAACTACTCGCCGGAGCACAAAATCTTCAAGATCGCATCCGGCGCCAACGTGGCGGATTACCACTGGACCAAAACCGTGATGGAGCGCGCCGGGCAGGCCGTGGATGCGGTATCACTGCATTACTATACCCTGCCCCATCAGGATTGGCAGCACAAGGGCTCGGCCACAGACTTTACCGATGAGGAATACTATACCACCCTGCACAAGACCCTGCGGATGGAAGAACTGGTGGAGAACCACACCCGCATTATCAAGCAGTACCAGGGCGACCGCAAAGTGGGCCTGGCCGTGGATGAATGGGGCACCTGGTACGATGTGGAACCGGGCACGAACCCCGGCTTCCTTTACCAGCAGAACACCATGCGCGATGCGCTGGTGGCGGCCATCAACCTGAATATCTTCAACAACCACTGCGACACCGTCTGCATGGCCAACATTGCCCAGATGGTCAACGTGCTGCAGGCCATGATCCTGACCGAAGGCAGCAAGATGGTGCTGACCCCGACCTATCATGTATTTGAAATGTACAAAGGCCACCAGGGTGCCAAGCAGCTGGAAAGCTATGCGGAGACCACCTTGCTGAACCACGATGACCAGGCGGTGCCCGATCTGCATGTCAGTGCCAGCCAGCAGGCAGACGGCAGTATTCTGGTCACGGCGGCCAACCTGAGTGATACCGCAGCGCTCCCCGTTACCTGCATGCTGGGCGGAGCCAAGCCCACCGGTGTAACAGCCCGTGTGCTGGCCGGTGCCCCCGCCGCCCACAACACCTTTGCCGCGCCGGAGCAGGTTGTCCCCGCAGCGCTGAACGCCAGCCTGACGGCGGACGGCTTTACCGCCACCCTGCCGCCGTGCAGCGTAGCCGCTTTTGTGGTGAACCAGTAATGGAAGCCCAGCCCAAGCGCTGCCGCCGCTGCTTATTGCAGGATATGGCAGACGAAAATGATTATTACGCCAGCGTGGTGCGCTACCGCGCCACCATGCCCCGCCGTGTGCGCACCCCGGATGCGGAATACGCCGCCCGGCTGGAACATTGCCGCACCTGCCCCAGCCTGAACGCCGGGACCTGCATGCAATGCGGCTGCTATGTGGAAATGCGCGCCGCCCGCACAGACATGCACTGTCCGCTGGATAAGGCGCCCTGGTAACAAACCTCTCTATCATTTTTCCCCGCACCGGCAGCCCGCCCGGTGCGGGATTCTTTGTCTGCAAAGGCAGTATTTTGCTCTTTTGCTGCAATATTATGCCCCTTTCCCCCTTGTATCCCCCATTTTCATTTGTTATAATAACAATTTGTTGAGCAACTTAGGATTTTAGGCTCCGCCTGGTTTTCAGGCGCAAACCCACCCAAGCCTGGCGGTCTTGGGCGCGGTCAAAATCTATCCGCCGGAGTGTAATTTTATGTCTACTAGCAAAAACAAACTGTCCGTTCAAACCCTGGTACGCTGCGCCATGATCGCCGCAGTTTACACCGTGCTTTGCCTGGTATTGCAGCCGTTCTCTTACGGCGCGGTACAGGTGCGCGTGGCCGAAGCATTCTGCCTGCTGCCGGTGTTTGGGGCCGAATACATTGTGGGCGTTACCCTGGGCTGCCTGCTGGCAAACCTGCTGGGTTCCACCATGGTGGATGTGGTGTTTGGCACCGCCGCCACCCTGATTGCCTGCCTTGCCACCTATGCCCTGCGCAATGTGCGCTGGAAAGGGCTGGCAATTCCGGCGTCTTTCCCTCCTGTTATCGCCAATGCACTGATCGTTGGCGCGTTTGAAATCACTGTGTTCTTCTCGGATTCTGCCCCCACGGCCACCATGGCGGTATTCAACGCCGTTGCTGTTGGCGTTGGTGAGATCATCAGCTGCTGTGTGCTTGGTGTTGCCCTGGTCAAGCTGATCGAGAGCAACGAATCCCTGAACAAAATTTTTGTAGAACAATAATCGCTTTCCCTGTATTCATTAAAAGGAGCTGCCATGAAACCGAGCCTTGTTTTATGGGACTGGAACGGCACCCTGCTGGATGATGTTGCCCTTTGTGTGGACGCGCTCAACCGTCTGCTCCGCATCTATCATTACCCGCAGCAATACAGCCTTGCCCAGTACCGTGAGATTTTTGGCTTCCCGATTGAAGATTATTATATTCGCGCAGGGTTCGATTTTTCCAAAAACTCCTACAAAGAGCTTGCCGATGATTACATGCAGGATTACCTGGCCCGCGCCGGGGCCTGCCCGCTGGCAGAAAGTGCTGTGCCTGCCCTTTCCCTTTTGAAAGGTGCCGGGGTGCAGCAGGTCATTCTTTCGGCTTCCAACTTGCCGGTTTTGGAACAGCAGGTCACGGAGCGCGGCGTGCGCCCCTACTTTGACCGCCTGCTGGGGTTGGATAATATTTACGCCCGCAGCAAAGTGGAAGTCGGCCTGGCTTATCTGACTGAACTGAAGCAGCGCGGTGCCGTACCGGCGCAGGCTATTATGATCGGGGATTCTGTCCACGATTTTGAGGTTGCCCAAGCGCTGGGCGTGCGGTGTGTGCTGCAAACCGCTGGGCATCAGAGCGCACAGCAGCTGCGTGCCACCGGTGCCCCCGTTGTGCCAGATGTTTTGGCCGCTGCGCAGTATTGCCTGAACGAGCTGTAACAAGTTTTGGGATAGGAGATAACAACGAATGACGGATAGCGTAAAAGGCGCTCTGCTGACAATGTTCGGCGGCATGTGCTGGGGTGTTTCCGGCTGCGTGGGGCAGTATCTGTTTACCCGCCAGGGCATGGATTCCACCTGGCTGGTGCCCATCCGGCTGTTTTTGGCCGGTGTGATTCTGTGCATCTATTACGGTGTGCGCAACTGGCGCCAACTGGTGAACCCCTGGCGCAGCTGGCGCAACGCGCGCGACCTTGTGATCTATGGCCTGGCTGGCGTCAGCTTTTGCCAGTTCACCTACTTTTTGACCATCCAGCTTTCCAGCGCCGGTGTGGGCACCATTTTGCAGGATCTTTCCCCCGTGCTGATTCTGCTGGTGGTCTGCATCCAGCAAAAGCGTGCGCCGCGGCTGTTTGAGGTGTTCTCCATTGTGCTGGCGCTGGGTGGTGTATTTATGCTGACCACCCACGGCAGCCTGACCAACATGGCGGTTTCGCCCGCTGCGCTGGTCGTTGGTATTATCAGTGCGTTCTGCGTTGTTATTTACACCATATGGCCCAAAAACCTGCAAAAACAGTACCCCACCCCCATGCTGCAGGGTTGGGCATTCCTGATGGGCGGCACCTTCTTTGCGCTGGTGTTCCGCCCGTGGCGGATGAACTACGTACCCAACGCGGCCGGCATTGCCGGTATTGCAGCGGTCGTGCTCATCGGCAACGTGCTGGCGTTCAGCTGCTACATGAGCGGCGTCAAGTACATTGGGCCGCAGAAATCCAGCCTGTTCAGCTTTGCGGAACCGGTTACGGCGGCCATCATCAGCACGCTGGTGCTTGGTTCCCCCTTTACCGTGTGGGACGCCATCGGCTTTGTTTGCATCTTTTTGATGCTGGTGCTGCTGTTCATCAGCAACGAAAGGCAGGCCAAAAGCGCTGCAAGCGCATGATAACCGGCCAAGTTTCAACAAAAGCCGCTGAAACAGTTTAATATTTGCATTTTACACCCGCGCAGGTTTGACACAGTACCCTGCGCGGGTGTATTATATTAAAGTATAGCATTGTATCCAACAGGGGTTCCCCTGCTGATCCATTCGCCGCCATGCGGCAGAAATACAGGTGTTTACTTATGTCTTTTATGGAAAAACTGTTCGGTAATTTTTCCGACAAAGAGCTCAAGCGCATCAAACCCATTGCCAACAAGGTGCTGGAACTTGAGCCCGAAATGCAGAAACTTACTGACGAAGAATTGCAGGCCAAAACCCCGTACCTGAAAGAAAAGCTGAAAAACGGGGCCAGCCTTGACGATATCCTGCCCGAAGCGTTCGCCGTCTGCCGCGAAGCGGACTGGCGTGTGCTGGGCCTGAAGCCCTACCCGGTGCAGATCATCGGCGGCATTGTGCTGCATCGTTCCTGCATTGCCGAGATGCAGACCGGTGAAGGCAAGACCCTGGTGGCCACCATGCCCGTTTACCTGAATGCCCTGACCGGCGAAGGCGTGCATGTTGTTACCGTCAACGATTACCTGGCCAAGCGCGACAGCGAATGGATGGGCAAGGTTTACCGCTTTCTTGGCTTGACGGTCGGCCTGGTTATCCATGACGTACAGCCGCAGGACCGCCGCAAGGCTTACCTGGCGGATGTTACTTACGGCACCAACAACGAGTTCGGCTTTGACTACCTGCGTGACAACATGGTGGTTTACAAGGCCAGCATGGTGCAGCGCGGTCATGCTTACGCCATCGTGGACGAGGTGGACTCCATCCTGATTGATGAAGCCCGTACCCCGCTGATCATCTCCGGCAAGGGCGAAGATTCCAGCGTGATGTACAAGCGCGCGGACGACTTTGCCAAAACGCTGAAAAAGTCTGTCATCGTTGAACTGGACGACAAAGTGGAAGCCGATGAACAGGTTGACGGTGATTACGTTGTGGACGAAAAGCACAAGACCTGCACCCTGACCGAAAGCGGCGTTAAGAAGGCCGAAGCATGGTTCAATGTTGAGAACCTGGCCGATGCCGACAACATGACCCTGCGCCACTATATTGACGGTGCCATCAAGGCCCGCGGTGTGATGCACCGTGATACCGACTATATCGTGAAAGACGGCGAGGTCATCATCGTTGATGAGTTCACCGGCCGTCTGATGTATGGCCGCCGCTTCAATGACGGTCTGCACCAGGCCATTGAAGCCAAGGAAGGCGTGACCGTTGCCGCTGAGAGTAAGACTTTGGCCAGCATCACCTTCCAGAACTATTTCCGCATGTACAAAAAGCTGGGCGGCATGACCGGTACGGCTTCCACCGAGGCGGACGAGTTCAGCGAAATTTACGGCTTGCAGATCGTATCCATCCCCACCAACAAGCCCCGCGCCCGCAAGGACCTGCCGGACAGCGTGTACAAGACCATCAACGGCAAGTATAATGCCGTGATCGAGCAGGTTGCCGAATGCCACGCCAAGGGCCAGCCCGTTCTGGTTGGCACCGTCAGCGTGGAAAAGAGCGAGGCGCTTTCCAAGCTGCTAAAAAAGCGCGGCATTGAGCACAATGTGCTGAACGCAAAGCAGCATGAGCGCGAAGCTGAAATCGTTGCACAGGCCGGTAAGCAGGGCGCTGTGACCATCGCCACCAATATGGCTGGCCGTGGTACCGATATCATGCTGGGCGGCAACGTGACCTATATGGCAAAGGCCACCCTGCGCAAAGAGCTGACCCGCCAGATGAATGCCGACCTGGAAGTGCTGAAGGACGAATACGAGCACGCCAAAGCCCGCGCCAAGGCACAGGGCCTGCCCATCCCCCCTGCTCCGGACACAGCCTATGAAGCAAAAGTTGAAATGCTGATGACCGAGTGCGACGGCCATGCCGACACCCAGGATGCTGATATTCTGGCTGCCCGCAAGCGCTTTGACGAGCTGGTTGCAGAATATGAACCGGAAGTCAAGCGCGAAGCCGAGGCTGTGCGCGAAGCTGGCGGCCTGTTCATCATTGGCACTGAACGCCACGAAAGCCGCCGTATTGATAACCAGCTGCGCGGCCGTGCCGGCCGTCAGGGCGACCCCGGTGCATCCCGTTTCTTCCTGAGCCTGGAAGATGACCTGATGCGCATTTTCGGCGGTGAGCGCGTGCAGGGCCTGATGGATACCCTGGGCCTGGACGAGGACATGCCCATTGAGAACAAGCTGATCACCAACACGATCGAGAGCGCCCAGAAAAAGCTGGAAGCTTCCAACTTTGCCATCCGTAAGCAGGTGCTGCAGTATGACGATGTCATGAACCAGCAGCGCGAGATCATCTACAAGCAGCGTCAGATGGTGCTGGACGGCGAGGATATCTCCGACAAGCTGCACGAGATGATGAAGCAGTCCATCGACGAGACCTGCGAGTCCTTCCTGAGCGGCGAAACCGCCGACGATTGGGATTTTGCCGCCCTGCGCCGCCACTACCTGAACTGGCTGTGCCTGCCCACTGATTTTAACTACACTGCCGAGCAGCTGAATGATCTGAAGCGCGAGGATGTTGCCAAGGTGCTGTATGAGCGCGGCATGAGCATTCTGGAAAGCAAAGAGCAGAAGTACGGTGCCCCCATGATGCGCGAACTGGAGCGCATCTGCCTGCTGCGCAATGTTGACTCCAAGTGGATGGAGCACATTGACAACATGGACCAGCTGAAGCAGGGCATGGGCCTGCGCGGTTACGGCCAGCGCGACCCCATTGTGGAATACCGCATTGAAGGCTTTGCCATGTTTGACGAGATGATCGCCACCATCCGCGAGGATGCCGTACACATGCTGCTGACCATTGAAGTGCGCCAGCAGAACCAGGAACCGAAACGCGAACAGGTTGCCAAGCCCACCGGCGAAGGCGCACCGGCTCAGGCTGGTGCCAAGGGTGCCACCCCTGTGCGCGTGACCAAGATTGGCCGCAACGATCCCTGCCCCTGCGGCAGCGGCCTGAAATGGAAAAAGTGCACCTGCAAAGAGTATCACCCTGACCTGTAATTGAACCTTTTCCAACGTGCGGCGCGGGACTGACCCCTGCGCCGCACATTTTGATTTTATGATTGCTGCCTGCCCGGCTGCGGGCAGGCATAACGAGGTATTGTTATGAAAGCCAGAATCCAGCAGGAACCGCGCTGTGTGCTGCTGTGGCAGGTTGCCCCCGGCAGTGCCGAGCACGCCGCGGTGGAACACGCTGCACGCCTGAGCCGCCTGAAAGTCCGCCTTTTGACCGCCGCCGACCTGGGCACCACCATGGAAGCCCTTTGCACCGGGCGGCACAGCAGCAGCGAAGCTGCACCTGCCGCTGATTTGCCGGAGCGCCCGGCCATGATTGTGAGCGGGCTGCGGCATGATAACGGCGACCTGGGCCAGTTTGTGGATGAAGTGCGCCGCGGCGGGGCGGTGATCCCGCTGCGCGCCATGGTAACCCCCACCAGCCGCAGCTGGACCCTTGCTGCCCTGCTGGCCGAACTGAACCGTGAGCATGAACAGGTGGGAGGCCAGGCATGAAGCGCCGCCTGACCTGTGCGGTGCTGGCGCTCTGCCTGCTGCTTGGCGGCTGTGCGGCAACTGGAACCACCAGCCCCCAGCGCTACAGCGTAACCTGGTGGGATGTGTTTGACACCGTTACTGTCATCAGCGGCTATGCCGACAGTGAAGCCGACTGGAACACCCAGATGACCGCCCTGCATGCAGACCTGCTGCGGTATAACCAGCTGTATGATATTTACAACCACTATGACGGCATGACCAACCTGGCGGATGTAAACGCCGGAGCCGCCGCTGCCCCCGTTGCCGTTGGGGATGAGATTATGAACCTGCTGACCTTCGCGCAGGAGATGTACCAGGCAACGGACGGTGCCTGCAATGCCGCTGCCGGTGCGGTGCTGCGCTACTGGCACGATGCCCGCACCGCCGCGGGTGATGGGGCTGAGGTAAGCGCCGATATCCTGCCCAAAACCGCCGACCTGCAGGCTGCGGCTGCCCACTGCAATATGGATGATTTGATTTTGAACCAGAATACCGGGACGGTGTATTTTGCAGACCCGGAATTGCAGCTGGACGTTGGCAGCATTGGCAAAGGCTATGCGGTGGAGCAATGCGCCCAGGCAGCCGAAGCCCGCGGCCTGACCAGCGCCCTGTTGAACGTGGGTGGCAATGTGCGCGCCATTGGCACCAAGCCCAACAGCGAGCCCTGGGTTGCCGGGGTCGATAACCCCTGGCCGGATCAGGACGGCCAATACGCCACCGCCAGCTACGTGGCCACTGTAGAGCTGCAACCGGGGCAAAGCCTTGTGATCAGCGGGGACTACCAGCGTTACTTTACCGTGGACGGTGTACGCTACCACCACCTGATCGACCTGACCACCCTGCAGCCCGCCCGCTACATGAACAGCGTTGCCATTGTAAGCAGTAACAGCGGCCTGGGGGATGCGCTTTCCACCGGTGTGTTCTGCATGCCGGTAGAAAAAGGGCAGGCTTTGATCGAGCAGCTGAACGATGTGGAAGCCCTGTGGATGCTGAGCGATGAAACCATGCTGCAAAGCAGCGGGTGGGGAAAGTGAACGGCATTATTCCCCTGTAGAAATCGCTGATTTTGACACAGGCAGGCGTTTCGTCCCCCGTGCCCTGACCTCATTGTTCCGTGGAGAACTTTCGTTTAATTTTAAAAGAACAAACAGAAAAATCCGTATCCTCCTGCCCTGCTTGGCATTCGGGATACGGATTTTTGTTATATTGCTGATTTCATGCACTGGGCATGTTATTTCTGTTCAAAAAAGTCTTTGACCACCTGCACCACGGCTGCGCGGTCGGCTTCGGTCAGACCATAGTACAGCGGCAGGCGGGTCAGGCGGTTGCTCTCCTTGGTAGTGTACTCATCCACACCGGCAAAGCGGCCGTATTGGATGCCCGCCGGGGCGCTGTGCAGCGGCACATAATGGAAAGACGATGCCACACCGTGGGCTTTCAAATAAGCAATGAACGCGGTGCGCTGTTCCAGGTCCCGCAGCTTGACATAGAACAAATGCCCGTTATGCACACAGCCTTCCGGCACGGTGGGCAGCTCCAATAGGCCTGCTTCAGCCAGCGGTGCCAGCTCCTGTGCGTAATAATCCCAGCTGTGGGTACGGTCTGTATTGATGGTATCGGCCTGTTCCAGCTGTGCCCACAGGTAAGCGGCATTCAGATCACTGGGCAGGTAGCTGGAGCCATAAGAAACCCAGGTATATTTATCTACCTGGCCGCGCAGAAAACTGGCGCGGTTGGTACCCTTTTCCCGCAGGATTTCGGCCTTGGTCACGGTTTCGGGGTCATTGATGACCAGCGCGCCCCCCTCCCCCATTGAGAAGTTCTTCGTCTCATGGAAAGAGTAGCAGCCAAAATCACCGATGGTGCCCAGTGCCCTGCCCTTATAGCTGGCCATCACGCCCTGGGCGGCGTCTTCCACCACCTTCAGGTTATGGCGGCGGGCAATCTGCATGATGGTGTCCATATCGCAGGCCACACCGGCATAGTGCATCACGCAGATAACTTTGGTTCTTTCGGTGATGGCGGATTCAATTTTTGCTTCGTCAATGTTCATGGTGTCCGGGCGGATATCCACAAACACCAGCTTGGCCCCAGCCAAAACAAAGGCCGTTGCCGTGGAAGAAAATGTGTAGCTGGGCAGGATCACCTCATCGCCGGGCTGGATGCCGCACAGCAGGGCAGCCATTTCCAGCGCGGTGGTGCCGCTGGTGGTCAGCAGCACCTTTCCCGCATGGAACCGCTGTTCCATCCACTCATCACAGCGGCGGGTAAAAGGGCCATCGCCGCAGATCTTATTGTTGGCCATGGCCTGGCGCATATAGTCCAGCTCTGTACCAACCTGCGGGGGAATATTAAAAGGAATCATTGTTTTACTGTCAACTCGCAATCTATTGTAACCATCCGGCCGTTATCACTGGGCGCGGACAACATCACTTTCCGGCGTTTCGGGTTCAAAATTCAACCGCTTTTCTTCCACCACCAGGGGGCGGTCCATAATACGGGCGTTCATTGCCATAATGTACTCGCCCAAAAAACCCAGGAACGTCAGCTGCACACCGCCCACAAAGAACACAGCAATAATCATCGGGGCATAGCCCGCGGCAAAGGTATTCCAGTGGATCAGCTTTGCCACCAGGAACACAAGCCCCAGAATAAAGCTGACCGCCGCGCAGAAAAAGCCGAAGAACTCCGCCATCCGCATCCCGATCTTGGTATAGCTGGTAAAGCTGAGCATGGCGGCATCAAACAGGCTGTACCAGTTGTTGTGGGTCTTGCCTGCCCGGCGCTTGGGCTGGGTGTATTCAATCTCCTTGCGCTCGGGGCCAAGCTCCGCCACAATCCCGCGCAAAAACGGGGTGGGGTCGTGCAAATCACGCAGGGTCTGGATAAAGCTTTTATCGTACAGGCCAAACCCGGTAAACTGCTCGATCATTTCCACATTGCTCATCTTTTTGATGGTTTTGTAGTAACAGTCCCGCAAAAAGTACATGACAGGGTTTTCCTGGCTGGTGGTCTTTTTGCCGATTACAATTTTGTAGCCTTTTTCCCATTCAGCCACAAACTTGGGGATCATTTCCACCGGGTCCTGGAAGTCCGCGCAGATGGTAATGGTGCAGTCCCCTGTGGTATGGATCATACCGTAATAGGGGCTGTTGAACTGACCAAAGTTCTTGCTGTTAAAAATGGCTTTGACCTTGGGGTCCTGCGCGCAGATGTCCGTAATGATCTGGCGGGTACGATCCTGGCTTTTATTATCAATAAAAAGGATCTCATAGTCATAATCCGGGCAGTCCTTCCGAATCTCATCCCGCACCGCCTCATAGATGGGGCGGGCGTTCTCCTCCTCGTTATAGGTAGGGATCATAACAGAGATGACTTTTTTCTTCTCGCTCATGCAGGTTTCATTCCTTTAAGTTTAGTCTTTGGCCCACTGCCGCAATAGCCGGGCAGACCCTTATCACTATACACTATTTTGCAAAATAGGTAAAGAACAATTTATTTTCACAGTTTTGCGTTTCAAAGTTCAGGCTTACAGGGCGGTCCGCCAGGGTGTAGGGCTCCTCGTTTTCCAGGCAGAAAGTCCCCTCTTTGGCAATGTGGCAGATGCCGCGGTAAATTTCCATGGCCGGGGTGCAGGCACCGATCAGCAGCGTTGCCGCCAGCAGAATGGTCACGGCATGCTGTGCAAGCGTACCGTCCCGCCATTTGGTGCCCACCAAGGCGATAAAGTACCGGGCACAGAGGGTCATCAGGATAAAGATAGCCGGGATGGACACCCGCATGCAGAAATCGCACCCCTGTCCCACCTTAAAGAACGGAATGATGAAGAGCGACACGGCGCAGGTATAAAACAGCCAGCTGCGGCGGTTCTGCCGCCAGAGCAGCAGCAGATAGATGCCGGCATCCAGCAGGTAAAATACCAGCATGCCTTTTTGCAGGCTGGTCAGAACGCTTTGGCCAAAAGTCTGCTGCGCTGCCTGGTTCCCGGCGACAGTTTCGCCCAGAACGCTGTAGCCAAAGGCGTTATTGGCCAAAAAATAACTGGCCGTAATGCTGAGCACCACAACCAGCACCAGCACATTGGCCGGGGAGAACGCCGATTGCAGCACGCCTTTTTGACGCTGTGCCAGCAGAACAATGCCGCGCACCACCATAAAAATAACCAGCCCCACAAATGGGAAGGGGCCGCACATCAGGCAGGCCGTGCCCAGCAGCAGGTAGTTGCGGCAGTCTTTCTCCTGCAAAAAGCAGACGGTTGCCAGCCATGCCCCCACTGTCTGGTTGAACACCCAGAACAGGCAGGTCGTCAGGGAGCTGAACTGGAAATCATTCGTCCACCATTCCAGGTGCATAGCGTCATAGGCCAGCAGGTCCGGCAGTCGGCTGCTGTACAGCGCGCCCAGAATATCCATGCCGCTGAAGAAAATCAAAAACAGCAGGCCGATCTCCTGCTTTTTGCCGGTATCGGCACGCAGGTAGACCAACAAATTCAGCGCCACCAGATAGGTGCCCAGCGCCGTCCACCCCCAAAGGGCCATACGGGCGAACATCCAGGCGGCATCCAGCCCAAACAGGGCGTATACCGGTTTGGTCAGCGCCGCCGGGACCAGCCAGTGCCCGATATAATACACCAGCGCCGTATCCTTTTGCGGGTAATACACCGGCCAGCTGTTTATGATCAGATCCCGGTAAATGGCGTTGCGGTAACCCCAGTCCGAGTTCTGGTAAAAAAAGCCCGTCTGACCGCCCAGGTAGCCCCACAACAGCATCAGGGCAAACAGCAGCACCAGCTTTGGCACCGAAAGCGTAATGCCCTGCTCTTCTTGCCCCACTTGCTTAACCTGCGGCGTTTTGCACACGGCATACCACCAGGCAAAGGCCAGCACGGCCAGGCCCGCAACGGCAAACGGCGCGCGGAGATACCCCGCAAAAAACACCGCCAGCGGCGCGGTGAGATAGGATAAGGCAAACGGCTTTAACTTTTGGTAGGTCAACTGCATAAATACTGTCTGGCTCCTGTTCGTCCATGCGGGTCCTGCCCGCACGGACGGGGTTATTCCTTATTGGCTTAATTGGTTTGCTTTTGCGTTTTTGCCCACGCAATGGTGGCGCGGATGCCCTCGGCAAAGGCGGTGCGCGGCGCAAAGCCGGTATCCGCCGCAAGCTGGGTGATATCCGCCTGCAAAAACATGACCTGCTGCGGCCCGTAAGGGATTTTGCCCAGGCCAAGCGGCAGGGCCAGGTCGATGGCATCACGCAGGGTCTCAATATATTCCCGCAGGGGGCGGGCGGTGCCGCTGCCCACCGGGTACACGGCACCGCTGCGGCCATGGCAGGCCATGCGGTACAGTGCATCCGCAGCATCGGCGGAGTAAAGATAATCCCACTTCTGCTCCCCTGCCGTCAGGTCCGGGCACTGCCCGGCCAACAGTTTTTGGATGGTGGCGGAGATCATCGTGTTGGGGCCGTCATGCGGGCCGTAAACCGAAAGGATACGCGCCCACACATGGTCCATGCCCAGGGCGGCGGCCTCGGTACGGCTCATCTGGCCTGCACACAGCTTGGCCATGCCGTACCCGTTTTCGGGGTTTGTGGGGGTATCGGCCCGCAGAACACCGTCCACACGGCCATACTCTGCCTGGCTGCCGGTACCAACAAACACACGGCAGCCCATTGCCGCCGCGGTGCGCACGGCATCAATGGTATAGCGGATATTCTCAATCTGAGCCGGCATATCATTGCGGCCCGCGCCAATGGTGTGCGCCCACGCCAGGTGGAAAAAGGCATCCGCCTGCACGGGCAGCCCGGCTGCGGCCATGCACTGTGGCAAATCCGCCAGGTTGGCGGCATCGCAGGCAACTACATACAGGTTTGCATCCTTGGGCAGCGCTGCGGCCCGCGGGCTGCCGGGGCGGCAGACGGCCACCACGGTGCACCCAGCCTGCAACAACCGGCTGCACAATGCCGTTCCCACGGCCCCGGTGGGGCCGGTTACGATTGCGGTTTTAATGTTACGTTCTATCATCATTCACTGCTCCGGCACCAGGGGGATAAACATCTGCTGTTCCAGCTCTTCCCGCGGCAGGAACGGTGCCAGGTCCTCCAGCGGCGGGCTGACCAGTGTGCCGTCCGGCAGGCGCTTGGTGGCGCTCTTCGGCTCCCAGACCTGCTGGGTATCGGTAAAGATCTCGCAGAAAGTCGGGCCTTCTGCGGCAAGGGCGGCATCCACCACCTGTTTCATCTCGGCGTTGGAATGTGCGCAGGAATACGGGTAGCCGAACGCTTCGGCAATTTTGCGGAACTCCGGGAAGGACAGATCCCCGCTCTCCGGCCCAATGCCGATCTTGCAATGGTCTTTGAACAGGTTGTTCTGGGTCAGGCGGATGGAGTGGTAGCCGTTATTGTTGATGAGGAAAATCTTGATCGGCAGCTTATTTGTCAGGATGGTCTGCAATTCCTGCAGGTTCATCATAATGGAACCATCGCCTTCCAGGCAGATGGTGGTACGGCGGCCGCCTGCAATGCAGGTACCAATGGCGGCGGGCAGGCCGTACCCCATGCTGGCAATGGCGCTGTTGTTGGCCATGCGGCTGCCTTTTTGGATGACATACGCCTGATTGCCCACCACGCAGCAGGCGCCGTTGGAAACTGCGGTCAGGCTGTTTTCCGGCAGGCGGGAACTGAGGTAGCGCACAAAAGCGTACACATTGGCGGTGGTGCCGTTTTCTTCCCACTGGCGCGGCAGCACGGCGGGGTAATCTTTTTTCCATCGCTGGCAGGTTGCCAGCCAGTCCGCTGCCTGGCTGACAGGGGTCAGCGGCGCTGCGGCGGCATCCAGCTTTTGCAGAAAGTCCTTGGCATCCGCCCACACGGGGTGCTCCACATGCAGGGTGTGCTTTTTCATCTCGGCGCGGTCAATATCCACCATGATGACTTCCGCCGCGCGGGCCCAGGTTTTCCAGTTATAGCCCACCTGGCGGATAGAAATGCGGGTGCCCACAGCCAGAATCAGGTCTGCGTTCTGGATGGCCCAGTTGCCAGGGCGGTCGCCCATATTGCCGGCACGACCGCAGTAAAGCGGGTTTTCGTCCTCGATCAGGTCCACGGCGTTCCAGTAGGTCACAATGGGGATGTTCAGCTTTTCCGCCACGGCGCGGAACGCTGCGTACCCGCCGGAAAGCCGGATACCGTACCCGGCGTGGAACACCGGGCGCTTGGCGTTGCGGATCTTTTCCAGCACCATCTGCACGGTGGCATCGTCCACCGGGGGCGGCAGCCGGGCATCGTCCTGCGCCGGGTCATAGCCGGGCAGGCTGTCGGTTTCAATGTAGCCGCCCTGATAGTTAACCGGGATATCGATCCACACCGGGCCGGGGCGACCGGTGGTTGCCAGGTGCCAGGCTTTTTCCAGCACATAGCGGATCTGGTTCGGGTCTTCCAGCATGGTGGCGTATTTGGTCATGGGGGCAACAGATTTGGTGATATCGTATTCCTGGTCGCCCACCGCGCGCAGGGGCAGGCCATCGGTAAACTGCGCGGCATAGCGGGCCGTGGTATCGTACCGAACCTGGCCGGAGATCACGAACATAGGGATGGAATCCAGCCAGCCGCCCACCACACCGGTCAGGGCGTTGGTGCCGCCGGGGCCGGTGGTAACGCACAGGGCGGCAATTTTGTTATCAATGCGGGCATATGCTTCCGCCGCAATGGCACTTGCCTGCTCGTGATGGTTATAGGTAACATGCAGCGCCGGGTGGTGGCCCAGTGCATCATTCAGATGCATGGCGCCGCCGCCCACCACGCTGAACACATCCGTAACGCCGTGCGCCGCAAGAAAATCGGCCACATAATCGGCCAGACGCTGTTTCATTTTAATTTTGCCCCTTTCCGTCCCACGCCTTACTTTTTATCTCTGCTTATTTTGCTTGTAACAAGAGAAACGCATTCTTTCATCAGCGGGTTTTTAAGCAACAGCAAGCCGCCCCCGTACAAAAGTACGCAAATCACAATTCGAACAACCATGCCAGCAAACGCGGAAACGGCCAGACTTTGCACAACTTTTCCTGCGATTGGCACTGCCAGCGCTGCCACCAGGAGGTACTGCCACAAATAACGATACACCACACGGTAGGAAATCACATTGCGGCATTGGAACGTGCACATAAGGAAAACCACAAATTCCGAAATTACCGTTGTTGCCGCAGCGCCCACTGCCCCCCATCTGCTGATGAAGAACAGATTTAACACAAAGTTAACCACCGCCCCCGCGGCGGTAGAATAAAACACTTCTTTTTCGCGGTTGTACGGAACCAGAATCTGCCAGGCAAAAACGCGGTTCAATGCCGAGAAGATAACGCTGAAAGCAAGAACACTCACGATCCTGTAAGCCTGGGTAAAACCGCTGCCGCCAAACCATGTTACAAGCGGTTCACTGATGCTGATCAGCCCAAGACCGCTGGGGATTGCAAGCAGCAGAATAAAGTTCAGTGTTTTATAAATCAACGCATCAAATTTATCTTTCTGCCCTTGGCCAAGGTAATAGGTAACGCGCGGGAGAATGACTGTTGAGATGCAGGCAAACAGCATGGAGATCGCACGCACAATGCGCACCGCCACGGTATAAAGCCCAACCTCCTGCGTGTTGATCATATAGCCTAGCATTACGGTATCAAGGTTGAGGTAAATCGTTGATGCAAGGTTGGTGCTGAAAATAATCAGGATTGGTTTGATGTGCTGTTTCAGGTGCAGCGACTTGAGTGGTTGGAACTGGACATGCCTGCAAAGATAAAAAAAGTTTATAATACCAGAACCTGCCGTTGCAAAGACATTAACCGCTGCGTAAAATATAACATCCTGTTCCGTTTTTACAAAGCAAAACAGCATGACTAACGCCAAAACCTGAAAGATTACCGCACGGACGGTAATATACAGATAATTTTCTGTGGCGGTAAAGTACCACTCTGCCCCCAGGGCATTGCACAGGATAATACTGCTTTGCACCCAAAGCAGCGCCGCATAAGTGTTGAAGGATGGCAGCTGAATAAATACTGCCAGCGCTGCATAGGCAATCAATGCCGTGACCACGTTGATGAGCATCAGCTCGCTGATCAGCTGATTCGCCTGTTGTGCATCCTGCCGCTTTTTAGCAAGCTCTCTTGTGCCGTAAGCAACAATTCCAAGCGCAGCAAACAATGCAAAATAACTGACGATTGATTCAGCATAGGTAACGTCCCCCAGCCCGCCTTTGCCCAGTACCCGTGTGGCATACGGCAGCGAAATCAACGGGAAAAGAATCGTTGTCAGCGTTTTGATTGCATTCAGAACCAGATTTTTTTTTGTAGAAAGCTTTTTGGCCGTTGTCATGTAACTTAAGTCCTGTTCTTTCCTATTTCTTTCACCCCTGGTAGTCTTTCAGGGCATCAATCAGGATTTTCATGGATTTCACTTCATTCTGAAGGGTAAAAACGCGCTTTTTAAACTCCGTTTTTGCCACCGCGTTGGTTGCTGCATCTTCCAGGTGGATAATCTTCAGTTCCGGATCATAATAGGTGTGCAGTCCGTTCTTTTTCAAACGGATAAACAGCAGCTGTTCCTCCCGGTAAAGGAAGGTCCTATCGTCCAGGCCGTCAAAACGTTCTACATAATCTGGCGAGAAGATCCAAAAGCACCCACGCAGCATAATATCTTTTTGTGGCTGCAATTTACTTTCACCCGCTGTAGGTGCCTGCTTTTTCGGCTTTCGGAGCTTACCAACGCAGTTTTTGACTGCATCCACAGCATCAAAAAAGCCAGGGATAAATCGGCACAGCACCAGCTGGCACTGGATCAACCAGCGGTGCACAATATATACCGCCCGGGGGGCGATTGGTTCCATCAGCGATATTACTTTTTTATCTTTTGATAAGATTTGCGGCCCCAGCACGGCAAAATGGTGTTGCTGATAATCTGCACAGATCCTGGACAAAAAGTCATCCTGCGTTAAAAGGGTATCGTTGTTGATCAGGCAGATGAAATCACTGTTGAGTGTTTTTTTTGCAAATTCAAATCCGACATTATTACCCCGTGCAAAGCCCAGGTTTTCCGGGTTCAGGATCACATAAATGTTTTCTGCCCCCTGGTATAGTTGCTGCAATTCGCGCCCGGTTCCATTTGCGGATGCGTTATCCACAATCACGATAGAAACCTTCATCGGCTCCGTTTTTGTTTTTTTCAGGATAGACGCAACGCAGTCTATGGTCTCCTGCTTTGCCATATAATGCAGAATCACAAATGCAAATTCAGGGTATTGGCTCATCAAGGTTATCCCTTTCCATTTTTACTCTTCCCGGTACAGTCTATAATAAATCACCGACCCAGATTCTCCTACCGACACAACATGGCGCGAATCAAAGGAATAGTACTGCCACAATTCCGATGTAGCTTCCCATTCATTATCCAGAACATGCGGGGTACAGATCAGTACCGCCCGCTGCGGGATGTTACCTTGTTGCAGCAGCTCCTTAAAGTCTGTCTGGTACAGCACTTTGATTTCGCAGGTGTTTTTGCTTTCTTCCATCACGCGCTTATGCTGCTTTTTGTCCCAATAATAGGTGTCCCGGATGCCCTGGATCGCAGCGGCCCGCGTTCCCTTTTCATACGATCCCCACATAATCAGCACGGTGTTTTCATCATAGCCGATATTGGAGAGTATTTTATCATATGCCTTATCCAGGTAGGTATATTGATTGTTGTAAACCGTAATATCTGCCTGCAGCGAAGGATAGCCGGACCAACCAGTTGTCACCATCGGAAATGCTGATTCTGTGTTTACCTTCGGGAACACAGCCTTGGTAACAGGGTCTACTGTGTAGTACGACTGAACCAGCATAATAACGCACAGCTGCCCTATCACAAGGTTGCATACCGTTTGCTCTGTTATGGTCCACATAACAAAAATTACGCAGACAAGCGCCAAAATGTATTCAACAACAACATTGTAACGCGGGTTATTATATGTCAGATAAATACAGCTAAAAACAATAAATGCAGCCGCGGCCCCGATTGCGCAGCAAATTTCCTCGTTTTTCAGCAACAGGTAGCGCAGCCTTTGCTTTTTGCCAAAAGCAGCTGCCAACACGCAGTACAATATCAAAAGTGCCAATACCCAATAAAAGTTCAGCAGGAAAAAAGTTTGCAGTTTCAGCAAAACATAGTCCCACTGCCATTTGAATACGTTGTGCAGCCCGCTCTTGCTGATGCCTGTGCCCCAACTGGATTTACCAAAAAGGAGCTGCAGGGCACGCATCAGCAAAAAGGCTCCACCGTTGCCCAGCAATATCCACATGGCTTTTTCTTTCAACAGTGCCAGTCCCCTATCACGGAAGCTGCCGTGCTGGTGCAGGAATTTTTGCAGCACACACATCACACCGTAGCCCGCAAGGCAGATGACCCCTGTTTCCTTTGTGGTTGCCAGCGCCAGTGCCCAAAAAAGCATCAGCAGATATTGCTGTTTGATATGGCTGTACAGCAGGAATACCAAAAAGAGCATAATGCCATAATCCAGACTTATACCGGAAAAGGTCCCCAGGGTAAGCGGCATGCACCAAATCAGGAATGCTGCAAGCAGCAGCTGCAACGATGTTTTACGCTTTACCGCATGGCGGAGTATCCCCCAGGTGCAGCAGAAGCCCGCAAACGACAGAAGCAGGTTTACAGCATAAACGCCCTGTGCCGCATTCGGCCAGATAAAATACCCCATGGCCAAGAACAGCGCATACCCCAGGCTGACATGCCCTGCAAGGAAAAAGTTATTGATAAGTGATGGAAAATCATACTCATAATTTTCGCAGGCTTTGCGCAGGGCCGCAAAGTATGTTTCAGAGTCCCAGCGCGGCAGAGTATCAAACTGCGCCAAACGTATGACAATAAAAACGATTGCCACCAGCAAAAAGGCTTTATCGATCGGCAGGGCAAGTTTGCCTTTGCCTTGTTTCAGTCTGTTCCATACAGCCAGCCCCAGCATTACTGCGCACAGGATTGCAAACATCACGCTGACGGCAATATAGGGGGCATTCCTTACATTGGTATTGCAGGTGGTAAACAGTGCCGTCATGCAAAAGGCCGTCAGAATCCCCGCAACAAGCGCAAGCTGCCCCCATACTGCGTTCTGCTTCATGAAATCAATCCTTATCTTTTTAATACTTTAGACCGGTTATTTTATTATGCCTTGCCCAGTTTTGCCGCCTGTCTGCTGGAGTTCAGCAGCATGCGGTCCGATGCGATTTTGAATACATGCACAAAAACATCGTGCGGCAGGCAGCGGTAAAGAATTTTTTCCACCTGGAACTGGAACGCGTTTGCTTTGCACTCCTGCTTTTCGTAATTGCTCCAAGGGGACTGCTTCAGGTAGCTGTCAAACATTTTGGTGCAGGGGTTCACAGAATTTTTGTGCCAGGGGGACATACTTGCAAATTTCTCATAATGTGCAATGGTCGGGTGTTTGCATGCTTCCTGAATTTCATCAAAGCCATAATAGGGGGCAACATTCTTAAAGCAATTTGCATACCCCTTGGCGCTGCACAAAAAGTGAATGCACTGCACGTTATACTGAAGCGGCAGTGTATAAACGTTATCTTCCAGCACGACGTTCAGATAATCCTGATCCACCGTACCGAACACGCGCCCCTGCTGGGCAAAGGCAACAATTTTTTCAATGCAGTGCTGTGCTTTCCACTGTTCCGCATCAAACAGAATTATGCCGGAATTGTAATAATAGGCGCTTTCTTTCATTCCGATGTCCAGCTTATATTCGTTGGAGATGATGGAGTCTGCCACCATGCCGATCGGCCGGCCCTGCATGTTTACTGCGCACAGGCCCGCCAGTGAGCCAGCAATAATTGTATCGCAGTCAATGTACAGCACAGTTTCTTCCGGGATATCATCAATTGCAAAAATCTTCATCAGGGACATATTATTTTTACGGAATCCCTGATATTCCGGCATCCCCGATTCCTTGATTTTACGCCGGATCTTTGCTGCATCAATCAGAATCAGCTTCCGGTTAAAGCTTTCGCACTGTTTTTTCAACTTTTCAATGTTTTCCTGGCTGATATCAATATTGACTAGGTAAACATTCAACTCTTCCAGCGCCGTATTGTTTGCCAGCAGGGATTGAAGCGAGGTTCCCAGATACGGTGCAAAGGTATCATTGCTTTGGTAAAGCACATTCAGTTTCTGCATGTTTACTCCTTCACAGCCTCAAGAATCACCTGTGCCATATAGTCGATCATCTCATCGGTCATGCCGGGGTACACGCCGACCCAGAAGGCGTTGTTCATGATAAAGTCAGTGTTGGTCAGCTCCCCTGCCACGCGGTAGGCGTCGGTGCCGCGGATCTGGTCAAAGCAAGGGTGCTTGATCAGGTTGCCGCTGAACAACAGGCGGGTCTGGACATTGTGGTCCTCAATATAGCGGGTCACGGCGTTGCGGTCCAGGCCGGATTCCGGCTTGACCGAAATCAGGAAGCCGAACCAGGACGGGCGGCTGTTGGCGGCCGGTTCCGGCAGGATCAGCTTATCGGCGGCCGGTTCCAGGGCTGCACGCAGGCGGTCCCAGTTATGGCGGCGGCGCTCGATAAAGCTGGGGAACTTTTTCAGCTGCTCGCAGCCGATGGCGGCCTGCATATCGGTCACTTTCAGGTTATAGCCAAAGTGGCTGTAAACGTACTTGTGGTCATAGCCTGCGGGCAGTTCGCCATACTGACCGTCAAAGCGGTGGCCGCAGAAGTTATCATGGCCGGACGGGCAGATGCAGTCGCGGCCCCAGTCGCGGTAGCTCTTGATCAGGCGGTTCAGCAGCGGGCTGTTTGTATACACGCAGCCGCCCTCGCCCATCGTCATGTGGTGCGGCGGGTAGAAGCTGGAGGTGCCGATATCGCCCCAGGTTCCGGTAAAGCGGGTTTCGCCGTTGATGGTGTACTGGGTGCCCAGGGCATCGCAGTTATCCTCCACCAGCCAGAGGTTATGGGCATCGCAGAAAGCTTTGACGGCGGACAGGTCAAACGGGTTGCCCAGGGTATGGGCGATCATGACTGCCTTGGTCTTGGGGGAAAGAGCGGCTTCCAGCTTGGTCACATCAATGTTGTACTGCGGCACGGTCACATCCACAAACACTGGCACAGCGCCATACTGCAGCGCCGGGGTGACAGTGGTGGGGAACCCGCATGCCACAGTGATGACCTCATCGCCCTTTTTGATCTGGCGGTCGCCCAGTTCCGGGGCGGTGAGCACCATAAAGGCAATCAGGTTGGCGGAGGAGCCGGAGTTGACCAGGTTGGCGAACTTTACGCCGATCCACTTGGCAAACTCTTTTTCAAATTCATCCGCAAAGCGGCCGGTGGTCAGCCAGAAATCCAGCGTTGCATCGGTCAGGGCGCACATTTCTTTTTCATCAAACACGCGGGATGCATAAGTAACGCGGTCGCCGGGCTTGAAATCCGTCTTTTTCTCCTTAAAGTCATGGTAATATTCTGCCACCAGCGCCTTGATCTGCTCACGGGCTTCGGCCTCATTGCTCCAATTTGCCATTGTCTGCTCCCTTACTCACTCAAAAATTCCTTGATCTCTTTGTCCATCTCCGCCGGGATATCCCCGCCGGAAAGCCATACCTTGCTGAACGCAACGGTCTTTTGCATACATTCCGCCATATGCCAGCGCGGTTTCCAGCCGAAGGTGGATTTCAATTTGCTGCAATCCAGCTTCAAAAAGTTTGCTTCATGCGGGGCGTTTGCCTCAGCGTGGTTTTCCCATGCAGCACCATCGCCCCACGCCTGGCAGAACAGGTCTACCAAGGTGCCGGTCGTCACACAGTCGCAGTCATCCGGGCCGACATTATAATAGCCGGCGTACCGGTTATCCTCATACTGGCGCTGGGCGATCAGCAGGTACGCCGCCAGCGGTTCCAGCACATGCTGGTATGGGCGGGTGGAATACGGGTTGCGCACACCGATGCTCTCCCCTTTTGCCATCGCGCGCACGCAGTCCGGGATGATGCGGTCATTGGCAAAATCGCCGCCGCCAATCACATTACCTGCGCGGGCAGTGGAGATGGCCACGCTGCCATCCGCAAAAAAGCTGTTTTTATAGCTGTGGGTCACCAGCTCCGAGCAGCTTTTGCTGTTGGAGTAGGGGTCGAAGCCGTCCAACGGTTCGTTTTCGCGGTAGCCCCAGCACCATTCATTATTCTGGTACACCTTATCCGTTGTTACGTTCAGCACAGAGCGCGGCGGGGTTTGGGCGGTACGCACACATTCCAACAGGTTCACGGTGCCCATCACATTGGTTTCATAGGTATAGCGCGGGTCCTTGTAGCTGTCCCGCACAATAGGCTGAGCCGCCAGGTGCAGCACAATTTCCGGCTGGGCGGCATCAAAGGCCGCTTTCAGGGCAGCAAAATTGCGGATATCACCGATCACGCTGGTCATTTTGCCTTCCAGCCCTGCCAGAGAGAAGAGGTTGGGGGTTGTGGGCGGTTCCAGGCTGTAACCCGTTACCACCGCACCGACCCCCACCAGCATGCGGCAGAGCCAGCTGCCCTTAAAACCGGTATGCCCGGTTACAAACACGCGTTTGCCGCGGTAAAATTCCAAGTTCATTGTTGGTTCCACACTTCCCAGGGCGCACAGCCAGACGCCCACATTTTTTCCAGCATACTTTTTTCGCGCTCGGTATCCATGCACTGCCAGAATCCGCGGTGCACATAGCTCATCAGCTGGCCTTTGGCTGCCAGCTCGCGCAGCGGGGTCTGCTCAAAAATGGTATCATCGCCGCTGATGGTATCAAACACTTCCGGTTCCAGCACCATATAGCCCGCGTTGATGATAGCCCCATCGTTGACGTTTTTTTCACGGAACGCCTGTACAGTGTTATCTTGGCCGATATCCAGCACGCCTTTCTGCTGTTCCTGCACAACGGCGGTCAGGGTTGCCAGCTTGCCATGCTGCTTATGGAACTTGACCAGTTCGGCAATGTTCACATCGCAGACGCCATCACCATAGGTCATCATAAAGGTTTCGTTGCCGATATATTTCTGCACCCGCTTGATGCGGCCGCCCGTCATCGTGTTCAGGCCGGTATCCACCACCGTCACGCGCCACGGCTCGGCGTGCTGGTCATGCACGATCATCTCGTTGCCCTGGGTGAAGTCAAAGGTCACATCACTGGTATGCAGGAAATAATCCGCAAACCACTCCTTGATCAGATGCTGTTTGTACCCGGCGCAGATCACAAAATCATTAAAGCCATAGTAAGAATACTCTTTCATGATATGCCACAAAATGGGCATACCGCCGATTTCGATCATCGGTTTCGGCTTGAACTTACTTTCTTCCGAAATGCGCGTGCCATAGCCACCGGCAAGAATTACAACTTTCATATTTTTCACTCCCGTAAGCCTGCAGCGGAACCCTGCTTGCAGTCCCGCAAAAACTGTCCGTCCCATCGCCGCCGGACAGTTTGGTACACACCTACCCTATTTTATTATCGCTATAATATTAAAGTATATCATTTTCGCGTATTCAGTGCAACCGTTCCAGGAAACTTATCACACCTAGTAGGCCTGCTTTTTATTCCGCGTTTTGCTCTTTGTTATCACATTTTAACGCCGCTTTTGTTGCCGCTGTGCAAACAATATTCTTTAGGCAACACCGCACAATTCCCGCCTTGCGGCTTAAGCACTGCTCCGGCAGCTGCGGCACGGCATCTGCGTTGCCAAAATGCTCGATAATGTCGGG
>ERZ1026880.334-NODE-334-length-24753-cov-13.103693_pt1 | contig 24753 bp, 26 predicted proteins | sample MGYA00380170_ERZ1026880 | MGnify/ENA primary metagenome ERZ1026880 (study PRJEB33269, sample SAMEA4719806) | human gut metagenome | biome: human-associated habitat; feature: organic feature; material: feces | place: Cameroon | collected 2013-10 ...
ATATATATATATATATATATATATAATAAAAATATTATACTTTATAAGTGAAAATAGTAATATTATTATATTTTTGTTTTGCTTATAATACAAATGTTTTTGTTTAGAGAAGATTGCATGAAAACATGCAGAAAGAGGGGTTATGGCAAACATCTTAACAGACATTCTTGCGATTATTGGCGTTGTCTTGAACGGACTTCCACAAGGATTATTGGCTTTGACATTCGGATTTGCATCCATTCCAACAGCGATGGCTTTTTTCATTGGTGCACTTGGTAATACAATTACGCAAAGCGTAGCACCTATTTCTTTCCAGGCTGAAACAATTACGTATGCGGGAAGTGCAGGAAAAGATCGTTCTGAACGTTGTACAATGATTTTCTTTGGTGCTGTGATTATGACAGTGATTGGTGCTTTTGGCTTATTGACAAAAATCGTTGATTTTGTAGGCGAAGATATTTCATTCGGTATGATGGCTGGTGTTGGTATCATCTTGACAAAAGCTGCAATTGATATGATCAAGAAAGATAAATTAGCGGGTGGTGTATCATTAACTGCTGCACTAGTTACGTATTTCATTACTAGAAATAATCCAAATACTTTGGTGTATACAATTGTTATTTCTGTCGTTGCTTCCTGTATTGCGAATGCAATCTTCAAAAAAGATAAAGAAAATATAGTGGTAGTTGATGATAAATTTATTCGTCAGAAATTCACAATCAATGCAAATGTGATTATGGGAGCACTTGGTATGGTTTGCTTGAATATTGGTTCAAATATTTCATTTGGTTCTATTACAGCGAGTATGGCTACAAGTGGAAATTATAATGTTGACCACTTAACAGTTATTTCCTCTTTAGCAGATATGGGTTCTTCCTTCTTTGGTGGAGCACCTGTAGAATCTATTATTTCTGCAACTGCAAGCGCACCTCATCCAGTATGGGCTGGTGTAGCAATGATGGTCATTATTGGTTTGATTCTGATTACTGGTATTTTACCTAAGATCAGTAAATATGTTCCAGCTTCTTCAATTGCGGGTTTCTTGTTTGTTCTTGGTATCTTCAAGACAGTTGCATTGGATGCACCTGCTGCTTTAGCAGCAAATGCTGCTGTTGGCGGTTCTACACTTGTTGTAACTGCAGTTACAAACCCATTCTTAGGCATGCTTGCGGGTATTGTTGTAAGAATGCTTGGTATTTAAGCTGAGTGATGGAGGAAAGCATGAAAGAATATTCAATGGAATTATGTGGTGTTGAAAGAACACTGCCATTTATTCCAATCAATGAAACAATGGCTTTTGCTAGTTTTGTTATCTTAGGTGATACAGAACTTGTATCAGCATGTGCACCAAAGCTGGCGGAAATGATTGGTGATGTGGATGCAGTTTTAACTGCAGAAGCAAAAGGCATTGCATTAGCGTATGAAGTTAGCAAGTGTCTTGGGCTGAAAGAATTTATCGTTGCTAGAAAAAGTGAAAAATCATACATGAAGAATGTTGTTTCAGCATCTGTACATTCTATTACAACTTCTGGAGAACAACATTTATATCTTGATGGTGTGGATGCTGATAAGATTCGTGGAAAGAGAATCTGTATTATTGATGATGTTATTTCTACGGGGGAATCATTGCATGCATTAGAAGTACTTGCACAGAATGCACAAGCAGTCATTGTTAAAAAAGCAGCTTTGCTTGCGGAAGGAAATGCCGCAAATAGAGACGATATTGTGTTTTTGAAGAAATTACCATTGTTTTCTAAAGCAGAAGATGGTTACGTTGAAATTACTGAATAAATGAATTAGAGTCTATAAACTTGATGTTTATGGACTTTTTTTTATAATTTGAGTAGAAAAGTATTGACCTTATACTTTGTAGAAGGTCTAGGATCTGGTTGTCGAAAGATGGAGGCAACAAAATGAATATCAAAGAAGTTGAAAAAATCACAGGTATCTCAAGTCAGAATATCCGATTTTATGAAAAATGTGAACTTGTTCAACCTGTACGGAATGCAAATAATGGATATCGCGAATATAACGCAGAGGATATTCGAAAACTAAAGATCATTAAAATGCTGCGTATGATTGATATGCCTGTGGAACAAATCAAATTAATACTGCATGAGAAAAAAGATTTGAATCAATCACTGGAAGACCAAGAATATTTATTGAAGCAAAAACTAACAGAAACAAAATATGCAATTGAAGTGTGTAAAAAAATCAAAGAATCCAGTCAGACACTCAATGATATTAATGTAGATGAATATCTAGAGAGTATGTCAAAAGAGCCATCTCATTTCTTCAAAAACTGGATCAATGACTATAAAGATGTCATTCAGCATGAACATGAAAGAGTTTTTACATTTACTCCGGATACAGAAATCACAGATCGCTATAGTTTTGCAAATGCATTATATGCATATGCAATGAAAGAAAACAAAGAATTAATAATTACAAAAGAAGGAATGTATCCTGAATTCGTGATGGATGGCGTTACGTATACAGCAGAAAGAAACTATACACGTGTTGCTGGGATACCAGTAGCTGTGATTCGATGCACAAGAAAATATAGTGATGAAAAAGAATATAAGCATGGTCGTAAAAAATGGATCAGAATCCTGCGTATTTTCTGGCCTGCAATCTTGTGGATGGTATTTATTCTTGTTACAAGAGGATCAGACTTGTTTTCTTCGAAAGAAGGAATCATTATTATCATTGCATTTCTGATTTTGAGTGGTGTGATGTCAGCCTTGAATTATTTCTTATACTGGAATCGGGATTATTCATATGAAGACAAAAAATGAATTCGCTTTCAAAATAGTAAGAAAATCTAAAATATTCATTAAAAATAGATAATTTTTCATAATTTTGATGTGAAGAATATGTGTATAATATGTGTAACAAAGTTATTCGGATTGTTACTGAAGAAGGCAAAACCAGATATCGATGTGCTAGTTTTAGAGTACGTGTATCTGGTTTTTTCGTTATAATAATCCTGATAAGTTTGAAAGGGTAGATATGATTGTTGATAGAGTGATTAACAATAATATCGTTTCTACAATTGATGATGAAGGTGCTGAACTCATTTTAATGGGTAGAGGTCTTGGCTTTGGCACGAAAAGTGGAAATGATATTGATGAAAGCAAAGTGGAGAAAATCTTTAAATTAGAGGATCGAAATGATGCTGAGCAGTTAAAGCAGTTGTTACTTCGTGTGCCTTTAGAAGAAGCAGAAGTTGTAGGGGATATTGTTAGTTACGCAAAGGAAAAGATTGCGGTGAACTTAAACTCTAGTGTGTATGTAACATTAACAGATCACATTAACTTCGCAATTGAAAGACAAAAGCAGAACATTGATTTTACAAATCCATTATTATGGGAAATCAAACGTTACTATCCTTCAGAGTTTCTCGTTGGATGTTATGCACTTGATCTGATTAAACAAAGATTTGATGTGCAATTGACAGAAGATGAAGCTGGATTTATCGCATTGCACTTTGTGAATTCAGAGTACGATACATCGATCTCAGATGCAGCGAAATTCCCAACAGAAATTCATAAAATCCTGGATTTGATTCATCATGAATTTAATCTTAAGGTTGATGAAAAATCTTTGAACTATGAAAGATTACTGACACATGTGAAGTTCCTTCTGCAAAGAGTATATCGAAATGAGATGCTGAAAGATGAAGATCTGTTGATCATTCAGACAATCAAACGACAGTGTGAAAAAGAATTTGATTGTTGCAGAAAGATATCTTCTTCTATAAAAGAAGCAACAGGAAAAGAACTGACAGAAGCAGAAATGGTTTATATGGCAATCCATATTCGCAGATTGCTAAATACAAATAAGGAGTGAAACAAATGTTTAATTTTTTCAAGAAAAAAGAAACAAAGTATTCAGTATACGCAGTTGCAAACGGAACAACAGTAGCATTGAAGGATGTACCAGATCCAACATTCGCAGAAGAAATGATTGGTAAAGGTGTTGCAATTATTCCGACAGATGGAAAAGTTGTTGCTCCAGTAAGCGGTACAGTCTCAATGGTATTTCCAACAAATCATGCCGTTGGATTGGTTGATGAAAATGGTGTTGAAGTATTGGTACACATTGGTATTGATACAGTCAGCATGAAGGGTGAAGGCTTCACTGGTCACGTAAAACAGGGTGATACAGTGAAGGCTGGAGATCTAATGATTGAAGTTGATCTAGATAAGGTAAAAGAAGCTGGATTCAACACAATTATTCCAGTTATTATTACAAATACACCTAGCTTTACAGCAGTTGAAGGACTTGCTGGTAAAGATGTAAAGGTTGGAGATGAAGTAATCTCCATCACAAAGTAAGTATACAAAGCGTAGATATTTACGTTTGAGTATAAAAAAGGGAATTAAGCATTCAAAAGAAGAAAAGGAGAGTGGAATAATGAAATTTCTACAAAAATTAGGTAAAGCGTTAATGCTTCCTGTAGCATGTCTTCCTATCTGTGGTATCTTGATGGGTCTTGGATATGCATTATGCCCATCTACTATGCAAGGCGGAGACGTTGTTGGTCTTTTACAGCAGATCGGTTTCTTTCTAGTTAAGGCAGGTGGCGCAGTCATCGATAACATGGCTTGGCTATTCGCTATCGGTATTGGTGTCGGTATGACTGATGACCATGATGGAACTGGTGCATTAGCTGCATTAGTATCATGGCTTATGATCACTAACTTACTCGCTGTTGGTACAGTCAGCACAATCATGACATTGGATGAAATCGCAACAATCGCATTTAGTAAGATTGCTAACCCATTCATTGCTATTCTTGCTGGTATCATCGGTTCTACATGCTATAACAAGTTCAAGAACGCTAAACTTCCTGACTGGTTAGCTTTCTTCTCTGGTAAGAGATGTGTTGCTATCGTAGCTGGTGTTGTTTCAATTCTTGCTTCTGTAGTTCTATTATTCGTATGGCCTATCTTATTCAATGGCTTAGTTGCATTAGGTAATGGTATTGCTTCTATGGGTTACTTTGGAGCTGGCTTGTATGCTTTCTTCAACAGATTACTCATCCCTACAGGTCTACATCACGCATTAAACAACGTATTCTGGTTTGATACAATCGGTCTTGGTGACCTTAATCACTTCTGGGCTGGTGATACAACAGCTTCTGCTAATCTTTCTTGGGATCTCGGTATCTACATGTCTGGATTCTTCCCATGTATGATGTTCGGTATTCCTGGTGCTGCTCTAGCTATGATTCAGACAGCTAAGGATAACAAAAAGAAGATTGCTATTGGTATCGTTATGTCTGCAGCTATCTCCGCATTCGTATGTGGTGTTACAGAACCATTCGAATTCGCATTCATGTTCTTAGCACCTGCTCTATATGTTGTATATGCAGCTTTATATGGTATCTTCACAGTCATTACATGCTTCGTAGGATTCAGAGCTGGTTTCAGCTTCTCTGCAGGTCTAACTGACTTAATCTTCTCTGCTTCTTTACCAGCAGCTCATAATACTTGGATGATCATTCCTTTAGGTATCGCAGCATTCTTAGTATTCTACTTCGTATTCAAGTTCGCTATCCTCAAGTGGGATCTTAAGACACCTGGTCGTGAAGACGATGATGATGAAGCAGATGATGCTGAAAAGAGCGCTACACTTGCTAACAATGACTTCACAGCAGTTGCTCAGACAATTCTTGAAGGTCTTGGCGGAAAAGAAAATGTTGTTACAATCGACAACTGCATCACAAGACTTCGTTTAACAGTTAAGGATGATAGCCTTGTTGATGATAAGAAAATCAAGTCTGCAGGAGTTTCTGCTGTTATGCACCCAGGCAAGAACAATGTACAGGTAGTTATTGGTATGCAGGTACAGTTCGTTGCTGATGAATTCAAGAAACTTTGCAAATAAGTTAAGTATTATTGCTTAATAATCCCTTTCATTTTAGGAAAAGGCTATAACAGTAGAACAGATTGTTCAAAGCTGTTATAGCTTTTTTAAAGGAAGGATGGGTTATATTTAAAGATTTCAAGCGTATAATGAAATTAACTGGAGGAATACATATGATTATTCAAAGTAAAAGAGTTTGGATTGCTGGACAGTTTATGCCAGCGCAAGTGAAAATTGAGGATAAGAAAATTATCGATATCTATCCATATGGTACAAATGCAGTGGATATTGACTATGATAATGATAGAATCCTTCCTGGATTTATTGATATCCATACACATGGTTACCATACATGGGATACAAATGATGGTACACCTGAAGGCCTTCGTCACTGGATGAAAGAAATCACTTCTGAAGGTGTAACGAGTATCTGCCCTACAACAATTACACAGAGTCATGAAGTATTATCAAATGCATTGAAGAATGTTGTTAGAGTTGTTGAAGAAGGATATGAAGGTGCAGAAATTATTGGTATTCACTTTGAAGGACCTTATCTGGATCAAAAGTATAAGGGTGCACAGCCAGAACAGTATTGTGTTGCACCAAATGTTGAAGAATTTAAGCAATATCAGGAAGATGCAAAGGGCATGATCAAAGTTATTACGATGGCTTGTGAACATGATAAAGATTTTGCATTAACTGAATATTGTGCACAACATGGTGTATTAGTTTCTCAAGGGCATTCTGGTGCTACTTTTGAAGAAGCTAGAATGGCAATTGCACATGGTGCTATGTCAATGACGCATGTATTTAATGGTATGACACCATTCCATCATAGAAATCCTGGATTGGTTGGTGCTGCGATGCGTTTTAGAGATGTATATGGTGAAGTTATCTGTGATGGATGTCATTCTGATGTGAATTCTTTGAATAACTTCTTCATGGCTAAAGGAAGAGATCATGTCATTATGATTACTGATGCTTTAATGGCTAAGGGTTGTCCAATTGGAAGCAGAATGATGTTTGGTGGGCAGGAAATTGAAGTATACCCTGATGGTTCTGCACATCTAGTAGAGGCTAAGAATTTAGCTGGCAGCACATTGCGTGTTAACCGTGGGCTTCAGATCGTTATTGAGCAGGCTGGTGTTCCTGTAGATTATGCAATTAATGCATGTACATTAAATCCTGCAAGAGCATTAAAGATTGATGATCATAAAGGAAAGATCTGTACAGGATATGATGCTGATCTTGTGGTATTGAATGACAACTATGATGTTGTACAGACTTATGCAAGAGGAAAAGCTTGTAAATAAACGATAAATTTCTAAGCATGTATTGCGTTGTATGATGCGATATGTGCTTTTTTTTGTTTCTATAAAAATCAAAGAAAATGCTTTAATTATTGTATTCTTTTTAGAAATTCTTTCATTTACACTGATTCATGGAGAAGGAAATTTCCTAACTGCTAGGAAAAATGTAACCAAAGCATATCAGGAAATCGTTTTACAATGCATATATGAAAACAAGACAAATTAAAATTGTTGATATTTTAAGTGAGAGAAAAGACTGGGTAACTGGAAAAGAACTTTCAGCGATTCTAGAAGTATCTGATCGAACAATTCGTAGTGATATTAATGCAATCAATTGTGAATTAAAAGATGCAATTGAAGCGAGTGTTCGCTATGGCTATCGTTTGAAAGAAGATGCTTCTGGAGTGAATCAAATACAGAATGATGATCTGATACCACAGTCATTAGAAGAACGCTGTAATTTTCTAATCAAACGTTTATTCCGCTATAAAAAAATAAACATCATTGATTTGCAGAATGAAATCTATTACAGCACATTTACAATTCGTAATGATATCAAACATATTCGTAAAATGTTAGAAGCGTATCCAGATTTATCGATTGTTGAAAATGGTGAAGTCATTTCTTTGCAAGGCAGTGAAGAAAGCAAACGACAGTTTCATAAAGATATTCTTGTACATGAAACAAAAGGTGACTTTATTAATATCAATAAGATTGCTGGATTATTTCCGGATTTCGATTTATTGAGAGTGTCCAAAGTTCTAGAGGAAACTTTAAATACATACAATTACAAATTGCGTGCAGAAACAATTCCTATGTTAATGATTCATATTGGTGTAGGAATTCAGAGAATGATGGATTTCAATTGTGTTGATATGGGTGCTGATGATGAGCGTATCAAAGGGACAGTTGAGTATCAGATTGCACATGAATTTTTTACTAAGATTACGAAATTTCTGAGATGTGAAATCAATGAGAATGAAATTGTTTTACTGGCAAGACTTTTGATGGGAAGGCAACATAATCGATATATCAGTGATATAAGTCTTCTGGATAACTCAGTTGTCTTACTGAATCGAATTATTGTTGGTATTAATGAAGTGTATGATGTTGATTTCTCAAATGACGAGTTCTTCAAAGATGGCTTATTGATTCATATTCAGCATCTTCTAAAACGACTGGAGACAAATACAACAATTCAAAATGTGTATCTGCATGATGTGAAAAAACAATATCCGATGGTATTTGATGTCAGTGTCTTTGTTGGAAAGATCATCGAAGATTATATGCATGTAACGATGGTGGAAGATGAAATTGGTTTTCTGGCAATTCATTTAGGTGCAGCATATGACAGACTGAATCTTCGTCAGCACTATTATCATGCGGTATTGATTCAGCCAAACAATCAATTGATGACAAGCATGTGTGCAGATAAAATCAAACATCGCTTTGGAGATCGACTGGTCATTGATGCTACTGTAAGAGTGTATGAAGAAAATGTTATTAAGCGATTAAAACCAGACATCATTATCAGTACAGTGAATGTAAAGCATACATTGGATATTCCGACGGTCATCATAGGCATGTTCTTTAATGAAGATGATGAATATAAAATATTCCGTTTAATCAATGATCTTGATCATCAGCGACAGGCGCTAGAGTTTAGTGATCAGATGCAGCATTTATTGACAGATGAATTCTTCTTTAAGGATTTAGAATGTGAATCTTATGAAGATGTTATCAATCAGCTTTGCGATGCATTATATGGTGCAGGCAGAGTCAGTGAAGTATTTAAGGAATCTACATTTGAAAGAGAAAAAATGGCATGGACTTCATTGAGCTATGGATTTGCGATACCGCATCCTCTGAAGTATTCTACGATTAAAACAACTGTTGCGGTTGCTTCTTTGAAAAAACCAGTACAATGGGGAAATTTTAAAGTTAAATTTGTAATGCTGTTAGCAGTAAAAGAAGAAGATAAAGATATCTTACGTATCTTCTTTGACTGGTTCTCTAATGTCTGTGATGATCCAGTATTGTTATCACAGATTACAGTTGCGCAAAACGTAAATGAATTGATGGAATTAATGACAAAGTAGGTAGATATATGGCAAAAAGAAAAGTAATAAAAAAAGCTCCATTAAACAAAAGAATCTTCGCATTTCTGATTGACTGGTATTTTGGATGGGTATTTGCGGCAATCCCAGTTGGATGGCTGTGGAATGTTCTGACAAGAGAAAAGACAATCAATACAGATATTCTGCTATTTGAAAAACCATATGGTTTGCTGGCTGGTGTATTGGGAATCTTATTTGGGATTGTTTATTATTACGTAATTCCTTTGAAGTTTGAAGGGCAGACGCTTGGCAAGAAATTCCTATCACTAAAAATTACAGATGAAAATGGAGAAACATTGAATGCAAAAGATCTAGCAAAAAGACAGATTGTTGGCTTGCTGCTTTTAGAGAGTCCATTGATGCTTGCGGGAAATTATGTAACGCAGATGATAACGATGTACACGTTTGATGTAGCTGGAACGGTATTGAATTGGGTGAAAGTGGCTATTTTGATCATTTCCTGTTATATGGTTGTGAAAAAAGGTACAGCCATTCACGATATTATTTCACATAGCATGGTAATAGAAAAGTAAAGGAGGATATGTTATGGAAGATATGGAATTAGTTTGTTTTAAGATTATTTCTGCAGTAGGAGAAGCTAAGAGTGATTATATCCTGGCAATCGAAGAAGCTGAAAAGGGTAACTTCGAACGTGCAGAAGAATTGATTGCAGAAGGTGATGCTTGCTATACAAGAGGACACCAGGTACATGCTTCTTTAATTCAGCAGGAAGCTAGCGGCGAAAAAGTTGAAGTTGTATTACTTTTGATGCATGCTGAAGACCAGTTGATGGCTGCAGAAACAACAAAGCTTTTAGCTACAAAATTGATCAACTTATATAAAAATAAATAAAATATGAAAACTTTTGCTTACGTTGTAAGAAGAGTGTTCGCCTTTGGGACAGACTGGTATATTTCAGCTGTCCTTATTAATTTGATGACAAACGCAATTGGTCATTTTACAAGTGGTGAATATTCTGTACATATTGCATTGGCAATTGCTTCATTGCTTGTTGCATTTGTCTACTATGTTCTTGTTCCATTGAAAGTATGGAAAGGACAGACACTCATGATGCGTGCAATGCATTTAAAAATAGTGGATATCCATGGAAATGAAATTTCATTTTCAAGAACATTTCTGCGTTTCTTTGTTGGATGTTTATTGATTGGTGGTGCATTTTATATTCCATCTGTAAACATTCGAAGTGTATTGATGCTCATGTATCCAAATGAAGCATGGAAGCTCTTCGCATTATTGATCAATGTATTATCTGCATTGGATCTAGGTTTTATTTTACTGCAATGGAGAGATTTTCGCTTATTACATGACTTGATTTTTCGAACAAAAGTCATTGATCTAGTCGCATAGTCACACAAGGAATGTAAGGGGTATCAAAACTTCCTAGCTAATAGGAAATAGATTGTGAAAACAATCACTCTTAAAAATTTATGATATATGCAGAAAGGTTAGGTAATACTATGAAAAGATTTTATTTATTCTGTAATGCAGGCATGTCTACAAGTTTACTGGCAAGCAGAATGCAAAAAGTAGCTGACGCACACAGCTTACCAATCGAAATCAAGGCTTTCTCAGATTCTAACATGGACACAGTAGTTCATGAATACAATCCAGAAGTTATTCTATTGGGACCTCAGGTTAAGCATTTGTATGAAAAAGTAAACGAAAGATATGGTGCAGAACACATCGTTGAAGTAATTGACAGCGTTGATTACGGAAACGTCGATGGAGAAAGAGTTCTTAAGAGAGCTCTCAAACTCTACAAGGAAAAGGGGGCAAAATAAATTATGATGGAAAAACTAGAAAAATTTCTGATGCCTGTTGCCAATGTTTTGTCAAAGAATAAAGTATTGTCAGCAATCAGAGATGGTTTCTTAATTACAGTACCAATTACAATTGTTGGTTCAATCTTCTTGCTTATTTCTAACTTCCCAATTGCGGGATATGAAGAATTCATGGCTGGTATTTTCGGTGCTGGCTGGGATGGATATCTTGGTCGCGTAACAGCAATCTCATTTGACTGTGTTGCTTTATTAGGCGTACTCAGTATCGGTTACTGCTATTCTAGAGAAAAGGGTCTAGAAAACAGAATTGCTGGTGCAGTTGTTGCATTAGTATCCTTCTTGATTATCACACCTCAGTATTCAATGGTTGAAGCTGAAGGTCTTTCTGAAGCAATTAAAGTTAGCGGATTCAAGTTCACATTCCTAGGAACAGCTGGTATGTTCCTAGCAATGATTACAGCGATTGTCGCAGTTGAAATCTTCTCATGGGCAATGAGAAAGAATCTTGTAATCAAGCTTCCTGATGGCGTACCACCAGCAGTTATGGAATCTTTTGCAGCATTAATTCCTGCAGGAATTACAATGATCGTATTCTTCTTATTAGGTATTGTTTTCTCTTTCACATCTTTCGAATATGCTCATTACTTCATTTATCAGGTATTACAGGCACCACTTGTTGGTTTAGGTCGTTTAGGCGGATTTGAAGTTATCTATCAGTTCTTATCCACATTATTCTGGTTCTTCGGTATCAACGGTCCAGCAGTTACAAACACAATCTTCGCTCCTATCCACAAGGTATTAACTGTTGAAAACTACGAAGCAGCTAAGGCTGGTCTTGAAATGACAAACATCTTCACTTCTGGATTCTCAGATTTCTTCTGTAACTTTGGTGGTGGTGGATCCACATTAGCACTCGTTATCATGATGGCTTTCTTCGCAAAGTCAAGTCGTTTGAAGACTCTTGGAAAACTTTCTCTTCCAGCTGGTATCTTCGGTATTAACGAACCAATCATCTTCGGTTTACCAATCGTATTAAACCCATTGATGGCTATTCCATTCATCTTGACACCTGTTGCAAATACAATTCTTGGTTATATTGCTACAGTTACACACATCATGCCAATTACAAATGGTGCACAGCTGCCTTGGACAACTCCAATCGTATTCTCTGGCTGGTTAGTAACAGGAAGCTTCATGGGATCTGTTGTACAGCTTGTTATGTTAGCAATGGACTTCGCTATCTACTATCCATTCTTCCGTATGCTTGATTCTAAGTATTTATCTGAAGAATCTGAAACAAAGAATCAGACAGACGAATTAGATGATCTATCATTCGATGATTTAAGCTTAGACTAAGTGAAAAGATATGAAAGTAATATTGATATTTGACCAGGGCTTAGCTGGAGCCGGTGGAAAAACAAATCCAAATGTCGGATTAACAGCAACAAAGGGCGGAATTGGATTCGCATCCTCTTTACAGCCACACTTCAATAAGATTGATGCACAGGTAGTCGCTACATTATATTGTGGTAATGAATATTTCTTAGCAAACGAACAAGAAGTCGTTACTAAGATGACAGCTATGGTCAAGAAGCTGAATCCGGACTTCGTATTGTGCGGACCATGCTTCCAGTATGCTGACTATGGAAAGATGGCTGCTGAAATCAGTGCAAGTATCTTAACACACACATCCGTTCAATCATGTGCGATGATGAGTAAAGAAGTAAGCGATGTAATCGCTGAATACAAAGACAAAACTCCAATTGTAGTTATGCCTAAAAAGGGCGGAACGGGCTTAAATGATAGTATTGCAAACTTATGTTCATTAATGCAGGCAAGCGTTAATAACAGCGGTGACTTAGCAGAAATTAAAACTAAAGTTTGTTATTAATTATTACAAGGGCCATATGAATCATATGGCCTTTATTTTCGAAGGAGATAAAATGAATTTAGATAGATTAAAAACGTTATGCAGCTGTTGTGGTGTAAGTTCCAATGAACAGGATATTGCTGAAATCATGAAACCGGCATTTGAAGAAAATGCTGATCAAATTGTTAGAGATAATTTAGGCAGTATTTTTGCTTACAAACAAAGCAAGAATGAAAATGCAAAAACATTTATGATTGCCTGTCCAATGGACGAATGTGGAATGATGGTATCTAAAGTGAATGATGATGGTACACTCACATTTATTACATTGGAAGATATTGCGGTATCTTCTTTACTTCACCAGAGAGTAACAATTTTATGTCGTGATCATTCTATGATCACAGGTGTGATTACCAACCGAAAAAATGTTCTAGAAGGTGGAAGTGAAGCAAAGAGCTTGAATGATCTTGTGATTGATTGTGGATATACAGATAAGGCTGATCTTAAGGTATTGCCTGGTGATTTAGTAAGCTATGCTTCTAATTTCTTTGTTGAAAATAATATAGTGTATGCAAAGGCTTTGAATCCTAGAGTACTAAATGAAGTATGTATGGAAGTTGTTGAAAACTTAAAAGAACATGAATTAGATTTCAATTTAGCAATTGGTGCAATGAGTCAATCAACAATTGGTTTCCGTGGAACAAAGACAGCAACATATACAATTCAGCCAGATGCAGCATTGGCATTGTGCGTGTTTGATAATGGAAAGCCAAATGCAAAATTGAATGGTGGCGTTGTTGTTGGAATGTATGATAAAGGTATGATTCCTAGCCAAAGATTAATCAATGATTTCAAGGGATTCACAAGTGCGAATGGATACTTTGGAATGATTGGAAATGATAGTTCTTTTATCCATAAAACAGTGAAAGGCTGCCCAACAGTAGCTGTAGGAATTGCATGTGGCAATACTGGCAGTGCAAATGAAATGGTTGCTATCAATGATATAGATGAGCTTGTTCATACATTAACAGACTATATCCTTCATCTAAATAATGAAATGATTACTGACTTTGGATTTGGAGAACATCATGTCTAATCTAGAATTATTAGATAAAATCAGCAGTGCGGCTGGTATCAGTGGATATGAAGATGAAGTCAGTAACATTGTGAAATCTGAATATCAGAAATTAAATCTTAAGTATTATCAAGATGGAATTGGCAGTGTTGTCGGTGAAAAGTGTGCAGATGAAAATGGTCCTAAAGTGATGATTGCGGCACATATGGATGAAGTTGGATTTATGATCAAATCCATTGATGATCAAGGATTTATCAGACTTCAGCCAATTGGATCATGGTGGAGCCATATGCTTCCTGGACAATGGTTTAAAGTTGTTAATCGCAATGGAAAACAGTTCTATGGACTGATGGGCAGTAGAGCTACACATGGTTTACCGCAAGATCTTAGAAGCAAGACAATGGATATTTCTGAACTGTATCTAGATATGGGTGTAGAAAATAAACAGCAGCTTGTTGATCTTGAAATTGAAGAGGGAAATATGGTTGTTCCAATGCCTCACTTCCAGATCATGAATCATACAGATCGTGTCGTCAATAAAGCATTTGATGATAGAGTTGGTACATATATCATGATTGAAGTTGCAAAGGCATTAGAAAATAAAAAACATACACCTTTGTATCTTGCCAATACAGTACAGGAAGAACCAGGCTTGAGGGGTGCACGTACAGCAACGGATTGTGTCAGACCAGATATCTGTTTTGCGATTGATACAACACTTGCGGGAGATACACCACTGGATTCAAATATCTGTCGTTTAGGGGATGGAGTGGTATTGAGTATGATTGATTCTAACTCGATTGCACCTAGAAAACTTGTTGCGTATGTAGAAGATATCTGTAAGAAATATGACATTCAGCATCAGTACGCTGTATTTAATAAGGGTGGTACAGATTCAGGGAATATTCATAAAACAAATGCAGGTGTTATTAACATGACATTATCGATTCCAATTCGTTATATGCATACAAATTCAAGCATGATCAGCATGAAAGATGTTGAGAATTGTATTATATTATTAACGAAGCTGGTTGAAGAAATCAACGATGAAATATTCGATCAAGTATCGATGAAATAAGGAGATATAAATTATGCATGGAATTATTGCGACTTGGCGTATGGCTAAGGAAGGTATTGAACAAGGATTTGAACAGTTAAATCAGAATGGAAAAGCATCTGATGCAATCGAAACAGCAATTAAAGCTGTTGAAGATTTCCCGTACTATAAATCTGTAGGATATGGTGGTCTTCCAAATGAAGATCAGGTTGTTGAATTGGATGCTGGATATATGGATGGTGATACATTTGATGTTGGTGCTATCTGTGCAATCAAAGATTTTGCAAATCCAATCAGTATTGCTAAAAAATTAAGTGAAGAAAAAGTAAATAATATTCTTGTCAGTTATGGTGCTGAAAAGTATGCACGTGAACATCACTTTGAAGAAAAAGAAATGTTAACAGATCGTGCAAAAGCTTTCTATCGTAAAAAGAAGAAGGAATTGGAACAGCAGGCACAGGAATTAAAGCCGTATGATGGACATGATACTGTAGGCATGGTTTGTCTTGATGAGAATGGTACAGTTGTTGCGGGTACTTCTACAAGTGGCTTGTTTATGAAGAAGCCAGGCCGTATTGGTGACTCTCCATTTGTTGGTTCTGGTTTCTATGCAGATAGTGAAGTTGGTGGTGCAACTGCTACTGGTTTAGGTGAAGACTTGATGAAGGGATGTATTTCTTATGAAATCGTTCGTTTAATGAAGGAAGGTTTAACTCCACAAGAAGCTTGCGAAAAGGCAGTGAATGACTTAGATGCAAGTCTGAAGAAGAGAAGAACAGTTGCGGGTGATTTATCTGTTGTTGCGATGAACAACAAGGGTGAATTTGGATGTGCTACAAATATTGAAGGATTCTCTTTCTCCGTTGCGACAAGTGATGTAGAACCTACAGTTTATCTTGTTACACGTCAAGAAGATGGACATTGCACATTTGAAGTAGCAAGCAAAGAATGGCTTGATGAATATATGCGTGTAAGAATGGCACCGGTTGAAGAATAATGAAAGAGAAAATTATTGCGAAGGTTGCTGAGAATCTTCCATCATTGATTACAGATATTAAAACAATATGTAATTATGATTCTAGAAGAGACACCGCAACAGAAGACTGTCCATTTGGCACAAGAGTTGTTGATTGCCTAAATAAAGCATTAGAGCTTGCTTCTGCTCTTGGATTTGAAGTTGAAAATGTTGGTAATCAGGTTGGTATTGTTTCTTATGGACCAGATACAGAAGACTATATTGCGTGTGTTGGGCATTTAGATGTTGTTGATATTAATGGAACATGGAAAACAGAGCCATTCCATACAACAGAAATTGATGGGTATTTATATGCAAGAGGTGTTCTTGATAATAAAGGACCAATCTTCAGCTGCCTGTATGCTTTGAAGACTTTGAAAGATCTAAATTATGAATTTCCAATCAAAGTAAAGATTATTTTCGGTACAAATGAAGAAACAGGAATGGAAGATATGAAATGGTACTTCAAGGATCATAAATATCCTTTGATGGGATGGACACCTGACTGTAAGTATCCTGTTGTGTATGCAGAACGTGGCAGAGCTGAATTTGCTTATACAACAGAAAAAGAACATATTGATGAATTATTTACATTCATGAATCAGTTTATTTTGAATCAGAGTGATCTATCAATCAGTCTTGGTGTTGATTACAGCAATGAAGAATTTGGCAAGAATCAGGTTCGTAAAGTGGAATTGATGCGTGATGAGGATCAAGTTGGTGTAAGCCTGGTTTCTAGTTATCCTGCTGGATATAGCTTAGAAGAAATGGAAACTGCTTTGAAAAAATTAGAGAGTGAACATTTAAAGGTGAAGCTTCTCAGCAATATTGATCCAGTATATTTCCCTAAAGATACATATTTAGTGAAATCATTAGAAAAAGCATATGAAACGATTATGGATGAAGATGGAAGTGCTGTTACTACTACTGGTGGTACATATGCCAAGGTTGTAAAGAATATCGTCCCATTTGGTCCTAGCTTTAAGGGACAGAAGGGCATTGGACATCTTCCAAATGAATGGATGCGTATCTGTGATATTGAAAAGAATACACAGATCTATGCGTATGCATTATATGAATTGATGCAGGGATTATAATACCCTGCATGGAATGAAGTTTTGATAAAAAGAGGTAGTATGGAAAGAATGATTGAAGTTTGTTGTGGTTCTTATGATGACGCTTTGGCAAGTGAAAGAGGTGGTGCATCGAGAATCGAACTTAACAGTGCTTTATATCTGGGTGGTTTAACACCATCTCTTGCTTCTTTGATTTTGACAAAGAAGAATACAAATTTAAAAGTCATTACAATGGTTCGACCACGTGGTGCTGGCTTCTGTTATACAGAAGAAGAGTTTGAAACAATGTTATGTGATACTCGTTTGATGATGGAAAATGGTGCTGATGGTATTGCTTTTGGATGTTTAACAAAAGATGGTGAAATTGATGTTGAACAGACAAAGCAGATCATCGATATTATTCAAGAATACAATGGTGAAGTTGTATTCCATCGTGCATTTGACTGTGTAAAGAATGCAGATGAAGCAATGGAAATATTGATTTCCTTACATGTGGATCGTGTATTGACAAGTGGTTTAAAAGCAAAAGCAATGTATGGTATTGATATGATTGCACATTTGCAAGAAAAGTATGGTGACAAAATTCAGATTCTTGCAGGTAGTGGCATGAATGCTTCCAATGCGCTTGAAATGATGGAAAAAACGGGCATTTCTCAAGTACATAGTTCATGCAAGAGCTGGAGAAATGATCCAACAACAAGTGGTGAGGATGTGAATTATTGTTATGCTGCTGCACCACATGAAAATGACTATGATGTTGTAAGTGAAGAACTTGTTAGAAAGATTGTGAACAGTGTATGTTAAAAGAACTGAATCAGTATAAGGAATTTAGAAATCTGGTGACACTGTTTGCGGTGATATTGGCAGGATTTATGCAGGCTGCAATCATTCAGATTTTCATGAGACCTTTAAATCTACTGAGTTCAGGTTTTACTGGCGTAGCAATCTTGATTGAGAAAATTACTAGTACTTTTTTTGGATTTACATTTTCAACATCATTAGGTATGTTGGCTTTGAATATTCCAGTTGCTTTATTCTGTAGTAAAAGCATTAGTAAAAGATTTACTTTTTTCTCATTGCTGCAAGTTGCTTTAGCATCATTTTTCTTGAAAGTATTACACTTTGAAGCAGTATTTGATGATTGCTTGTTAAATATTATTTTTGGTGGACTTTTATATGGATTGATGACAGTCATTGCATTAAAGGCAAATGCATCAACAGGTGGAACTGACTTTGTTGCATTGTACATCAGTAATAAGAAAAATAAATCAATCTTCAGTTATGTATTTATATTCAATGCAATCTTATTGATGATATTTGGAATGATGTTTGGCTGGGAAGATGCTGGATATTCTATTTTATTCCAATTTATCTCAACAAAAACAATTGATACTTTCTATAATCGCTATGCGCGTGTTACGCTGCAGATTACTACTGCAAAACCAGATGAAGTTATTAGTGCTCTTGTGAAAAACTATCGTCATGGGTTGAGCCGTGTAGATGGTATTGGTGGTTATTCTAGTAAGAAGATTTCTTTGCTTCATACAGTTGTCAGCAGTTATGAAGTGAGTGATATTGTTGCTTTGATGCGTAGTGTTGATCCACATGTAATTGTGAATGTTATGAAGACAGAGAACTTCTACGGTGGATTCTATTTAAAACCAATTGAGTAATTCTAGTAGAAATAAATTTAACTTTTCCAATCCTTGTTACAAATTCAGATCTCCTTTCTTTCATAAAGCTGTTGTATAGGGATATAGTGAACTGGCTGAATGTATTGATGCAAGCAATACAGGAAGTGCAGTTATATAAAAGAGAAGAACTGTCTGCAAGCGTTCTTCTCTATTTTCTTTATATTTAATAATTATAAAATTGCTGTTGTGATTGTTACCACAAGAGGAATTGTGAATAAACATAGTATTGTTGAAAGACAAACTTGTTCAACAGCTGTAGTATAATCTTTGTCATATTGCTGAGCAAATATAGCAACATTAGAGCCAACTGGACAGGCAGCAGCTAATAATATTGCAATCTTTAATTCATTTGCGCCAAATGGAATGAGTTTTAAAATAACTGCGCTAATACATGGGATTAAAACTAATCTCACGAGACATACATACCATGTTTCTTTTCTTTTTATCATTTTTAACAGTTGTGACTGGGCTAGGTAAATTCCTGAAACAAACATTGCTAAAGGTGTATTAATGCATGTAATATTGCTGATTAATGTGTTTACCATGTCTATGCGAGGAATATTTAGAAAGTAAATTACGATTCCAATGAGCACGGATATTACGATAGGGTTTTTCATAACAACAGATGGTTTCATAACACTTGGATCGTTAGTCATTACATATACACCATATGTCCACTGCAAAAAATTAATGAGTACAATCATGATTGAAATATAGAAAACTGCATTTTCGCCTACGACTGCCTGTACAAGAGGGATACCAATAAATCCTGCATTTGAAAAAGCACTTGAGAAACAGGCAACACCATTTTTCTTTCCAAAAATGATAGTTGAGACTATAACAGCAATTCCCATAACGATAATGGAAACAATGGCTGCATGAATCAATGAATTTGTTTTATCAATTGTTCTTTCTGTCCAGAAACTATTGATAATCACGATTGGAATAACTAAATTCAGTAAAATTTTTCCGATTTCATTACTGCCTGTCAGAGTTACAAATTTCTTTTTATACAAGTAATAGCCAATTGCAATCAAGAGGAACATAATTACAATCTGTTTAAATAAAATGAATGTTATGTTCATTGCTTTTACCAGATTTTATCTTGCGCATATACGATATTACCTGATTTTCCATCAGCTCGTATGCCAGTTTGAGGATCTGTCTGTTTTGCGATAAATGCATGATATCCTAAATATTCAAAAGGAATATGTTCATCTGTACCATTTAAAATTTCTTGTGCAACTTCAAGATTTTCATCGGTTAAGCTTTTAGGGGATTCACAAGTACCGTGTTGTCTTAGAATTCTATCATATTGATTTTCGTATGATTTCAGCTTTAAAAGTGTTTGTCTGTATACATTTACAGAAGAGCATTCTGGTCTGAACAGGAACGTGAAAACACCACATGCATCTCCAAAAATAGCAACTCTATCTTCTTTAACTAGAGGAACCATCATTCCTTGTGTATGACCTGGAGCATGAATCATAAATAAACTGACTCCACCTAGATCAAATGTCATTCCATCTTCCAGGTTGATGAATTCACCTTTGAAAACAGGTTGAAATAGAGAATCATCCCATGTTTCAATATCAGAATACTTTTTTTTGAGCATTTCTTTTCTTAATGCAATGGAAGAACGATCGAAATATAAATCTTTGTCAATTGTGTTCATCCATACTTTATTCCATTGTGCAATTCCATTTGCATGATCTGCATGACCATGTGTAATGATAACTTCATAGTTTTGCTGGTATGTTTTTTCTATAAATTCTTTTAAATCACCAACACCATATCCGGTATCGATTAAAGCACCAGATTGACTGCCATGGACATAATACATGCAAACATCACCAGCACCACGGATTCGATCGATATGTGTTGTTATAGTTTCTTTTGAAAATGTAATCATTTAAATGCCTCACTGTAATTTGTAATTTCAATTTGATTATCTTTGATGTATTTTTTTACTTCTTCGCTGCAGATAATATCTAATTCCTGGATACGAGGAAAATTGTAGGAAGACCAGCGGTATAAATCTAAATCTACGATTGCGTTATGTGTCATGATTTCTATATCTTGACCATCGTATTTTTTTAATATTTCAATTAATTCTTCTGGCTTGGTTTTGACAAACATATCAGGAACATATTTGAATTGGTTATATCGTCTCATAGGTAAGTGGTATTGATTTGCAATTTTAGAAGATATTTCAAAAGCTTCTGGTGTTGCATCATGCACACTATGATGAGAGTCAACATGATCTGGTAATTTATTGAATGCAGATACAAATGCTTCAAATTGCGCATTCCATTCAGCTTCGATTTCTTTGTAGTCAGGGTTATGTTTCCATACTTCACTTCTACCTGAATAAAATAAACCAGTAGATGGATCTGTTAAAGAAGGGCAGTGAGTAAATGGTTTTCCTAGTGTTAAATTTAGGTGTAGTCCTACCCCAATTTCAGGATGTTCTTTCATCATTTCTACGCCTTCTTTAATGTAAGCTCCATTCATAATTGCGGTAGTTGAACGCAAAATACCACGTGTTGCTCCAATGACCATTCCTTGATTGATTCCAGATGTATATCCAAGATCATCTCCATTTACAATAATTTTCATATAACCTCCAAAGCACTGCTATGAAGCAGTGCTGATCTTTTAATTTTCTGAATTTTCTTGTTCTAGAAGAGTTTTATCGTATGTTTTGATGAATGGATATACGATTGGAATATCAACAAGGAATAGAACTACCCAAAGCAAGACTGTTTTAACATCACCTGTAGCAAGGAATGCCTGTAGAGGTCCTGGAACAGTGAATGGTAATGTTACATAGAATCTACCAACGATATTTGCAGAAGCAAGTAAATAATATGTTCCAGTATTAATAATGCTGCAGATTAATAGAGGAATATAAGTATATACATTCAATACTGTTGGAAGTCCAAAAATGGAAGGTTCATTGATGTTGAATAATGAAGGTACAATTGCAATTTTTGCGATTGATTTCATCTGAGTTGATTTACACCATAAGAAGATTACAAGAAGGATAACATTATAAGTAATCCAGTTGCCAAATACAGAATTCATTGCGCCGGCATAAATATATGGAAGTTCTACGCCATCAACGACAGCCTGTGCATTTGCGGCAAGAGCTGCTGTTGTAATAGGACTTGTTACAACAGAAAGCATATTTGCTCCGTGGATTCCGAAGAACCAGAAAGTTGTCATCAAAATATTAATTAATAATACGCTTGGTAAAGAGCCAGTTGCACGCATCAAAGGCTGGAAGATTGTGTATACAAGAGAAGCAATACCAGCACCTGTGAATGATATTAAAAGTGCATCAATAATAATCATTACCACAACTGTGAAACCAAGTGGAATTAATACATTGAATGGTGCAGCGACATTAGGTGGAACGGAATCAGGTAATTTAATTACAATATTACGTGATTCGAAGAAATGGTTAACTTCTACAGTTAATAAGGCAATGATCATTGCTGAGAACATGTATGCAGCACCTAACTTAGCAATCACAATTGTTCCGTTTGCTAGATCAACTGCACCTGATACACATAGATATACTAATAGAGCTGAAACAGCATTGTTGATACCATCCATGCCATAGTTTTTAGCGAAACGATAAGAAACACCAGTTACAACATAAATTGAGATAATACCAATTGTCATGTAGTAAGGTATCATCAAGTATTGATTGTATGCAGCTGCAAAAGATTTCCATGCAAGTAAGAGAGCATAGAAGAAATTACTTGGTTCAGTAATAGTTGCTGGAATTGGTGGGATTGCAATTAAACAAGCAATACCTCCAATAATTGTTGCTGGAATCATGATAGAAAGACCATCACGAATGGCAGCAAGATGACGCTGATTAGAAATCTTCATACCAACTGGAACAAGATACTTTTGCATCCAGTCAGATAAAGAATCCATGAGATTCTTTTTTTCTTTGTTTTCAGACATTTTCTCTTCTCTCCTTTTTTCTGAAACAGGTGTTATTTCATCATTGCGGATCATATCCATGATTTTATCGACATTACTTGAGGCAAAGTCGTCGACATCCATCATCATGACTTTAATATCGCCATAGGGTTCTGCTAGTTTCTGGATAGATTTAAATGCATGATTAACCTGTGGTGCGACAAGGATGTAATCATATTTAGCTATGAAAGAAGGTATTTCATTTACTGATCGTGCTTCAATACGCCAATTTTCTTCTGGATTCAGCTTTTGCTGCATTTGTTGCATGATGATTGAAGTTGATGCTCCACTTGCACATACTAAAAGAATTGTTTTCTTTTCTGCCATATTGTTTACTCCTCATCGGATGGTCTAAATATATCATCCTATTATTTTTTAAGATGCACTCTGTTTCCTTATCGAAAAGGAACTTTTTTGCCAATACAAGTTTATCAGATGTTCTGATCAATGATAAAATACTAACACGAGGGGTTTATGAAATACGAATTATTAGCGCAACTTTTAAAGTATTTGATACAAGAAAAAGATTACGTCAGTGGAAAAACAATTGCTGAAATATTTAAAACATCAGAAAAAACAGTTTTAAAATACATGAATCTTTTAAAAGATGAAATTGCAAATCATGGAGCAGTGATTGAAGTTAAACAAGGCTATGGTTCAAAATTGATTATAAAAGATCATGAAAAATTCAATCAATATGTAAGTGCATTTTCAATGCAGGAAAATGGAATCTTAACCAATCCACAATCTAGAAAATCATATGTGATGATGCGATTGCTAACAGATGGAACATTCGTTGATTTGTATGATCTTGCAGATGAGCTATATATTTCGCCCTCTTTGTTAAGAGGGATTATTAAAGAAATCAGCAAAACAATTTCTAAATATGATTTATCAATAGATCATTCACATAAAAATGGATATAGAATCGTTGGTGAAGAATCAAAAATTAGACGTTGTCTATCACAAGAATGTAGAGATATTCAAACAGTATTTACGACGATTTCGAATAATTCAAAGGACTTCTCTCAGCAGCTAACTACAATTATTGCTAATTCACTTCATCGTTTTGGAATTGCAATGAATGGACCATCCATTAATGGCCTGAAACTTCATATTATTATCGCAATTAATCGAATTGAAACAAATCATCCAATTCAGTTTGAATCATCATTTGATCTCATAAAAATGAGAGGAACACCTGAATATTTTGTGGCTTCATACATTAATCAGCAATTAGAAAAATTATCAAATATTAGCCTTTCAGATAATGAATTGTTGTATTTAACAATGCATATTAATGGAAAGCAACGCATGAATGAGCATCAATATCTTAAGGTAAAGGTGAGTGAAGATGATATTGTTTTTTGTAACAAATTTTTACGAAATATATATCGTCTTGCGGATGTTGATTTTTTTGATGATGATGAATTGAGAATAGCTCTTTTAAATCATATTGTTCCATTTAGAAATAGAGTGAAAAATGGAATGCAAATTAATAGAAAAGATCTTGAATCTATTCGAAATACGTTTCCATATTCATATGAACTTGCTTTATTAGGTTTGTCAATGTATGAACAGAATCAGATTACTTCTTCTGAAATTGCTTATTTTTCATTACATCTTGAACTTTCACTAGAAAAACATTTACAGACAGATCAGCAATATAACCTTACGGTTATTACTGATGAAATTAACAATCTATATCAAATCATTTCGTTTAAGTTGAATAAACAATTAGGGAATTTAATTGGGAAAATTCAATTTACAACACCTGAAACGATAAATGATTATGTAGAAAACACTGATTTTGTTAGCGTCCGGTTAATTTAGCCATTCAGAGTCCGGTGAAAATGACCAATTT
>ERZ1026880.335-NODE-335-length-24700-cov-13.508501_pt1 | contig 24700 bp, 20 predicted proteins | sample MGYA00380170_ERZ1026880 | MGnify/ENA primary metagenome ERZ1026880 (study PRJEB33269, sample SAMEA4719806) | human gut metagenome | biome: human-associated habitat; feature: organic feature; material: feces | place: Cameroon | collected 2013-10 ...
TGTCTCGGGACAATTTGCGCAAACTAAAACTTACACACTTCTTTCGCTCATCTAATCAACAACAGATTATGAAAAAGAATAACAATATTCAGAACAATATTCAAAGTGAGAATATGGTCAATGGCAGTCAGCACATCCAGTTGGGAGGCACAGCCACATACAACAACAGCAACACATTCTTCTTTGCTCCAGACAACAATGTACGAGGACGTGTAGACAGCTTTCGTCGTCGTGGAATCGCCCAGCAGCTGACTGACGGTACATTTGATTTCGTGGCTTTACCAAAGCCCAAAACCATGTCAACACTCATTAGAAAACTTCCTCACGGCAGGGTTTCCCGAACCGCAGATGGTGCTATACAGCTGACGCTAAAAGTGTATTGCAACGAGGGAGTGAATATCGGAGATGCACTTGCAGACGAAGCTGCAGAAGCAAGTGAAGCTGTGGTAGATTATCAACTCAAACGCTAAAAGAGGAGGCTGACACATGAGTATACACGTCATTTATTATGAGGGTGGGGCAAAGAAAATGCGCCCCATTCTCACAGAGGAAGAATACAGGCAACTTCGTGACAGCGAACACAACAAAAAAGCTGACAAAAAGCACATGGTTCAGATGAACTACAGCTGTCTGCCCAACGAGGACGGAAAGCTGAGAGGAAGCAAGCGCATCAGCAAGAGTGTGGGTATGGATATAGACTTTTGTCCCGACGATGCCGACTATGAGAAGAAAATGGCAGATGTGCCTGAACTTATCCTCAGCAAGAAAAAGGATTTGGGTTTGCTGATGTTGGAACGTTCAGCCAACAAGGGCTATCACATCGCTTTTCGCCGTAAGCCAAATTTGTCACAAGAGGACAACTTGAAATGGGCTGCAAAATTGTTGGGCGTAGAATATGACAAAGGAGCAAAAGACATCACAAGAGTTTTCTACACACCACCAACTGACAGGTTGCTCTACTTCGACAAAGAACTTTTGGACAACTCGGAATGCAAGATACAGATACAAGAAAGCGAAATATCGAAAGTTGATTCTTGCAACACACAAAAAGAGCAGAAAGCAGAGGATGAAGCAGCCGAAAAAAAATCAAAAAAATCAAACAACTGTACTCTTGAATACTGCGGCATCCCTTATGCAGACATCATCCGCAAGTGGTGGCAGATGTATAACGACGGACATGAGCCTGTGCGCTCCAACCGCAACACGCTGACCTTTGAGCTGGCTGTCAATCTTCGGCATATCTGCGGTTTCGACCGCCAGCAGCTTGATCAGGTAATTCCTTGCTACGACAATTTCCCCGAAACCGAAAAGCTGGCTTGCATCGATTCTGCCTTAGGCGAGAAACGCACCCAGATGCCCAAGCGACTGAAAGACGTGCTGGCTGTGCTGAAAACAGAGAAAATGAATTTGGAGGAACAAAGCGGTGAAGAAAGTATGGATATTGACTCATCCTTTGATGAAAACAACGGGCTGGAAGAACAGTCTTACTACAAAGCGCTCCCCTCTTTACCACAGGGGATTTGCGATTCAATCAACGCCGTAGGTCCTGCACTGGCTATGCCTACACTTATCGCCATTTGTCCTGTTATCGGTATGCTTGCTACAGGGGTAAAATTGGACATTCACGGAAAAAAGAACACTCTAAATCTTATTTCCTATATTGCAGGCGACTTCGCCTCAGGTAAGGGTAGCATTGATCCTCTGATAGACGCATGGACCAGTGAAATAAAAGACATGGACAAAGTATATTTGGAGAAAGAAGAAGATTGGCGAGCAAAAAAACGTGCAGCCCAAAACAAGAAAGAACAACCCGAGGAAGTGAAATATCCTGTTCGCTGCCTGACACTGAATAACACAGTTGCCAACTTGGCAAACCGACTGGCTAACACGGGTGGTAAGCATGCATTTTCTTTTACGCCTGAGGCGGATACAGTGGCGCAAAAATGGCGCACCGCCATGAATGATTTTTCTGTGATGCTTCGACAGTCATACGATGGCACGAGTTACGAACGTGAAGCTAAGAGTGCGGATGCTGTGAATGTTCATATCGACCGATTGCTGTGGAATGTTGTCATGTGTGGCACTCCTGATGCTCTCTACAGAGTTGTGAACAACTACACCGATGGTTTTCAGAGTCGTGTTGCCATAGGTCGCACACCCGACAACACATTTACGCCACTGACCGAAAACCTGCATGTACTGACCGATGTGCAACGTGACCAAATCTTTCAGATAGCGCATCTGCTACCATTAATGGAGGGCGAGGTAGTATTGACAAAGTTGGAAAAGAAAGGCCGTGAATGGTTGGAAGAGATTCGTATTGAAACGATGAAAAATGATGACAAGACCAAAGCTCGTCAGCGATTTCGCATCTGTCCCACAACCATGCGCATGATGACTTGCATTATGCTATGCAAAGTGGCAGAACAGCTTATCAAAGCACACGGACTGGCAGGTGCAGAGAAACGCCTCAAGGAAAACCCCGGGCTCTGGAAAAAGATGATAGTCAAGACACAAACTCCTTCTATGCTGTCTGCTTTCGACAGTCTGGCCAATTATCAGATGGAAAATGCGCTTTACTTCTTCCGTGAACGTATTGAAGCTGCCTTTTCGTCACGAGAATATGCTGGAAAAACAGTGGGCATGGATCGTACTCGAAGAGGGAAAAACGATACGATTTACGAAAGTCTTGACGTAAACTTTACGGTAGAACAGGCCATGCAGCAATCCATAGTCGTAAAGGGGGCTGGCGTGACGAATATGGCTGTGCAACAGATGTTAAAGAACTGGCGCAGACAAGGGCTTATTGTACCGAAACCAAACAAAAGATATCAGAAAATATCAAGTTGTGTTTAGCGCAGTCATTTAGTCATTAGTCATTAAGTCATTAAGGAACTTGTCGGAAGTTGCTCATCAACTTCTGGCAATTTCAAGCCAATACCAAATCATATATTAAAATCAAAGAATATGGAAATAATACTTATCAGATATTGCTACAGTCGATGGGGAGTTATGGGTGCCCTGTATATTGACGGATTATGTATTTGTCATACGTGTGAACATCCCCAACATTCTCTGCCATTAGGTGAATATAAAGTTAAGAAAGAAAGGGAAAAACTCAGAATTGTAGGCAGTCCTCAGGGAGGATATCATTGCTTGCCTGTTTTTCGCCCAGGCAATGGTCCTTTTGTCTACAGGGACGGCAGCATCATCGTTGGGAAATACCGAGCATCAGGATTGCTCATTCATTCGCAAGCTACGTATGCCATGCTTTATATGCGTATAGACCGATGCAACAAAAGCGACAAATCCATCACATTAACCATTAAAGACAGAAAGAAAAATGTATATGAAATATTGTAATCATCCCGAAAGCGAAACAGTATTCTGCAAACTTCTGTTCCTGCTTTTCCTCGTACTTCTGCTCCTCCTATTGAGCAGCTGCAAGACAGCCAGCAACACTACTGCCATCGTGCCTGTGCATTCCGCTACGCACGACACCATTTTCCTGAGAAAGCTGAAATACGACTCGGTCTATATCGACCGATGGCAGCGCATCGAGCACAAGGCAGACACGGTGTTTTGCGACAGAGTGAAAACAGAGTTTCGTTACCGCCTTCTCAGAGATACAGTCTATAAGACCCGAACCGACACGATCCCTGTTGTCAAGCAAGTGCCTGTAATTCGTAAGGAGCGTTACACACCGCCTTCCACCAAGTTCCTCGCCTGCCTCGGCATCATCGCATTAGGAGCAAGTGTTATTGTTTTGCTGGGGAAGAAGTTAGGGAGTTAAGGAGTTAAGACAATAGCTTTGTGGACTTGAAATCAAACTCTAAACATTAAATATTTCCTCAAGACATTTGTCTTAACTCCTCAGCGACCGAAGGGAGCGATAACTCCTTAACTCCCTTAACTCCTTATTAAAAATATAACATCAAAAAAAGAAAAAATCATGAGAAAAATTACAGAGATCATCATTCATTGCAGTGCAACAACAGAGGGCAAAGACTTCACCGTTGAAGATATAGATCGCTGGCATCGCCAGCGAGGCTTCAACGGCATCGGCTATCACTTCGTGATATATCGTGACGGCAGCATACACGCAGGCAGGTCGAAGCGCCAGATTGGCGCACACTGCAAAGGTCACAATACTATCAGCATCGGCATCTGCTATATCGGCGGTCTGTCGACCGACGGCAAGCCCAAGGACACTCGGACGGCAGCACAAAAAGCCTCGCTCCGTGCTCTCGTAGAACAGCTGCAAGAAGAGTTCCCTCTCGTCACCGTTCACGGCCACAACGAGTTCGCCGCCAAAGCCTGTCCCTGCTTCGACGTACAAAAGGAATTCTGCTGATACGTTAAATTCGTGTTAAAGAATAAATGTCTTATACTTTTCACAAATAAAAAGACTATATTTGCAAAACATGAATAAGGCTAAGCCCAGTCGTGGGCTTTAGTAATTAGATGTATAATCAAAAGTTTTAGGTAAGTGGAGCTACCCGTGAGGACAGCTCCATTTTTTTATATACAAGAACTCAACTTTCTGAAAGCAAGCTTTCATTGCGCTCGCTTGCACTATCTTTGCAGAAGATAAGCTGCACTCGGCAATTTGAAAGCAAGCTTTCATTGCGCTCGTTTGCACTATCTTTGCAGAAAATTAGACACATGAAAGCAGTAAAGCCAAAGAAAAATTTGGGTCAGCATTTCCTCTTGGTAATTAGAAGAGGAGAAATAGCACTCTGCAGCCCATGAGAGGGGAATGGTTTATTTTGTAAACTAAAGTTAAATACTTGATTTTTTTGGGAAAAAGTTTGGTTTATAAAATAAACTGTGTTATCTTTGTGCCCGAAATCATAAGCGTGAAGAGTAATCATGCTAGCTTAAAGCAAGTGAGAGTCGACCTCCTTGCTTCTCTTTTTACACTCATGGTTTATAAAATAAACTAAGTATTCAACCGGACACCTTTTTATATAAGTGGTGTCGCAAACTAAAAGAAAAATGGAAGAAAAGAAGATTTCTGAGCAGGAGAGCCTTGAGCTCATCAACCAGATGATAGAGCAGACAAGAAGGGATTCGACAGTGGGATCGGGCAATACGTTCCTGATTTGGGGTTATGTTTGTATGATCGTATCGCTTGCCGTCTTTGTTGCGGCATATACGGGTCCTGGAGCCTGGGGCTGGCTCTACTTGGGCATTCCCGTTGTGGGTGGCGCCGCCACGCTGATAGCTGGAAGAAAGAAAAAGAATGCGCCTTCTACGTACACCTCGAAGAGTATCAACAGCATCTGGGCGTGCCTGACGGGTGTGTTTGTCGCCTATGCTTCTTACAGTCTCGTGTATTGGGGCGAGATGGAAGGCTGGTCGGGAATGTTTCTGCTGGGATTGTTGCTGCCCGGTATAGGAACCTACTGCACCGGCACCATTCTTAAGGAAGAGCTGCTGAAGCTGTGCGGCTTGATAGGTGTCATGATGGGAGTGGGCTTCCTGCATGACTTATGCATGGGCGCAGGGATTAGCCTGGCATGGCCGATGCTGATGGCGGTTTCGTCGGCGATAACGCTTGTCGCGCCAGGATATTATCTGAACTATCAATCAAAGAAACAGAGTAAATGATGCAGGAACTGAATCCTCTATTACACAGTCAGTTGAGACTTGCCGTCATGTCGGTGTTGCTGAATGCTGAAGAAGCCGACTTCGTGTATCTGAAGGAGAAAACGGAGGCTACAGCTGGCAACCTGAGTGTGCAGTTGGACAAACTTGCCTCGGCTGGCTATATCGAGAAGGAGACTGACGGCTCGGGCTCCAAGCCGAGAACAGTCTGCAGAATGACTGAGGCTGGCCGACAGGCCATGCAGGAATATGTAGCGGCGCTGAAGACCTATTTCTCGGGTCTTTGATGCTGAGAATGAAAAAATGCTGCCATCTGACGGGTTCTATGACCTGACCGATGACAGCATTTTGCTGTTTTTGGGGCTATCGTTTGTCGGGAGAATCGGATTCGCCTTTGTCTATTTCGCGGAAAAGACCGAAGAATCTGTTGCCAGCCCAGATGATGCCGACAATCAGGGCTAAGGAGATTAAGCCCTTCAAAAATCCACTCAGCAGACTTGGCAGACTGTCCCAGAACGGCAGACAATGTACTCCGAACCCTACAGCTATGGTCAACACCAATGTGCCGACGATGAGGAGTTTCTCGTTCCGGATAGTGGGCGAGGAGGGTACTTCTACCAGATGTCGCAACTTGTATATCTTGTAGGTAAAGAATATGCAATTCAGAACCAAAAGGGCTAAGCATGTTATCATTCCGCCTAAGAAGATGCTCTCGCCCTCTATCCATTCTGCACAGCCGACCCATATAAAGAAGAGTGCAAAAACGACAGACTGCAGGCGGCTGCAAAGCGACAGGTAGTGTACTTGCCGGGCGTTGACTATCTTGACGAATGGCAGATCATTGGCCGACGGGTGATAGCTGTGACGGAAGCTGAGACCAACGCTGACTGTGCCGAAGACGGCGACGATAAGATAAGACTGCCATTCCTCGGCTGCGGCATGGATGATGTTTCCGATGGTGAGGAGCCAAATGGCAAGCAACAGGATTCCGATGACGTACTCGAAAATTCTGACACTTGTTGTGCGATAGATCTTGACTTGTGCGAAGATGCTGTCCTGCTCCTCGTCATCGCTGTCACTGAACAGGTCGAGCGCAAAATGCAGCAGTTTGTTTTTCATTTGATTCAAATTTTCTTTAACTTCTATAACTTCCATGCATGCGAAACTTCAGTTAAGTATTCGTTGCAGTTTTCTTTTTCTTAGGCAGTCTGCCTGCTTTGCGCAGCGCTTCGGAGATGATCCATTGCAGCTGGCCGTTGGTGGAGCGGAACTCGTCAGCAGCCCATGCCTCAATGGCACTCATCGTTTCCGAATCGATGCGTAATATAAAACTTTTTGTAGTTGTCTCTTTTTTAGCCATGCTGTTAGTGATTCAATGTTCCCGTATTCACCACAGGCTGGGCGGTGTCGTCGCCACAGAGCACTACGAGCAGGTTGCTGACCATGGCAGCCTTCTTGTCGTCGTCCAGCTCGACTACTTCCTCCTCGCTCAGCTTCTGCAAAGCCATCTTCACCATTGATACGGCACCTTCTACGATCTTCTCTCTGGCTGAGATGATGGCTGAAGCCTGCTGGCGGCGAAGCATCACGGCTGCAATCTCGGGGGCATAGGCCAGATAGTTGATGCGAGCCTCTACCACCTCGATGCCTGCCATTGCCAATCGCTCGTCGATGCGGGTTTCCAGTTCCTTGTTGATTTCGTCGCTTCCATCACGAAGTGTTTTCTTGCTGCTGTTGTCGTCCTCGTCATCGTCGTAGGCATACTGTCCTGCCACCTGTCGAAGGGCAGCATCTGCCTGAATCTGAACGAAACGGCCCAGCATGTTCATCACCTGCGCGGCAGAGGCTCCGACGCCAGCTTGTCCGACAGAGCCTTCTGCCATCGTCTGGGTGTCGATCTCGAAAATGGCTTTATAGGTGTCTTTCAGTTTCCATACCAACACCATGCCGATCATGATGGGGTTGCCCGTCTTGTCGTTCACCTTGATGGGTTCGGCATCGAGGTTGCGCACTCGGAGCGAGAGTTTTTTCTGACTGATAAACGGATTCAGCCAATAGTAACCTGGCTGGGTAAACGTACCACGATACTTACCGAAGAAAAGCAGTACGCGTGCCTGTCCCGGCTCTACGAGGATAAAACCGCAAACGCAGATGATGCTCAGGATGAGGAGCACTGCGCTGCTGATGCCGCATACACAGGCCTGCCATGTTTCTTCTGACAGGCAAGCCAATACAAACATTCCTATTCCTGTCAGGAAGACGAGAAGGTTGATCACTAACATCAGGATGCCATTTATGGTCTTTCCCTGAAATGCAAATTCCTTATTTTCCATATTTTACTGTTTATGTTGATACCATTTTGATATCGCAAAAATATGATATTAAAATGATATCACAATGGCTGAGGTGAATGTTTTAAAATATTTTAACAAGAAAAGGCCGCTGAGACGATTCTCGGCGGCCTTTTTTATGGGAATTACTCTCTCCTTATTCTTCCTCTTCTTCCTCGGTATCGAGGGGAATGGGTTCTTTCTTTCCGAAGTCGGGGTCGATCTTGAGGAAGGCGGTGACTACGAAGGTGATGGTGCAGCACGCCATGACGATGATGAAGAACAGGCGATAACCCACCATGTCCTTGAGATAGCCCGAAAGCATGCCGGGAAGCATGAGGCCGAGATAGGAAATGCCCGTACAGATGGAATAATGGGAGGTCTTGAATTTGCCTTGGCTGTAGAAGAGCATGTAGAGGGTGAGGACGGTGAAGCCCAAGCCATAGCCGAACTGCTCGACAAACAGACAGGAGGAAACCACGATGAGGTTGGAGTTGAGCGAGTAGCTCAGGAAGATGTAGACCGCATCGGGCAGCGTGATCGCCATGACCATGGGCCACAGCCACTTCTTCATGCCGTCGCGGCTCACCAGTATGCCGCCGATGATACCGCCCAGGAGGAGCCCGATGAGTCCGACGGTGCCATTGGCGAAGCCATATTCCTGGGGCGAGAGTCCCAGTCCGCCCTGCGAGTTGGGGCGGAGGATGAAAGTCTTGGTCATGGTGTTGAGCAGGGCCTCGGGGAATCGATAGAGCAGGAGGAAGAGCATGACGCAGGTGGTTTCCTTGACGGGGAACTTCTGGAAGAACGTGCCGAACATGTTCTTCAGCTCGTGAGCCACTTCGCCCACGCTCCGTTCGGTCTGCACATCGTCTGCAGGACGCGGCATGAAACGGCTGTGATAGAGCCACAGCGCGATGAAGATGCCTGCCAGGCCATAGAATATCAGCGCCCACGAGAAGCGTATCTGGTTGCGGAACACTACCTGCAGGACGCCAGCCAGCGACACTAAGACGCCGTTGACGAAGATGATGGCAAGTCGGTAGAAGGTGTTGCGCAGACCCACATACTTGGTCTGGTTGTGCCCGTCGAGCTCAATCATGTAGAATCCGTCGGCAGAGATGTCGTGCGTGGCGCTGCAGAAGGCGATGAGGAAGAAGAAGCACATCGTGGCCTGAAACCAGAATGCCGTGGGGATGGAGAAGGCGATGCCTGCCAGGGCTGCTCCGATGAGCGCCTGCATGGTGAGCACCCACCAGCGCTTGGTCTTCAGCAAGTCGATGAACGGACTCCACAGGGGTTTGATGACCCATGGCAGGGCCAGCCAGCCTGTGTAGAGGCCCACCTCAGAGTCGGTGAGTCCCATCTGCATGTACATTACGACAGAAAGACCCGTGACAATGATGTTGGGCAGTCCTTCTGCAAAATATAAGGTTGGAATCCAAGCCCAGGGACTCCTGCTGTTTTTATTTGTTGCCACTTTTTTTGAAATGTTTTTTCAGGAGTTAAAGGAGTTAAGGAGTTATCGCTCCCTTCGGTCGCTGAGGAGTTAAGACAAATGCCTTGATGAAATTTTAATGTTTAGTGTTTGATGCTTAATTTCAAGTCCACAAAAGCTATTGTCTTAACTCCTTAACTCCTTAACTCCTTAACTCCTTAACTTCACTTATTTATATACTTTCTTGATTTCGGCTCCCTGATAGTAGTGCAACAGGATGGCATCGTAGTCGAAGCCTTCCTCGCCCATGACGGCGGCACCTATCTGGCAGAGTCCCACACCGTGTCCCCATCCGGCTCCGATGATGTCGAAGAGCTGCGGAACGCCTTTCTCGTCGATGTCGCATCTGTCGACCACGAATGCAGAACTGTAGAGATGGGTGTCGCTCAGGGCACGGCGTATCTCGAGTTCCTTGCCGATGACGAATGTCTTCTCAGTGCCCACGATGCGCAGCTTGCTGATGCGTCCGCTCTTGCCTCGCTCTTCGGCCTGAAGGTCGAGGATGTCGCCGAAATTCATTTTCAGTTTCTCGTCGAGCAGCTGCTTCAGTTTCTCCTGGGTCAGCGTCACCTTCCAGCGGTAGAAGTCGGCTGTTTCCTGGTCGTAGTCGTTGAGCACCTGCGAGAGTATCTTCTTGTCTGTGGTGTTGCAGAAGGCAGGAGGGTTGGAGCGGATCCAGGCATCGGCAGCAGCCTCGTCTTGCAGCGAGGGCAGTGGGGCTGGAGATGCGGAACCGACAGACTTCACGCCCTGTATGATGTCGCGCACGCTGCTGAGATAGTTTTTCGGTGTGTCCTCCCAGCAGTACTGGAACTCCTCGGTGACGCCGCCGCAGCACTTCGAGAAGCGTGCGTCGCAGATGTCGTCGCCGTCCATCAGGATCTGTCCCTTGGTCTGCCGTATGGCTTCTGCCACATGGGGCGAAGTCTCCTTGGTGATGCCCTGATAGCGCTGGCAGTGGTCGTCGGCGCAGACGTCGAAGATGGTGTGGTCCTCGCGGTCGTACCAGCGTATGAGTCGGTCGTCTTTCTTGACGAAGGAGAAGAAGTTGTTGCCCGACTCAGCCACCTCGCGGCGCTTCTTCATCTGTGCCAGGAGCCACGAGCGGGAGATGACGGCATGGGCCTTGAGCAGCTCGAGGCTCGACGTGGCGCTCATCTCGCTCGAGATGACGCTCTCGAGGTATCGCTCTACGGGCAGCTCGTTGATGGCGCATATCTTGTCCGACTCCACCACAAAGTGCAGGGTGCCGAGGAAGGTCTGTGTCTCCTTGCGTTCCCAATGGAAGTTAACGCCTATAGTCACGTCGCTGAGCGAGAAGGAGGCGTCGGCGCTCTGCGGATGGAAGGTGAGCGAGCTGTACTGGTTGCTGTTCCACAGGATGCCGCCCTCGGAGAACGCCACTTCCTGTTCGCCCGTCACCATCTCGCCCTTGGCCAGGTAAGGCTTGTTGAGCGAGAAGTGTATCTTCTGTCCGCTCACGATGCCCACGTTCACATTGGGCTGTTTGCCCTTGTCGGCAAGCAGCTGGAGCGGATGCTCGTGGGCGGTTGCGGCAGAGGCCTTGAGATTGCTGACGATGGCTTCCATCTTCTCTGCCGAAATGCCGCACTCGCGCAGCAGGGCTGTGGCTTTGTCGAGGTTGATCTTGTTGAAGTCTTCCTCGCGTGGAGTGATGATCAGTCCAGCCATGTCGAGTGCTCCTGGCGAAACCATCATCTGGGCCTCGCCTTCGGCGAAATAGGCGTCAGGGCGGTGCTTCTCTCTCGGGATGACGACGCTGATAAACTCGTCGCCCTTTCGCCAGGCGATGATGTTCATCATGGGCTCGCTCTCGTCGCCACGCATCGGCATGGAGCGATAGAGGCGATGGAAGAGTTCCTCGTCGCTGTCCTCGCTCTTCGAGATGATGACGAAGGCAGACACGAGGAAGTCGCGTAGCACGGAAATCTTCTCGTCGTCGTTGAGCGAGATGACATCGGTGAGGCTGCGCGAGAGCCGTTGCCAGTTGGTCTGCAGGGGCAGCACGCCGCTTGTGCCAGCCTGGAAGTGCAGGTGGTCGGGGGCTGAGGCGCCACACTTAGGACCGTTGTAGAACACCATCAGCTCGCTGTGGAGCGACAGCAGTCTGTGCATCTCGCCATAATGGCGGTAGATGGACTGTGGCTGGTGCTTGGTGGCGGGAATGGTGAAGTGGACCGGCAGGATGGGGAAGGGGTTGACCAGGAGCTGGAAGTGGTCGTCTATCTGTTTGGTCATCTGTTCCTTGGGGCGGTTTCGCTCGCACAGGAAACAGGGGCGCTCGCCGAGTGTGTGCTTGTCTATCTTGGCGCCTGTGCTGACGATGCGTGCAGGATTGAACTGCACCTTCAGCTGGTCGGAGAGCTGGCGCACCTCTACGTGCTTGAGGTCGCGGAAGCGGTGGCGTGCGTCTTCCCACATCTCCAACTGTCGGTTGAAGAAGCGCGAGATGCTGCTGTCCTCCATGATGTCGGCCTTGCCCTGCAGCATCTGCTGTCGGGCCTTGAGCTCCATGGTGCGCAGGCGGTCTTTATATAGGTTGTTGGCATTCACCCGCTCCACGCTGAGGGCTGCGTCGCTGTTGCCACCCCAGCGGCGGCAGAGATAGAGCTCGTCGTAGATGCGGCCTATGCGGTAACGGCGCGAGAAAGCCAGTCCCAGGGCGTAGTCTTCGCCATAGGAGGTGTTGGGGAACTGTATCTGTCGCACCAAGGGTGTGAAGAAGGCGCGTGGTGCTCCCAAACCATTGATGCGCAGGGCGTTGTTGCAGCCGTTGTCTTCGGTCCATTCCTTGTGGTCGATGAGTCCCGGGGGTAGGGTGTTGAGGTCGAAGTCGCACATGCGGTACGAGCCGATGATCATGGCTGCCTTCTGCTCGTGGAAGGCGTCGACGATCTTCTGCAGTGTCTTGGGTGAGGAATACAGGTCGTCGCTGTCGAGCTGTACGGCGAACTTTCCGCAATGGTCGCTGTTGACAGCCACATTCCAGCAGCCGCCGATGCCCAGGTCGGTGCGGCCGGGCACTATCTGTATCAGGCGCCCGTCGTCTATCGAGTCGAGGATTTCACCGGTGCTGTCGGTGGAATGGTTGTTGACCACGATGACATTATAGGGGAAGTTGGTCTTCTGGGACAGGGCGCTCTTCACGGCGTCGGCAATGGTCTTCTCGCGATTGAACACGGGAATGACGACAGAGGCCTCGCAGGCGAAGTCCTGCTCGTCGAAGTCGGGCTGGCGGTAGAAGTTGGTGTCGACGATGGCTCCCACCTTCTCGAGATGGGCTGTGCAGGCACGCTCCATCTCAATCTGTACCTCGCGGTTGCGCGGATTGACATAGTCGAACTGTTTCTCGCCGCTCTTGCGGGTGTCGAGCTCGGCCTCGGTGTAGAGATATTCGTTGAGATGGAATATCTCGCCCTTTCTGCTCAGATACAGGCGCAGGTCGTAGAGTCCGGCATACTGATAATCCACACGGTCGGTCTGCGCCACATAGTCGAGCAGCGCCTGCGACTTGATGAGCCACAGGCTGCCGAAGTCGAAGTCGTCGCGGAGGCTTCCTGCCTGATAGTCGATGGCGGGATGCTTCGTCAGGGCGCCTTCCTCCAAGGAGTAGTGGTCGCTGTAGACCATCACCGCTCCCGTGTCGTCGGCAGTGCGCAGAAAGCGTTCCAGGGCATAGAGCCCCCAGCGCACCGACGTCATCCTGGTGCACAACAGCAGATAGTCGGCATCCGTGTTCTCGGCTATGCTCATCACCGTGTTGGATGACTCCATTCTGTCGATTACTACAAAGGTACAGCCTTCGGGCACTTGGTGCTGCGAGGCAAAGTCGCTGCTTACCAGCAGATTGATATGTTGAACCGTCTTGTTCTCATGAAGCTCGAGCAGTGTTTCTTCACCCTTCTCCAAGGCTTCAAAAGGCAAGAAAAGGTCTATTTTTTCTCTCATTTTTGCTTATTATCTTAAAATATGTGGCAAAGATAACAATTTTTCAGCAAAAAAGCGTATCTTTGCACTATGAATAACGAAAAAAAATATCTTCTCGGTCTGACACTCGCCGAACTGAAGCAGGTGGCCAAGGATTTGGGCATGCCTGCCTTCACCGGTGGACAGATGGCAAAATGGCTCTATCAGCAGCATGTGAAGAGCATCGACGAGATGACGAACATATCGAAAGCCAACCGTGCCAAGCTGGCTGAAGAATACGAAATAGGATGCTTCGGATATTCCGACGCACAGCACTCGGTAGACGGAACCATCAAGTATCTGTTCCCCACACGGAGCGGAAAGTTTGTCGAGACGGTCTACATCCCCGACAAAGACCGCGCCACGCTTTGTGTATCGTCACAGGTGGGGTGCAAGATGAACTGCCTGTTCTGTCAGACAGGAAAGCAGGGGTTTGAGGGCAGTCTGCCTGCAGGCGACATCCTCAACCAGATATACTCGCTGCCCGAGGTGGACAAGTTGACCAACATCGTATTCATGGGGCAGGGCGAGCCAATGGACAACCTCGACAATGTGCTCCGTGCCACGGACATCCTGACAGCCGACTATGGCTGGGCATGGAGCCCCAAGCGCATCACCGTCAGTTCGGTGGGCGTGAAGAATAAGTTGAAACGATTCCTCGAGGAGAGCGAGTGCCACGTGGCCATCTCCATGCACGACCCGATACCGGCAGAGCGTGCCGAGCTGATGCCGGCAGAGAGAGGAATGGGAATAGAACAGGTGGTGGAACTGTTGCGCAACTACGACTTCTCGCATCAGCGCCGACTCTCGTTCGAATACATCGTCTTCAAGGGGCTGAACGACAGCATGCAGCACGCCAAGGCCATCATCAGGCTGGTGAAGGGGCTCGACTGCCGCTTCAACCTGATACGCTTCCATCAGATTCCCGACATCCCGCTGCAGGGAGTGAGCGACGAGAAGATGGAGCAGTTCCGCGACTATCTGACCCAGCACGGTGTGTTCACCACCATCCGCGCCAGCCGTGGACAGGACATCTATGCTGCCTGCGGACTGCTGAGCACATCGAAGAAGATAGGAGAGATAAGACAGCATGAGAACGAACTGGCTTAGTGCCGTGCTGTGCTGCCTGGCGCTGACACTCGTCGGCTGCGATGGCATGGGTGGAAGAAAACCCGCAAGCACCGGGCTGCCTTACGAGGTGGTGCTGGAAGGCGACAGCGACAGCATCGTGACCCGGATGATGACGGCCGATATGCCGCATCTGCCACAGCCCGAACCGATGTTCAGCCTTATACAGGTGAGGAAGGGAAAGGTGCGCGGAAGCTACCAGCTGGTGAGAAACCGCATCGTGGTGGACATCAATGCCCATAACAAAGGCTATGCCGTGAAGATGAGGAAAGACGTGAGTGCCGTGCCGCAGACCGTCGTCTACATACAGGCACAGTCGGCTGAGCAGCTTCGCCACAGGCTGGACGGCGGGAAGCTGAGGAGCCTCTTCGACACATCGGAGCTACGGCATCTTGCCACCGTCGTGCCACAGAATCCCGACAGACAGAAGGAGATGAGACAGCGCTTCGGCATCAGCATGAGGATTCCTGCCTCGATGAATGCCGGTAAGCAAGCCAAAGACTTCGCATGGCTCACCGACAATGCCAGCACGGGAATGCAGAGCCTGATATTCTTCAAGACCAAGAGCCACGGCCGGAGCCGTGACGACCTGAAGGCCCAGGCCGACAGCGCCCTGAAGCGAAACCTGCCCGGCGAAACCGACGGCATGTATATGCAGCTTGCCGACATGAGCCAGGCCGACAGGCAGGGAATGAGGCGGGGACTGTGGGAGATGAAGGGCGACGCCATGGGCGGACCCTACGTGATGAGGACACGGGGCAGCATGGCTGTCATTGGCTTCGTCTATGCGCCCGAAAAGAAAAAGAAAATACTAATCAAGCAGCTCGAGGCTGCTCTTTCTACAATAAAATAAGAATCCAAAATGGACAACAAGAAAATCAGGGTGGCTATCACCCATGGAGATACCAATGGTATCGGATACGAACTGATCTTTAAAACCTTTGCAGAGCCCGAGATGCTGGAGCTTTGCACGCCTATCGTCTATGGCTCGCCCAAGGTGGCAGCCTACTACCGCAAGGCCATGAACCTGCCTGCGCAGTTCTCCATCATCCAAAAGGCCGAAGACGCCGAGGAAGGACGCATCAACCTTCTGGCGGCTGTCGAGGAGGAGGTGAAGGTGGACATGGGTGTGCCTACAGAGGAGTCGGGACAGGCTGCGGTGAAGGCTCTCGACAGAGCCATGACCGACTTCAGAGACGATCTGTATGATGTGTTGGTGACAGCACCTATCAACAGTCAGAACGCATTCATCGAGGGCTTCGCCTTCAAGGGACACAAGCACTACATCGAGACCTGTCTCGGTGAGGGAAAAAAGGGACTCAGCATCCTCGTGGGCGATACGCTGCGCATCGCTTCGGTGACAGAGAAACTGCCGCTCAAAGAGGTTGCCGCACAGATCACGGCAGAGAGAATCGTAGAGAAGGCAACCCTCTTCCAGCAAACCATCAAGCGCGACTTCAACATCAGCAATCCACGTATCGCCGTGCTGGCACTCAACCCCAAGAACAATGAGGAGACAAGCTGCGGAAACGAGGAGAAGGAAATCATCATTCCTGCCATCGACGAGCTGGCAGGCAAGGGCGTACAGGCCTTCGGACCTTATCCTGCCGACGACTTCTTCGGCAATGGCGACTTCAGAGAGTTTGACGGTGTTCTGGCCATGTATCACGACCAGGCCACAGCTCCATTCAAGTCGATCAACGACGGACGGGGCGTTATCTATACAGCAGGAATGCCTGTCATCCGAACCAGCGCTGATATCACGCCCGGATACGAGATTGCAGGTACAAATACTGCCGATGAGTCTGCCTTCAGAAATGCCATCTATCTGGCCATCGACACCTTCAGGTATCGCAGCAGTTACGACGAGGCTTGCGAGAACCCACTGCCAAAACTCTTCCACGAGAAAAGAGACGACAGCGAGAAGGTGAGATTCGCTATTCCAAAGAAGAAAGCAGATTCGCCAGAGGCTAAACGTTAAAAAAGGACTATTTTCAAGCCAATATTGCAGTTAATTCAAAAAAAATGCGTAATTTTGGCAGCTAAATGAATACATCTGAACTTCAGAAGATCAAATTGAGGTACAATATCGTAGGCAACAGCGACGAATTGAACCGAGCTCTCGATGTCGCCCTGCAGGTGGCACCGACTGATCTTTCTGTGCTCATCATCGGAGAAAGCGGCGTGGGAAAGGAAATCATTCCGAAGGTCATTCACGACAATTCGCCACGCAGACGCGAGAAGTATTTCGCCATCAACTGTGGAAGCATTCCTGAGGGAACCATCGACAGTGAGCTCTTCGGTCATGAGAAAGGTTCGTTTACAGGTGCTATCGGCGAGAGCGAGGGATATTTCGGTATCGCCAATAAGGGAACCATCTTCCTCGACGAGGTGGGCGAACTGCCCATCGCCACACAGGCAAGACTGCTGAGAGTGCTCGAAACGGGAGAATACATACGCGTGGGAGGACAGGAAGTGCGCAAGACGAATGTGCGTATCGTGGCGGCCACCAATGTCAACATGAGAAAGGCTGTCAGCGAGGGACGCTTCCGCGAAGACCTGTACTATCGCCTCAACACCATACCCATCATGATGCCGCCTCTGCGAGAGCGGGGCAACGACATCCTGCTCTTGTTCCGACTCTTCGCCATGCAGATGGCCGAGAAGTACAAGTTGCCTAAGATAACGCTTACCGACGACGCCAAGGCCATCATGCTGAAATACAAATGGCCAGGCAACGTGAGACAGCTCAAAAACATCACCGAACAGATGTCGGTATTGAGCGAGGAAAGAGAAATCGACGCACAGACGCTGCTTAGGTTCATTCCGCAAGACGAGGAAACCACACAGTTGGCTACCATCGCACCAGGACAGGGAGGAGCTCACAGCTATGAGAGCGAGCGCGAACTGCTCTACAAGATTCTCTACGAACTGAGGGGCAACGTAAGCGACCTGCGACGAGACATGAACTCGCTGCGAAAACAGCTCGACGAGGCACGACAGCTCAATGGAGCCAATGGCTTTGCCGCACCACAGCCTCTGACGCCCATAACCCCAGTAAGCTATCCTGCTCCTGTCGAAAAGGAAAACGAGGCGTTGCATCATCCATTCACAGAGGATGCCGAAGTGGAGGAAATACATGAGGCGGAAACGCTCAACCTTAACGACCTGGGCAAGCAGATGGTGGAGAAAGCTCTGGAACGCAACAACGGCAACCGAAAGAAAGCTGCCAAGGAACTGGGAATATCCGACAGAACCCTGTATCGACGCATCAAGGCATACAAACTCGGCGACAACGACGAGGATGAGAACGACGATGACGACGATGTGAAGAAATAAAAGAAGCCAAGAGGCTAAGACGACAAGAAGAAAATAACAAAATGAAGCATCTCTTCAAGCATATATATATAATAGGTGTAATCTTCGCCATTATCGCCACCACGGCTGCATGCTCGGTAAAGTATGCCTTCAATGGTGCCAGCATCGACTATACCAAAACCAAGACCATAGAGCTTGCCGAGTTCCCTATTCGCAGCTCCTATGTCTGGGGACCTATGGGACCGATGTTCAACAATCAGTTGAAGGATGAGTTCGCCAGCCACACCCGACTGATACAGGTGAAGCGAAATGGAGACCTCAAGATAGAGGGAGAAATCACACAGTACAGCCAGCGAAACAAGTCGGTATCGAGTGAGGGATACTCTGCACAGACCGAGCTGTCGATGACTGTCAATGTGAGATTCACCAACAACAAGAACCATGCCGAGGACTTCGAGCGCCAGTTTACCTCTACCAAGAGCTACGACACAACGCAGAGTCTGAACGCCGTACAGGAAGAACTCGTCACACAGATGGTGAAAGACCTGGTGGAACAGATCTTCAATGCTACCGTGGCCAACTGGTAAATGAGTAAAGGGTGAAGAATCAAATGCCGACACTCTGTATATAAAGATTAGGAAATAAAATATAACGCGAAATTATAACGTGGAATTAAGTAGACTGATACAACATCCTGAGGAGATGAACAAGGAGACGCTTTATGATCTCCGGGCACTGTTAGCACTCTATCCGTACTATCAGACAGCCCGCCTTTTGATGTTGCAGAACCTCTACCTGCTCCACGACCCGAGTTTCGACGAGGAACTGAGAAAGGCTGCTATCTATATCACCGACCGAAAGGTGATATTCAGAATGGTGGAGGCGGCTCACTATCAACTCAAGAAGGAAACCAATCGGGAAGAGAAGAAGGCAGAAAATGCCAACAATGCTTCCGACCGAACTTCCGACTTGATAGACAACTTCCTCGAGTCGATACCCAATGATGCCGAAGAGGAGAAAGACGCGGCACAGAAAAACAAGCGAAAGCCTACGCCTGCCGACGCTGCCGTCGACTATGTGGCTTATCTGATGGAGACAGAAGATGCGGAACAGGAAAAGGACAACAACTCTTCACGCACGCTGGCGCTTATCGACGACTTCATTGACGATGGAGGATTCCAGTTGCCTAAGCTCGATGCTACAGCTGATGCTGAGCTGGAATACAAACCTGCCATAGATGACGACGAGGTCAACAGCAACAGCGAGACTACAGAGAACAGCGGTATCTTCACCGAAACACTCGCACGCATCTATATCAAACAGGGCAAGTACGAGAGAGCGCACGAAATCATTGAGCGACTCTATCATAAACAACCCAACAAGAGCGCATACTATACTGACCAGATGCGATTCTTGGAGAAACTGATAATAAATAGTAAAAATAATAAATAACAAAAATCAAAAATGGCTTACACATTATTTGTAGTTTTAATCGTCCTGGCTTCATTGCTGATGATCTTCATCGTGCTCATCCAGGAATCTAAAGGTGGTGGACTTGCTTCCAACTTCTCTTCAACCAACTCTATCATGGGAGTTCGCAAGACTACCGACTTAGTGGAAAAATTGACATGGGGACTCGCTGCAGCGATGGTTGTCCTCAGTGTTGCTTGTGCTTATGTGGCTCCTCAGGCTATCGGCGACAATAGCGTGATGGAAGGTGCTACACAGGAACAGACAGCGCTGCCTGCTATGCCAGGTGCTAACAGCGATGCTGCCAAGAAGGTTGCGCCTGCTGCTCAGAATGCTGCTCCTGCTGCTCAGAATGCTGCTGAAAAGGCTGCTCCTGCGGTGCCTGCAACTCCTGCAAAGTAATTTTTTAGAAAAAAATGCGGAATTTGTTTGGTTATTCCAAATAAATTCCGTACCTTTGCACTCGCTTAAAAGAAATAACTCTTTTTAAAGCCAAATGGTGGATGTAGTTCAGTTGGTTAGAGCGTCAGATTGTGGTTCTGAATGTCGTGGGTTCGAGTCCCACCTTCCACCCATGATAAACCCTGTAAATCGTAAGATTTGCAGGGATTCTTGTTTTTTATACTTGATACCTTCGTCTACTGTCAGAAAAGTTTTGTATTTTTGCAACAGCAATGGAATCTTCAACTAAAACATACAGCAAATGAAAATTATCGTATCAGAAGAGATAGAAACAGTTTGCCCCAAATTCGTAGGGGCTTGTGTGGAAGCCAATGTACAGAACTCGCCTTATTGCCAGGAACTGTGGGACGAGATTAACGCCCTTGGCGAGAAATACAGAGACACGCTGACTACAGAGTCGCTGAAGGAAATGAGTGGCATTGCCGCCACAAGGAAGGTTTATCGTGCCTGCGGAAAAGATCCTTCGCGCTATCGTCCTGCTTCCGAGGCGCTCATCAGGAGAATGCTTCAGGGCAAACAACTCTATCAGAGAGACACGCTCGTCGACCTGGTCAACCTTGCCAGCATCGCATTCGGTTACAGCATCGGAGGATTTGATGCCGACAAGTTTGAGGGCGATACACTAACACTGGGCGTTGGCAAGGCCGGTGAACCTTACGAGGGAATAGGAAGAGGAAACATCAATATCGAGGGACTGCCTGTATACAGAGACAGTCTGGGAGGCGTTGGAACGCCAACCAGCGACAATGAGCGCACCAAGATGATGTCAGACACCTCTCATCTTGTGGTGCTTATTAATGGCTATGATGGAAACGAGCAACAGGTGCGTGCCAATGCCGAATACATACAGTCGTTGCTCAAAAAATACTGTAAGAGCGATGGAGGCTCTTATTTCATATATAAGTAACGGGGGGCTTTCGCAGATAGGGAAGTTAGAGAATTTAACTTCTCTAACTTCTTTAACTTCTCTAAATGAAAATATACTTCAGTACGAATAAAATCGCCAATACCCACATGGTGATGCTCAACTTCTTGAAGCTTCCACACAGTGCGTTGATAAGTACATAACTGATCATACCGCACAGGATTCCGTCGGAAATGCTATATGTGAGCGGCATCATCACGATGGTGATGAAGGCAGGAATCGACTCGGCATAGTCGTTCATATTGATATCCTTGATGGGCGACATCATAAACAAGCCCACGATGACGAGCACAGGAGTGGTAGCGGCAGCAGGAACTGACAGGAACAGGGGAGCGAAGAACAATGCTATCAGGAAGCAGACTGCTGTGACAAAAGCCGTGAGACCTGTCCTACCGCCCTGGGCTACGCCTGATGCACTCTCCACGTATGTAGTGGTGGTACTGGTTCCGAAGCAGGCTCCTGTCACTGTTGCCACAGCATCTGCCATGAAAGCCTTGTTCAGTCCATGTATCTTGCCGTCTGGGCTCATCATGCCTGCCTTGGTACATACGCCAACCAGGGTGCCCATAGTGTCGAACATATCGATAAAGAGAAATGTCAGCACAATGATTACCATGTCGATAGAGAAAATGCGGGAGAAGTCAAACTGACAGAAAATGGGGGTAATTGAAGGAGGAATGTCTATCAGACCCGTAATCTTCGTAATGCCCATAGGAATACCAATCAGCGTGGTGGCGATGATGCCGATAAGCAGACTTCCAGGCACTTTCTTGATGACAAGCACGCTGGTGATGACGATGCCTATGGCACCCAACAGGGCTGAGCCTTCTGTTATTTTTCCTATCGTCACAAGAGTGGCGGCATTGGCAGCTACGATGCCTGCATTCTTCAGACCTATGAAGGCGATAAAGAGGCCGATACCTGCACCAATGGCACGTTTCAGAGAGGCAGGAATGGCATCAACCATCAGCGAACGAATGCCTGTTGCTGACAGGATGATAAAGATGAAACCCTCGATAAGTACTGCCGTTAGCGCCATTTGCCAGGGATAGCCCATGGTGAGGCATACGGTGAAGACAAAGAAGGCGTTCAGTCCCATGCCGGGAGCCAGTCCGAAAGGTTTCTTGGCATATATTGCCATGATGAGTGTTCCTACTACAGCAGCCAGTACTGTGGCGGTGAATACTGCGTGTGTATCCATGCCCTGAGAGGCAAGACTACTGAAGATGTTGGGGTTTACGGCCAGGATGTAGGCCATGGTGAGGAAGGTGGTAATACCTGCCACAATCTCTGTTTTCAACTTGTTTTGAGCTGGGTCAAAACCGAATAATTTTTTCAGCATGATTTTGTTGTCTTTATTTTTACGTTTTTCAAACATTTCTCTAAGTCCACAAATCGGAATGTGAGTTTGCCTTCGTTATGTGTCTCCTCCTTCACTTTCTTCCATCCTGCTTGGTTTAAGCATTCCACCTCGTTGGCTGTGAGAGGAAAGAAGGCATCTGCCTGTTGTGGCGTATCTTCTACGATGGTGAGGTACAGACGAGTGGCAAGACTGAGGGCTGACCGATAGAGCATGGCTCCGCCGATGATGAACACTTCTTTCTCGCCTTGGTCGCGGCATCGGGAAAGGGCTTCTTCCAAACTGCGGCACACCTCGTATTGAAGTGCTGATGCATGAGACAATTCTCTGTTTTTTGATTCTGCTTCATTCGCAGATGTCATCTCTGCACTCTGTTCCTTCCTCATTGTCTTGGAGATGATGATGTTGCGCCTGTTGGGCAAAGGTCCGTTGGGCAACGACAGATAAGTCATCCTGCCCATGATGACGGTATGTCCCGTGGTGAGCGTCTTGAATCGCTGCATGTCCTGCCTGATAGGGTAGAGCAGATGGTTGTGAAAACCGATGGCGCCATTCTGGGCAATGCATGCGATGAGGCTTATTTCTTGCTGTTTTACCATGTGATGACAGGCTTGTCGGTTTCGGGTACGTGGCTGCTCTTTATCTTCCATTCTTGTGGGTAGAGATTGTTGGCTCGGTTGCCGATGTTCTTCTCCCAGCCTAAAGGAATTCCACGATAGGTGACGAGCACATAGCCGCGCGGTGTGTCTTCAGGCAGATTGACAGCCTCTTTGCGCAGATAGCGCAAGGCATCGGTATAATTGAGTTCTACCTGTGGGAAAGTTTGGCGTGACAAGTCGATAGACAGCGCCAGACTTTGTGCAGGAATGAGTGAGGCTTTAATGGTTCCTATCTCGATGCCGGCGTGCAGAACTTTGAGGTTGGGAGATGCGCTGTCAAAGATGTTGCTCCATGACTCCGATATGGCGTACAGATGATCGCCTATGCGTGCGCCCTGATAGGATTCTGGATGATTGATCCAGTCCTGGGGGATGTGTAAATAGGGTGAGTTGCCCCTGCTTTTTCCCTTTATTTTTTTTCTGTTCTTGTTATATCTGTCGGATTTGATATCGAGTGTCTCTGCATCCTCGTTCTTTCGCATGACGGTGAGGAAGAGTCCTTCGCCGCGTGTCTTGCCTGGCAGAAAACGATATACAGGGAAATTGTGGTGAGTCAGATTGCCCGTGATGCCCCACGCCTCGTCAATATCGAGTTCTACAGGTTCTGCTCCCTTCATGTAGATGATGTGGGCTGCGTTCAACTCGTCCTCGAGTTTGTTGAAAGTGCAGGTAGAGTAGATAAGCAGTCCGCCAGGTTTGAGGCAGGGCCAAATGTCTTCGATGATGCTGCGTTGCAGAGAACTGCAGTTGTTTACATTGTCAATGCTCCATTCGCTTATTGCCCCGTCGTCTTTGCGGAACATGCCTTCTCCCGAACAGGGCACATCAGCGAGGATGACATCAAAGAGAACGCCAGCCTTCTGGAAATCCTTGGGGTAGTTATTGGTAACGATAACGTCGGGGTGTCCGAACTTCTGCATGTTCTCTGCGAGAATCTGTGCTCGTGTGCGCATGGGTTCATTGCTGAAGAGCAGACTGCCGTCGGGAAGGACATTACGCACGGCTGTTGACTTTCCGCCAGGTGCAGCACAAAGGTCGAGCATGACAACAGGCTCGTGAATGAGTTGTCTTACCACGAGGTCGACAAACATGGAAGAGGCTTCCTGGGCATAATACAGACCGGCATGGAAGAGTGGGTCGAAGGTGAAGTTGGGCCTTTCTGTAAGGTATCTGCCATAGTCGGGACACCAGGGCACAATAGAGGCAGCCGTTTTTTCCGACTCATTATGTGTCTTCGCTTCGGCTTCAGCATCTGTGTTGCTATTGTCGGCGAGATGCGTTCCCTGTGGCGCTTTGAACCGATTGAGTCTGATACTTGTTGGCGGCTCTGAATGACAGATGGCGTCGGAAAGTTGCGCAAACATTTCCTCACCCATCAGTTCCTGGGTTTGCTGTATAAACTCTTCTGGTAATATCTTGGTCATGATGTAGTATTATTGCTTATTGTCAGAAGTCGATGTCGAAGACGTCTTCTGCGTTTTTGTTTTCTTTCTTTTGTTTGGGCTGAGGCGGATTCTTCAGATTTCCCTTCTCGTCGAAGAGTCCGTAGGTAGTACGCAGCACGATAAACTCGGTGCGTCGGTTCAGCTGGTTGCATATTTCCTGATGCTCTTTGGTCTGCTTGGTGATAAACTCGGTGGTGAGCACGTCGCCTTCCTTGAGCCATGGATATTTCTCGGTCATCTTCTTGCGTACTGTCTTCGGCTTTTCCCATCCGTAACCTCTTGGCGTGAGCCTGTCTTTGGCTATGCCGTGGGCGATGAGATAGTCGACTACAGCCTGAGCCCTTCGTTGCGAGAGGCGCTGATTGTATTCGGCACTTCCCTTATAGTCGCAATGGGCTCCCAACTCAATGGTTACATTAGGGTTCTCCTTGAGCAGCGCTGTGAGCTCGTCGAGAGCCTTGGTGCTGGCAGGTGTAAGGCTGTCTCTTATACACATCTCCGAGCCCAC